>OGXH01001768.1_pt1 | contig 15710 bp, 17 predicted proteins | sample 1576241 | NCBI WGS metagenome assembly OGXH01 (sample SAMEA3541529, study PRJEB24748) | human gut metagenome | biome: human gut; feature: human-associated habitat; material: faeces | place: China | collected 2012
TCGAACGTCAGGATTCTCGTCCAAATAATTCTGGAAATTGGGCAGGTAACCCTGATCCATCATCTGGCTCAGATTGACAAATTTGCCCTCGGTGCCATAGTACATCAGATCATCTGCGATGGAGTTACCGCCAAAAATATTTGCCTCTGCAAAGTTGGTGGTGGAGGCGGTATCGATCATCTCGGTAGCCTTCTGGTCCTGGGTGGTGACATCGGTGACGGTCACATTCAGCACCTGCTGCAGGTGGCTCCACACCGGCTTGAGCATACCGGCGGTGACATTGGTGCCGTCGGGCAGATTCAAGGGAGACTCCTGGTTATAGGTGATGGTCCGGGATTTGTTGCCCGCAGCATAGTTGATTTTCAGGGCGATGTTCTCGCTGAGATCCAGCTCAGCCGCCGGGGCGGACCCGCTGCTGGCCTGGGAATTGGCCGTGCTCTGGGCCGCCTTTTCTACGACAGACGAGCCGCAGCCCGCCAGAACTGCCGAAGCAGCGGTCACAGACATGAGCTTTAAAAAATCACTCCGTTTGATTTTCATGTTTTTCTCCTTTTCTTCTACAAAAGTGTTATTCTTTAAAAAGTTATCCTTTTACGCCGCCGACGTTGACGCCCTTGGCAAAATATTTCTGGATATAGGGATAAATGACCAAAACCGGGATGATAGAGCAGACGATGATTGCATAGGCCAGGCTGTCTGCTGAATAGGAAAGAACTACCGGGGATTCGTCGTACAGTTTCTGGTAGTTTTCGATCAACTGCCGCAGATAAACCTGGAGGGGCTGCTGGTTCGGATCGGCCAGGAGCATTCTCGACCAATAGTAACCGTTCCAGCGGCTGATGGCATAGAACAGGGTCACCGTTGCAATACTGGCCGTGGACATGGGCACATAGATCCGGGAGAACAGCTGGAATTCGGTAGCGCCGTCCACCAGGGCAGCCTCTTCAATCTCCTTGGGGATGCTGTCAAAATAGTTCCGCAGAAGGATGATATTGTAGGCCTGCACGCCAAAGGCAATGATCATGCCCCAGCGGTTGTCCACGTTCATGCTCTTATAGTTCAGATAAAGCGGAATCATGCCTGCGCTGAACCACATGGTGAACACCAGCAAAAAGTTCCATTGACGGCGGAACTTGAGCTTTTTCTTTTGCAGGGCGTAGGCACCGGTCAGAGAGATAAACATACTCCACGCCGTGCCAACCACCGTATAGAACAGGGTGTTTGCATAGGCAATCCAGAAACCCTTGCTGTGGAGCACCATGTCGTAAGCCTGCAGGGTCACATCCTTGGGCAGGAGCACGATGCTCCCGCTCTCGTAGGCCACCCGGCCGCTGATGGAGACGCTGAACGCATACACGATCGGGTAGAGCGTCACGGCTGCAAAGGCGATTACCAGCAGATACGCACATACTTTAAATATTTTTTCGCTTCGGTTGAGAAGGTCCATCTTTCTTTTCCTCCTTTACCACAAAGATGTATCCGAAATATTCCGGCTAATTGTGTTTGCCCCAATCACCAGCGCAAAGGCGATGAGAGAGTTAAACAAGCTAACCGACGCACCAACGCCATAGTTGGCCGAAAGGATACCGATGCGTTGTTCAAAGGTAGACAGAACGTCTGCGGTCACATAGATGTTGGAGTTGTACATCAGCAGGACGCGCTCATAACCGATAGACAGCATGTTGCCGATTCGCATAATCACCATGATAATCAAGGTCGGTGCCATGCCTGGGATCGTGACATACCGCAGCTCCTGGAGCTTATTTGCGCCGTCCACCTTCATAGCTTCATACAAGGTGGGCGAAATACCCATGATGGCGGCAAAATACACAATCGAGCTGTAGCCGCTCTCTTTCCAGATTCCAACAGCAATGTACAGTGGACGGAAATAGTTCGCGTTGGAAAGCAGCGAAACGCCCGGTTCAATGAGGTCCAGCCTCTGGAACAATGCCGCCAGAACGCCTGTAGAGTTTACGCCGCTGTACACCAGCATGATGGTAATGCTGGTGATGGTAACCTCAGACAAAAAGTGGGGCAGATAGGTCGCCGTCTGGGTCAATTTCCGGACAAAACTGTTGCCAATCTCCGCAAACAGGATAGCCAGGATAATCGGCACAGGGAAACCAAATACCAAGCTGTATGCGTTAATTACAAAGGTATTCCGGAACGCCTGCCAAAACTGTGTCTGGTAGACACCCGATACCAGGGTCATAAAGTTTGCAATGCCTTTAAAGTCGCTGTTCCATACGCCCAGGCTGGAGTCAAATCGTTTAAAGGCGATGAGCAAACCGCCCATCGGCTTATAGGCCCACAGTGCAAACCAGATCACCACCGGCAACAGCAGCACATAAATCTGCCAATCACTGGCCAAAGACTGCAAGAGCTTTTTGCCGTGCGGCTGTCGCATCTTAATTTCAAGTTGATCCATTCTTTGTGTCGTCCTCCTTGTCGTGCGCCCAGAAATACCGCTTGCAATCCGTTTGCGCCAGGCATTTCGGGCAAATTTTTGCTGGGATCCCGCTATCTTACAGTGTCACCGCCTTTCTTCTGTACTGCATTCAACTTTGGCATCAGACTCATTCAAGTACTGAGTAGTTGCTTCATCCAGCCTGCTCCATATTCTTTGTGCAGCACCGCCGCAGCGACCACCAAAGCAAGCAGACCAGTCATGCCGTTGCTGATCATCATCACCAAACCCATCGCCTGACCGCCCGCAAGCGTTGTACAATGCTGGAAGAACAGGAGAATCGGAATCCGGAAAACAAAGAGTCTTGCGAAATTTACATAGAAGGACAATTTGGTATATCCAAAGGCATACAACAGTGCCATAACTGCCGAATGGATCGCCAAAAATACGTTTGAGATCATTTCGAGAGTAAAGATCTGTGCAATCAGTTCTGCAAAGGCCACATCCCCTTTGGAGAAACTCGCAAGGATCGGATCCAGAAACACCCAAGTCAAAATGAATCCCAAAACGCCCCAGACAAAATCTACTATAAAGACACACCGAAAAATTTTCAGGGCTCGCTGTGGATTTTCATGGCCGATGTTCTGTCGAATCAAAGCAGCCCCACCATCTCCAATGCTTCCTGCCGGAACCGTAGACAGAGCGCTGACGCTGTTTGAAACGCCCAGCGCACCCACAGTTTGGGTGCCGTAGTTCACGCCAACCGAGTTGACGACCACTTTGCCTGCACTGAAGGAGAATTTTTCGGCGATAACCGGAAGGGAAATGGAAACGATTTTTTTGACGATGTCGTTCTTTAGCCTGACATATCGGAACGACAGCCCAAAGACATCTTCAGGGTTACGCAGATTATAAAGGCCGATTGCTGTTACCACCAGGTTGGAAAGTAGGGTGGTCACTCCAATCATGACAATCCCTTGGTGGAGTACCAGAACAAAAAAGGCGGAAAACGAGAACTTGGTAAGTGCCATTGCAAAGTTGATCCGCATGATCTTGGAACCATTCCCACGGGCCTTTTCAATGGCGATATAGACATTATTGAAGAAGGTGAAAAACAGATTCAGCGCAGTGATCCGGTAGTAGTTCAATCCGATTTCCACAAGCTGGGCGGGAGTGTTTGCCAAACGCAGAATAGGCCTAGCCCCCAGGATAAGCCCTGCCACCAGGACAAGGGCAGCGGCTCCAGCCATAAAAAAGGTGGTATTTACGGTGGTTTTTAACCTCTCATACTCCCCAGCTCCATACAAACCAGCAATTAGAATCCCTGCACCGATGGAAAGGCCGGTCCCCACCGAGACGATGGAGTTGTTAAGCTGGTTGAAAAACGACACCGCCGAGACGGATTCAGGGTTGATCTGAGAGGTAATTACAAGATCGAACACCCGAAACAACTCATTGATCAGCTGGAACAGTGCCATGGGCAAACAGACAGAAAGAACTGCCTTGGGGATATTTCCCTCTAAAAAGAATTGCCTTTTTTTAAGTTCTTTTGGATCTACCTGCAAGCCCATGTTGATTCCTCTCTGCACGGGCTCTCAATTAAGAACCCGGTTCATTTATCGGAGCGATAAAATAGTGGTTCATCCAGAACCACTATTTTATATGATGACTGATGAATCGTTAAGTCTTTGCGGTTCGTATTTAAGAACTAAGTTCCGCATTTTTAGTATATACAAATTCGCCTGATTCTGTCAACCCGGTTTTTCTTTTTCTCGCATTTTGACAAAGATTCAACTTGCGAATTGTGCAACCTGTAGGGGATCATAAGAATCTCACTGAATCTTTTGAGCCTGATCATGGATCTTGGTCTGATACGTCTGCGTGAGTTTCTATGGTATCCTTCAAAACCATTCGTGCACATACGGCAGCCCCCTCTCTTTAGGCACTTTAGGCAGGAGTGCTTGACGACAGAACGATATAATGATAATATACATTCTGGATTAAAGTTGATTTGGCCTGGAGGAGGATGTAGTAAATCATGAATCGAACCGTTGAGCGCACTTTGGCAATCCTCAAAATTATTGCCAATAGCGAGCATGGCATTACCCTGCAGGAAATTGCCAATCAAATGGACATGGCAAAAAGCAGTGCTTTTGCAATTGTCCATACCCTATTGGAGTTGAACTACATCAGCACGGTTGAAAACAATGATAAAAAATACTGCTTGGGGGTCGAGACTTTTGCGCTCGGGATGAAGTATGCTAACAATCAAAGCCTCGTTCAGCAGTGTGTCATTCATCTCCCCGGGCTGGCTGAAAAATACAACAAGACTGCCTTTCTTGGCATATTGAACGGCTCCAATGTGGTTTATCTTTATAAATATGTCGCAGAAAACGCACGGCTTGCCACCTGCTCCATCGGCTCCAGCAAGCCGGCCCACGCGACAGCTCTGGGCAAAGCGCTGATTGCTTTTCTCCCACCCAAAGCGCAACGCACACTGATTGATAACATAGAACTCACCTCTTATACCGATCAGACCATCTCTTCTAAAGAGGGATTTATTGCACAGTTGGAACAGATTAAAAAGCAGGGTTATGCAACCGAATTTGCTGAATTGGGCCACTTGACTGCGTGTTGCAGTGTTCCGATCCTTGATTCTCAAGGTAACGCTGTAGCTGCAATTTCTCTGGCAGATATCGCTGAATCAAACGAAAACTATCTCCAGATGGCCAATGACCTAAAGGCTGCTGCGGCAGAAATTTCCAAAATTGTGGCCTACACACAAAATTGATTCCCAAATTATAAATCAAAATTCCCGGCTTTTGGTACAGTGGACAGCCTGTTGAGCTGTTTGCCTCCGGTGGAACTTCAGTAAAAAACGAACGGTTCTTTTGCTGAGGTTCCATTTTTTATAAATTTAAATTTTTGACCGCTCAGGACTTGCATACAACAAAAACGTTACAATAGACTCGTCTTGAATCCACAGTAAGAGATAAAAAATCATTTATATAGATGATTTTCTCTGGCATCCGGTTTGTTTTGTCCTCTAAAATGTCACTTCCTGTATTGAGCTGCGCACAGCAACTCGGAATAAGCTTGTATTCTCCCCAACAGAGTGTGGGCAACATATCCACTGTCTTTCCTGATCAGCAAGGCTTTGCCGCTATCCTCAATAGGATGGTTGGCCTACCGTAGCACCTACCGAACCGGATGAAGCATATTGACTTTTATACTATTTCTCGGATGTGACCGGATATACGAGGACAAAAACATGAAAAGGAGATTGATTGAGTACCAACTGAGCCCCGGCAACCAGAACTTGGTTCGCCGCCGACTGTATCTTTGCACTCCGACCTTATGGCGCAGCTTGCGACTGCGTTGCACTGTGGTCGGAGGGCTGGCTTATGTACTTTGATTCTTACATCACAGGAAAACGCATCCAGCAGCTGCGCAAAACCAAAGGCTTAACGCAAGAGCAATTTGCCGTAAAGCTGAATATCAGCGACCGCTATTTGGGAAAAATCGAGCGAGGGGAAGGCACTGCATCCATAGATTTGTTGGTAGAAGTAGCCATTTCACTGAACACCACCTTAGATTTTTTGATTCTGGGCGTATTGGACACTCCACGGGAAAGGGAGTTGAATGCGCAGATCAAGAAGCAGAATCAGAATATCCAGAACTTCAAAAGTAAGCTGAACAGCCTTATTGATGAGCTGGATGCATCTGCATCTGTATAACCACCATAAAGAAGTCGAGAAGCAATTCTCGGCTTCTTTTTTTATGCCTTTTTTCTGACGCATCTACGAAAAACCGGAACTGGTAGTTCCGATTTTCGAGAAAAATCCGCTCAAAAAAGTTGCAAAACCGGAACTACCAGTTCCTTAAAAAGCATGTTCTATGGAGATCCCGTCACGCCCCGGCTGCTGGCCGGCTTCGGGCTGATTTTCATTGCGGTGCTGTGCTCTGAGACCAAGTTTGCCTTCCTCCGCCGAAATTCCCCCTCTCCCCGCCTCTGAGCCCGCTTTCCGGTTGAAAGTCCCCCTCCGGTATGCTACAATAGTACCATCATCATCAAAAAAGGAGCGTGACAAAATGGCCCTCCATGAATCCGGCGAGGACTATTTGGAGGCGGTCCTGGTGCTCCGGCAGGAGCGCGGGATCGTCCGTTCCATTGACGTAGCGCAGCATCTGGGCTTCTCCAAGCCCTCTGTCAGCCGTGCGGTCTCCATTCTGAAGGCCAGCGGCTACCTTACCATGGAGAAGGACGGCCGGCTGGAGCTGACCCCGGAGGGTGAGCAAAACGCCCAGCGGGAGCTCCAAGAGTGTATGTCCTCCATAGAATTATTAAGATTGAGTCAGACAATGTTGTTTTACGTGGTGACGGAAATTTGAATTGCGAGTACTGTAAGATTGATGATGTGAAAGGATTCGCCATCGGTTTTTATAGAAAAGGAAGCTCCAGGCTTGATAAAACCAATGGATGGAAATGGATTGTCTATTCTTTTTTCTGGACAAGACTTATTCCTGTAAGACGTTATTTGCTTGCAATTTACAGAAGATGCAGAAAACTACAATGATTGTGATTTCATGTGACAGACTTTATTTTAATAATGTACAGTGAAGCAGTATTTTAAGAATATAAGAAATTACAGTGCCTGCCATCATTGTCTGTATTTGATGGCAGGCATTTTATTTTCACAGCATGTTCACCATTATTATACAGCCTCTACGATGCCTGCGTCAATCCATTGCTTCACAAGATTATTCGCGTCTTTTAGTGCAGTTTCTTTATCTACATCATACTGATTCGTAAGTAATTCAGCCAGATATTCAGCATCAAAATCCTTATCTTGTATTTCTTTCCACAGATAAGCAGAGCTTTCATTCATACTTATAATATTGCAGAAATCTATATTCTCTTTACCTTCTGCAACGATTATGTATTCACCGCAAACCTCTCTCAAATTAAAATCTTTCTTTATTCTCATCTTCTAATGATTAATTTTATTGTTTAAAACTAAAATGGAACAGCGTCAAGACTGTCTGAAGGTAATGGATCAAAAGAATCAACCCCGCCGTTTACTTTACTTCCAATAATCTCTGCGTCAAACGGTGCGTCCGCCTTATTGTATGACTTATCCGGATCCTGAAATCTGGTAAATTCTCCACGGAATTTTAAAAGCACATCTCCTGTCGCGCCTTTTCTGTGCTTGGCAATTATTATTTGCGCCATTCCTCGTAAATCGTTACCTTTATCGTCTTCGACAATATGATAATACTCTGGTCTGTGAACGAATAGAACCATATCTGCGTCCTGCTCTATAGCTCCTGATTCTCGCAAATCGCTCAATTGCGGTCTTTTTCCGTCAAGACCCTCGCGATTCTCTACGGTACGGTTCAACTGTGAAAGAGCCAGAATAGGAATGTCAAGTTCCTTTGCCAATCCTTTCAATGACTGAGATATTTTAGAGACCTCTTCCTGTCGGCTTCCAAATCTCATGCCACTTGCATTCATCAATTGCAGATAGTCAATCATTATAATTTTAACTCCTTTTTCTCTTACGAGTCGTCTTGCCTTTGTCCGCAATTCGAATATGGATAATCCTGCAGTGTCATCGATATATAAAGGAGCGCCTTGTAGCCTTCGTATGTTTTTGTCAAGCCTTTCCCATTCATCAGGAGACAGTTGTCCGTTTAACATTTTGTTTCCAGGTATTTCGCATACGTTTGAAATAAGCCTGTTCACCAATTGCACATTATTCATTTCCAAAGAAAAGAAGGCAATGGGAGTCTGATAGTCAACAGCAATATTTTTCGCCAATGAAAGTGCAAATGAGGTCTTACCCATCGCAGGACGTCCTGCGATAATAATCAAATCGGAATTTTGCCATCCACTTGTTTTCTCATCCAACTTTGCAAATCCTGTCGGTACGCCGGTAAGACCTCCACTGTTTGCCGATGCTTTTTGGAGTATTTCAACGGCTTTTGTAATGACCGGATCTATTTGAACATAGTCTTTTTTCATGTTTCTTTGAGACAACTCAAACAGACTACCTTCAGCCTCCTGCATCAGTTCATTTATGTCTACAGTCTCATCAAAAGCTTTCGTCTCAATGTTGCTCGCAAATGAAATCAACTGCCTTGCCAGAAATTTCTGTGCCAATATGCGGGCATGATATTCTATATGAGCAGACGATGCGACGTGAGAACTTAGCTCTATTATATAAGCCGGACCTCCGACATCCTCCAAGGTTCCCTCTCTTTTAAGTTCCTCCGTAACACTCATTATATCAACGGGATATTCATTCATATTTAAAGAACGGATTGCCGTAAATATTTTCTTGTTACGAGGCTCGTAAAATGTATCCGGATTCAGAATTTCCGATATGACAGAAAACGCGTCTTTGTCAATCATCAGTGCTCCTAAAACAACCTTCTCTACATCCAATGCCTGTGGTTGTAAGTGTCCGTATGTGCTGTCAAATGATGACTTGGACTTGGATTTGTTCTTATTTATCTTTTCGTTATTTGAGCTCTTTTCGGGCATACTGTATAAATTAGAATATAAGCACTATATGATTTTTATAAATCCTTGATATCCAGATATGATAGTTCCTTACTTTATTATATTCTGTTATTCTCCGGAAATACTATTGTCGGTGAGAACGTTTTGGCTTCATTAAAGTCCATCAACGCGTACGAAATGATAATTATTGTGTCTCCTACAATCACCTTTCTTGCTGCGGCGCCATTTAGACATATACATCCGCTTCCTCGTTCACCTTTAATGATATATGTTTCAAAACGCTCCCCATTATTGTTATCCACAATTTGAACTTTCTCACCTTCTATCATGTTTGCAGCATCCATAAGATCCTCATCTATGGTTATACTGCCCATATAATTTAAGTTAGCCTCTGTTACTTTTACACAATGTAATTTCGACTTCAAAACTTCTATCATCATGTCTTTTATTCCTTATATGCTATGTGATCAATAAGTCTTATCGGCGTTCTGCCGCAAAATACAGTTATACAACCGGAAATGCCCGGACAGTCATCCCATTTGGCTACATCCTCAAGCGTATCATTGTTTACTATTGAGAAATATTCAACTTTTAATTCCGGATAAGTGTTTATGCTATTTACAACGAAATCATGTGTTTCCTGGACGCTATGACTGGTCGCATATGAAACGCTTTCCTTTAATACACGATATATGTTTGATGCCACATCGCGCTCCTCCGCTGTAAGAAGAGCGTTTCTTGAACTCATTGCAAGTCCGCTTTCCTCCCTTATAAGCTCGCATTCAACAATCTTGATTTTCAATCCAAGACTCTTCACAAGTTGCTTTATCACTGCAATTTGCTGCCAGTCTTTCTCTCCAAAATATGCCGCATCGGGCTTTGTTATGTAGAATAATCTGGAAACCACCTGACACACGCCATTGAAATGTCCGGGGCGATGCGCACCTTCCATCACTGATGTAACCGGAGGAAAGTCAAACCTGCGCTTATCCGGAACAGGATACATTTCTTCCACTGTAGGAGCGAAGACATAGTCGGCTCCACATTTTTCCAGCAGCTCACAATCGGCATCCAGATTTTGCGGATAACGCTCAAGGTCTTTCTTATCGTTAAATTGTGTCGGATTTAAGAAAACAGATACAATTGTGACGTCGTTTTCTGCAATACTGCGCTTTACAAGCGAAACATGTCCGTCGTGAAGTGCTCCCATTGTAGGGACCAAACCAACCGATTGTCCCTTTTTGCGAACTTCAAACAATTCATTCTGGAGTTCAACAATCTTTTTACATAACTTCATGCTAATTTATGCTTTACACAATAATGATGTATGTTGCCTTTGCAAAATAACAACATTTTTCTTAAACAAGAAAGAATAAATCTGAAAATATACCAATTAATCAATTAATAATGGCGTATTTTCTTAATATATCATGATATATGAAGTTTTTTTAGTATCTTTGCGAAAATATGCATGAGAGTGAGCGCATGTCGTTTCTTAAACTCATGTTTTTACATATAAAATTCAAAGCATGGCAAATAAAATCTTATTTATCAACCAGGAAATCTACCCTTATGTTCCTAAGTCCGAGATGTCCTGCATGGGGCGTGACCTTTCAAACAAAATGCAGGAGAACGGTTATGAGATTCGTACGTTTATGCCCAAGTGGGGGAATATAAATGAACGCAGAGGACAGTTGCACGAGGTGATACGTCTTTCTGGTATGAACCTGATTATTGACGATACGGATCATCCTCTTATAATAAAGGTCGCATCAATACCGCAGACAAGATTGCAGGTATATTTTATTGATAACGATGATTTCTTCATGAAGCGCCAAATGGCATGTGATGAATCCGGCAAAGAATATGAAGATAATGGTGAAAGGGCTGTTTTCTTTGCAAGAGGTGTGCTGGAAACGGTGAAGAAGCTTAGGTGGACTCCGGATATCATCCATTGTCAGGGATGGATGTCTGCAATTGTACCGATATACGTGAAGCTCGCATATAGCAATGAGCCTACTTTTGCAAACACAAAAATAGTAACATCGATTTTTAAAGACAAGCTGGAAAACAGTATCGGACAGAATTTCAAGAAAAGCTTGGAATTACGTAATGTTTCTGCCGAGACGCTGGGGGCGTACAGAGATGACTTTGATTTCACCGAGCTCGGTAAGCTTGCAATAGATTATAGTGATGCTGTTATAGAAGCGGAAGAAAATGCCAACGCATCGTTGATACAGTATGCAATAGATAATAAAAAGGATGTTTTAAGACATTGCGCAGATAATTATATAGACAGTTATAAATCATTGTACGACAAAATACTATCTGCCAAATAGAGCGTGGCAGTAATTAATAAATAAGATTAACATACCCGACATATGAAACTTTATTATATATCCGCAATCATCATTTCTGCATTTATATTCGGATCATGTGATGACAATACAGATGAAATAGGCTCTTCCCTTATCGGAAATATGGATGACTTGGAGATAATTCCGGCAAAGTATAATATATCCACGTCTTCGATTATCGCAGACTCCGTATATTCAAGAAATACTATAGGGTATCTTGGGAAGATAAGAGATCCGGAGACTGGGGCATATATAACAAGCGATTTCACCACTCAATTCCATACATTGGAAAACTATGAGTTTCCCGATAAAGACAGTATACGCAGTCTTGTAACCTTGTCGGATGACAGTAAGGAAATTATAGCTGATTCCTGTGAATTGAGATTGTATTTCGATAATTATTATGGCGACTCTCTCTCAACTATGAAAGTTACAGCATACGAATTGCAGACTCCGATGTCTGAGGGTGAGAAATATTATTCAAATTATGATCCCATAAAAGACGGTCTGATACGGACGGACGGAATTAAGATCAATAAATTGTATACATTGTCAGACCAGAATGTGGACGAAAGTGTCCGGGGCAGTTCAAACTACACAGCCAACATCCGTATTAAGCTTGATAAAGAATACACGGATAAAGACGGGAAGAAATACAATAATTTCGGTACTTATCTTATGCGCAAGTATTATGAGAACCCGTCATATTTCAAGGATTCATACACTTTTATACATAATCTTGTTCCGGGATATTATTTCAAAATCCAAAGTGGGCTCGGCTCTATGGCATATATCCGTACGAGCCAGCTGAATGTTTATTTCAGATTCCTAAAAAATGACTCTGTTGTGGTGGGCGCGTCATCTTTTGTTGGTACAGAGGAAGTCATACAATCTACCCGTATAGCCAATGACGCCAATACCTTAAAACGGCTTGTGGAAGACAAAAGTTGTACATATATAAAGTCTCCAGCCGGTATTTTCACGGAGTTGACAATCCCCGTTGATGACATTATGAACGGACACAGGAATGATACAATCAATACAGCAAAGATTGTATTGCCGCGTATTAATAACACCTCACAAAGCGAATACACGCTTGACATACCACAGACATTGCTGATGATACCTGCTGAGGAAATTCATTCATTTTTTGAGGAGGGCAGGGTCGTTGATTATAAAACGTCATTCATAGCGTTATACGACAGCAAGAAGAACAGTTACACATTCAATAACATCAGCACATTAGTCAAGGCGATGGACCAGAAAGACCGCTCTGACTCAAAATGGAATAAAGCGGTCATCATACCTGTTACCGTTACCTATAACACTGATGGCGAAATCATCAAAGTCGCACACGACATGTCTATGACAAGTACAAGACTTGTCGGTGGAAGTGAGAATCCATACGAACCACTTACAATAGATGTCATATACAGTAAATTCAAATAAAATTAATGGCTGATAATTTTCTTGAAAGACAAAGGGCGGATTACGAGAAACGTAAGGAGGAATGGATGAAGAAAAAGATACGTCTCTCCGTTACGCGAAAGAATCTGATGGTCTCTCATGAGATAACTGATTGACACGACGCTTTATAGTTTTACAATAATATGTTTGGATGAATTGTGTGCTGAGTTTCAGACTATCCGGTACATGCGGGTATATGTTCCGGATAGATGAAGCCGGTTATGTCATAAAAGATTACAAGGACATAGCTGCCATGAGCCGTCACAATGGGCTCATGGCAGTTTGTGTTTGTTGTAAACATAGTGCGGCTCGCGTATTTCAGTTCTAATGAAGACGAAAGTTTTTTATGATAAACATACAAGTATACATCAGTACTGACTGATTGCTATGAGCGGACTTCTTCGGTGTGCATACTGGATAAGGCTATATATAATGTGAAAAGTATATCGGAAAACATGTCTGACAGTAACTTTATGGAACAAAATCGTATATCCGATGAATGAAAATATAGTAATAAAGATTTTTACAATGAAGAAGACAATCACGACATTATCATTAATCTTCGTAGTAACAATATGTACATATGCCGGAAATGTAAGTGCAGACACGCTGACGGTGTATCTGCAACCACACATCAGTCCGGATTTGCGACTTTATGGTCAGTTTAAAGATGTTCCAACAGAAGCGGCGGGCCATTATGTTTCTTCAATGACCGATAACTCCAGACTTCTCAGATATAGCTATACCGAAAAGGAAAAGCCTCTGATGGTATTGCTTTCCGAAGAGGATGACGGTCGTTTCTCGCTTGTTGCTGACACGAATTTCAACAACAGCTTTGCGGACGACTATAAGTATTACTTCTTTTACGGACAGCTTTCACAGGCTTCAAATCCGCTTTTTCTCCAGCCACAGCCTCTGTCAGTAAGATACGGTTCAGATAAGAGATTCTTCCATTGGTTCTCTCCAGGAGTCTATGCCGATGGGAACTCTGGCGATCCTCTGCAAGCGGTCAAGGTTATTCCGGCATTCGATGGTGTTTATTACGGCAGTTTTGAATATGGAGACAAGTCTTATTCCATAATTTTATTATCAAATTCTATCAATTATTCAAGAGCCGCAACAACTTATGCGATTATTGATAATAAAGACAAAAAACAGAATGGTACCTCATTTCCGGATGTCCTTCCGACAGTGGAAGACATATCTCTAAATATTCCGACTGCTATCAATGGGAACATGGCTCTGAGTGTCGGCAACATCGACTTCTCAGACATGACATGCGGACTTACCATATCCGGCATATCCGGTGAGAGCAGTGAGTCCATACCGTTTACCGGTTTCAATGCTCCACTGTTCAAGAAAAAGAGTGTTGACGGACGGTCAATATCGTTAGAGAAGATGCGCGGACACTATATCCTCATCGACTTCTGGGGCACTTGGTGCAAGCCGTGCATATCCGTAATACCGGAACTGCGCGACATTCATAAAAAATATCCTCAGCTTGAACTTATCAGCGTCGCGGTTGATCCAGCCCCTAACACTAATTACGGTTTTACGCCGGCACCTCTGAAAACAGCCATAAAAGAACTTCAGATGGACTGGATAAACATTCAGGACAGGTCGGCGGAATGTTCAGAGCAGATAAGTGAAAAATACAAAATAAAGTCATACCCGACAACTGTACTGATTGATACCGATGGCAAGATAATATATAGAAAGAGCAGCATTCTGGCTATGGATTCGCTGAGACAAATCCTTGAGGATGTTTTCGGATATTGAAAAAGTCATCCATACTGACAAGGATAGCGTCCTGTCTTAGTTTTCAATTGCCAGGCAGTCTCGCTACAGAGATTTAATCACGAATCGGTCATTAGACTCCGGTTAGATTATGCGTTAATGTAGAGCGGATTGCTTGCCGTTTCGACGAAGACGTAGCGGGCTACGCTGAGACGGAACGGTAAACAAGACTCTGACAGAAACGCGTAAGCAGACCGGAGAGTATGTGAAATAAAGATTTATTCAAATATATGCGTTCGAATGACCGATTTGGGCTAATGCATGAATATGCAAAAGTAGGCTATGTGGGGTGGACTATGATGTGTCATAACTCAAAATTAAGACTGTATTTGCGCGCCATTGTGTCTTTGGCCGCAAATACGCGATATTTCAGCTTTATGTATATACCGTTGTTATACAGCGTGTTACCTTGCTTTGTGTTCCGGAATGCATAATAATGAAATATGAAACAGCACGTTCGGCACACCGGAAAAGCCTGTTTCAGACGTCTGAATGGTTAATATTGATTGCCAGAAAAGTCTCTTCGGTGGATTGAAACGTGCCGTTCGGCTTTGTTACGTTGCATCGCACAGCTCATAGGGAGAGTTATATATTGACGAAACATGCTGTTCCGTCAGTATTTGACAGGCTGTAACCATGTCCTGTTTTTCTGTTTCGAGAATTTCCTTTGTCAAATTTCTTTACTGCATAAATGAATAAATATACAGTTGGACGCAGTCATTCCGGCTTCGTTTACGTGATGGAATCAGTCAACAGCAGGTGTTGTCATATTCTGACAGAGGCTGCTGATTTGAGCGCATTCAGATAAAAACGTACCCAGTCCTCGTACTCTCTTGTGTCATTTACATTCTGTATTCTCATGTAGTATCCAAGCATCTTTTTGTTCAAGACAGCGGAAAGTTGTAGTATCGGATATTCGAGTGCGTCCTGATTCATCAGGTATAAGGTGTTAAGCAAGCGGCCTATTCTTCCGTTACCGTCAATAAACGGATGTAACATCTCAAACTGATAATGTATCAGTGCGGCACGTACAAATACGTTTTCTGAACATTCATAATTGATGTAACGTTCGAGATCGGTGAAGGAGTCGGTCATATCTTCATAAACGGGCGGAACAAATGTCGCTTCTTTCAGGCTGTTCCCTTTCTGTCCGATC
>OGXH01001779.1_pt1 | contig 15655 bp, 9 predicted proteins | sample 1576241 | NCBI WGS metagenome assembly OGXH01 (sample SAMEA3541529, study PRJEB24748) | human gut metagenome | biome: human gut; feature: human-associated habitat; material: faeces | place: China | collected 2012
GGAACTGAAAATCCGCGCCACCAAACGGGGCCTGATCCCCTCCGCCAAGCAGGATGCGGTTCTGAGGGTTAGTATTCCTTCTGACTTCAGAGGCGGCTTCTCCTTTGAGGGAGACGCCTGCTCGGCAGTTCTCAGGGATATCAATTTCTCGGGAGAAATTGACCTGGAATTGTCTGCCTGCGATCTCCAGGGAAGCGGCCTTCAGGGAACGGAGATTTCCATCTCCGCTTCCACAGCTACCATCTCCCTTTCCGGGCTTCGCGGGAAGCTGGATTTGGAGCAGAGCCTGGGCGACACCAGCCTAACCTTCGCGGAGGTGGTATCTTCAGCAAAGTCCTGGTGACCCGGAGTATCGAGAATATTGATTTTGTAATCGTGATAATCAAACTCCATTACAGAAGTGGTTACAGAGATACCACGCTGTTTTTCAATATCCATCCAGTCCGACGTTGCCGTCTTCTTTATCTTATTGCTCTTTACGGCACCCGCCACCTGGATTTGTCCACCAAAAAGCAACAGCTTCTCGGTCAATGATGTCTTACCGGCATCCGGATGCGCGATAATCGCAAACGTTCTCCGTCTCTCTATTTCGTTGTTATTGGCCATATATCAATTAGTCAGTAATAATCACTCTTCCAAATTCTTCATGCAGACGGCAAGGCTCGCCTCCCAATGGGGTATATCGATGCCGAATGTCTTCTTTATCTTTGTCTTGTCCAACACGGAATAATGCGGACGCGGCGCCTTGGCAGGAAACTCATCCGTATGCAGCGGGCTTACCTTGCAGGTCTTTATGCCGGCCAGGCGATGGATAGCCAACGTGAAATCATACCACGAGCACACACCCTCGTTGCTGAAATGATAGATACCGGGAACAATCCCCCGGTTGACAGCCGCAAAAATGGCACGTGCCAAATCATTGGCATATGTCGGTGTGCCTATCTGGTCGAAGACAACCCCCAGCGTCTCTCGCTCACGTCCCAGACGAAGCATCGTCTTCACAAAATTATTCCCGTAAATGGAATAGAGCCATGCTGTACGGATAATCATGGCACGGCTGCAATGCTTCATCACCGCCTGCTCACCTGCCAGTTTAGTAGAGCCATATACCGAATTGGGGCAAGTGTCCGCCTCTTCCGTATAGGGAGTGTGTCCGGTTCCGTCGAAAACATAATCGGTGGACACTTGTATCAAGGCAGCACCGCAAGCTTCGGCAGCAGCAGCCAGATAGCCAGGAGCGACATGATTCAGCTTGTCGCAAAGTTCCTGATTGTCCTCTGCCTTGTCCACCGCCGTATAAGCAGCGCAATTCACAATCACATCTATCCGGTTACCCTTCACAAACCTGTGCACAGCTTGTTCGTCGCAAATGTCCAATTCCTGCACGTCAGTGAAAAAATAAGCATGTTGTCCGTTTTCTTTCGACAACACTCGCATTTCATTGCCAAGTTGACCGTTGGCACCGGTTATCAGAATATTCATTTAATAAAGTTACACTTATATATAGAATGTTACGATGAACAATATTTTCCTTCATAATTATCAATCATCCACTATCAATTATCCATCAACTCCAGTTCTCCCCGCTTCTCCTTGTCATAATAGTTGGCAAGCAACGAGATGAAACCACTGATGGCCTCCATAGCCTTTGCCGTGCCCTGACTGATTTCCTTCTTCTGCAAGCGCAACAGCAGCACTCCATAAAGCGCCTCGAAACAAGTGTCTACCTCAGACTCCTCTTTCCGGCCGTTCTTCTGACGCAGTTCCACGATAAAAGGCAGTGCCTTGAAATAAGCCGCATTATAGAACGGATATTTCGTAGAAGCCAGCAATTCGCCATGCAGCTCCGTCAGATTCAGAATGACATTACGGTTGATTTGCAGATGCCCTTTTTCCATTACGCCTTCCGCACGCATCATACCTGCCAGATTTCCATACCATTCTTCCAGCGCAGGCCGTTCCTCCTCCGGATAGCGCAAAATGATGTTCTGGCGTATCCGGTCTATGTCACAGCCGTTGGCACGGAGCAAATCCTCCACCTGCCACATATATATAAGGTATTCGGCTATATTCTTCTCTTTCAGTTGTTGCGCAATCTTCACGATAAAATGTATGAATTATGATTTTTCACCTTCCCACTTTCACCTTTCCACTCAATACAGTGATTCACCCATCAGCGTAAACACCAGTCCCAGCACAGACACCACAATGACAATGCTCCCGATAATACGGTTCAGTATCCAGATACCTCGCAGGTTGAATTGTGTACGGACCTTATTGACAAAAAAGGTTATGCCAAACCACCAAGCCAAAGCACCCAATGCGATGGCCAGGTATCCGGTAACGGCCTCGAACACCAGCACACCCTCACTTACAAAAGCAAAGCGAGCAAAAAGACCTACAAAAAGGAAAATAATCAGTGGATTGGAAAGTGTGACGGCAAATGCCGTTATGAAGTTATGGAAATAGGAACCCTTATTGGTGGATACCGGCCGGATGGACTGTACCGGATTGCTGCGGAACGTATAAACGCCAAACGCCAACAGAAGAATGCTTCCGAAAAGTTGCAGGTAAAAGATGTTCTTGTTGACATAATCAAAAACGAAACTCATCCCGTAGCCCGTCAGCAAAGCATATGCAATATCGCTTAGCGAAGCTCCTATCCCCGTTACGAAACCATACCACCGTCCTTTATTCAAAGTACGCTGAATACACAATACTCCTACAGGACCCAATGGCGCGGACACAATGACGCCGATAATGAACCCCTTCCACAATATGTCAAATATGGTCTCTATCTGAATCATGGCTGCAAATATCGGACTTTTTTATGAGACGAACGAATAGTGTTAACGTTTTTTCGACGGAAAAGGATTTTAAGAAGTAAAGATTATCCATTTTACATATTATTCCGTATATTTACCTCCGAACTTAACAATACCCCCTTATGAAACGAATAAAAAAAACTCTAACACTCGTTTCCATGGCCGTCTTACTACTGACGGCATGCGAATCCCCCAAGGAACTCGGTGTGGTTCCATATCCGCAGTATGCCCAAACAACGTCAAAAACAGTAGAACTGCCATCTACGGTAACCTTCTCGACCAATCTGGCGAAATCCGACATGAATGACCTGCTGGCCTATCTGCCGGACTTTGCCATCCCCATGAAGCTTGTCAACAAGAACCCTTTTGTAACGATAGAAATAACGGACGCAACGGATAATCCAATCGCTGCCGAAGGCTACAACCTGACAGTCAGCAAACAAGGTGTAAACATTCAGGCCTCCTCCGCTGCAGGTGCCTTCTATGGACTGCAAACCCTGGCACAACTTGCCCGTAACGGGAAGGAACTGCCAGTCACGACCATCAAGGACGAACCCAGATTCCCCTATCGTGGGCTGCACCTGGATGTTTCAAGACACTTCTTTAACACGGACTATGTCAAGAAGCAAATAGACCTGGTAGCCACCTACAAAATCAACCGCCTGCATTGGCATCTGACCGACGGTGCCGGATGGCGGCTGGAGATTCCGGGCTACCCTCGCCTGACGGAATTCGCAGCCTGGAGAAAAGCCGCCAATCTGCAGGATTGGGGGAAATACGACCACCGCTTCTGCGAGAAGAATGAAGAAGGAGCCTATGGAGGCTACTATACGGAAGCAGATGTACGCGAAGTTTTAGAATACGCCCGCTTGAGGCATGTCACCGTTATCCCCGAAATAGAAATGCCGGGACACTCAGGAGAAGTGCTGGCTGCCTATCCGCAATTGTCCTGCACCGGCAAGCCTTATACATCCGGCGAAGTCTGTATCGGTAACGAAGAGACCTTCAAGTTCTTCGAAGACGTGCTGGATGAAGTGATACGGCTGTTTCCTTCCCGGTATATCCATATTGGAGGCGATGAAGCCAGCAGACGCCACTGGAAGACATGCCCCAAATGCCAGAAGCGCATGAAGGAAGAAGGACTCAAAGATGAAAGTGAGCTGCAAAGCTATATGATAGCCCGCATAGAGAAGTACCTCAACGACAAAGGGCGTGAAATCATCGGCTGGGATGAGATACTGGATGGAGGTCTGGCCCCCAATGCAACCGTCATGTCGTGGCGAGGTACGGAGGGTGGCATTGCCGCCGCCCGCATGGGGCATTATGCCATCATGACACCGGAGAGCCACTGCTATCTGGACCACTACCAGGATGACCCTGAGACACAGCCTCTGGCGTTTGGCGCCTGCGTCCCCATCGGACAGACCTACTCCTACGACCCGGCTCCCGATTCATTGGGAACAGATATCTGCAAATATATATTAGGTGTGCAAGGCAATGTGTGGGCAGAATATCTGCCCACCTACGAGCATGCCGAATACATGATATATCCGCGTATCATCGCCCTGGCAGAAGTAGGCTGGACTCCCATGGAGAACAAGCATCCGGAGAGTTTCAAGAGACGTATCAACAACGAAATACGCCATATCAAGGCAAAAGGCTACAACCCGTTCACCCTGTCCGAACTAGTGCAGACCAGCCAGACCGTTGACTATGCCAAGAAGAGAATCATGCTCTCCCTCACCTCCGAAAAACATCCGATTGACATCCGCTATACAACAGACGGCTCCGAACCGACCGCATCTTCCAAATTATACAAAAAACCATTTGCCGTAAAAGATTCGATATTGCTGACAGCCCGTCTTTTCGACGGAAATAAGCCACTCGGCAAAAGCCTCGAGCTGCGCACCGACTACCACAAAGGCATAGGCAAAAAGATAACCTATGCGCCGGATGGCAGATACTACCAGAACAAAGATGTATATAAAGGCGGCGGCGATACCGGACTACTTGACGGACTACGTGGCGGTAAAAGCTATATGGACGGACGTTGGCAGGGATTCTGCCCCAATGATTTGGATGCTACCATCGACTTGGGCGAAGTGACCGCTATACACCGGGTCATGGCCAACTTCATGCAAATCCGTACCCCACAGGTTTTTCTTCCAGCCAAAGTAGAAGTGTGGGCATCAGTGGACGGCAAAGAATTCACCCTGCTGGGCAGTGATACTTGCAGTGAGGAGGAGGCCGGAAAAGACGTGATTTTCAGAGATTTCGGCTGGACCGGCACCCCTACTGAAGCACGGTATGTACGTTTCCACGCCATACAAGGGAAGAAGCAATTCTTATTTACGGATGAAATCGTCATACAATAATACGCATCCAGCTTTATAAAACAGAACAAAAAAACGCATGCAAGTAAAATTGCATGCGTTTTTTGTTTTCTTTTTTTCTCCTCCCCACCGATTTTGCGTATCTTTGTCCCCAAGAAGAAAAGATGAAGATACTCAAAAAAGTAACTTCAATCGTAAAATCGTAAATCGTAAAATCGTAAATATAACTATGATTCTTTTTTTCAGAACCCCATCCAAGAGCGTGATTGCCGTAGAATGTAATCATGAACTCCCCCAGGCAGACAGCGACAAACTCTGCTGGCTTTTTGGAGAAGCCACCCCCGAAAGTGAAGACAACCTGAAAGGACATTTCGTCGGCCCGCGCCGTGAGATGATTACTCCTTGGAGTACAAACGCCGTAGAAATCACCCAGAATATGGGGCTGGACGGCATCATACGCATCGAAGAGTACTTCCCCGTAAAAGATGAGAACGCAGACCACGACCCGATGCTGCAACGTATGTACAAGGGGCTGGACCAGAATGTATTTACAACCAACCGGCAGCCGGAACCGATTGTACACATCGAAGACCTGGAGGCATACAATGAAAAGGAAGGTCTGGCACTTTCCAAAGAGGAAATGGATTACCTCAAGAAGGTAGAGAAAGACCTCGGGCGCCCTCTGACAGACTCCGAAGTATTCGGCTTCGCGCAAATCAACTCCGAGCACTGCCGTCACAAAATCTTCGGCGGAACATTCATCATCGATGGAGTGGAACAGGAATCTTCACTCTTCCAAATGATAAAGAAGACCACACAAGAGAATCCCAACAAGATTATCTCTGCCTACAAAGACAATGTGGCCTTTGCCGAAGGTCCGGTTATCGAACAGTTTGCTCCGGCAGACCACTCCAAGCCCGACTATTTCCAAGTAAAAGACATCAAGAGTGTCATCTCCCTGAAAGCGGAAACACATAACTTTCCCACAACAGTAGAACCGTTCAACGGTGCGTCTACCGGTACGGGCGGTGAGATTCGCGACCGTATGGGCGGCGGTAAGGGCTCTTGGCCGATTGCCGGAACAGCCGTTTACATGACCTCCTACCCCCGTACGGAAGAAGGACGTCCCTGGGAAGAGATTCTGCCGGTACGCAAATGGCTGTATCAAACTCCCGAACAAATACTAATCAAAGCCTCCAATGGTGCCAGTGATTTCGGGAACAAATTCGGCCAACCGCTAATCTGCGGTTCCGTGCTCACTTTCGAACATAAGGAAAAAGATGAAGTCTATGGTTACGACAAAGTGATTATGCTTGCCGGAGGCGTAGGCTACGGTACCCAGCGTGACTGTTTGAAAGGTACACCGGAAGCCGGCAACAAAGTGGTTGTCATCGGTGGAGACAATTATCGCATCGGTTTGGGCGGCGGCTCCGTATCTTCCGTAGATACCGGACGCTACAGCAGTGGCATCGAGCTGAATGCTGTACAACGCGCCAACGCCGAAATGCAGAAACGCGCCTACAACGTGGTACGCGCACTTTGTGAGGAAGAGACCAATCCGGTGGTTTCCATCCACGACCACGGCTCTGCCGGACATGTAAACTGTCTGTCCGAATTGGTAGAGGAATGCGGCGGTTTAATTGACATGAGCAAGTTGCCCATCGGTGACACGACTCTGTCTGCCAAGGAAATCATTGCCAACGAAAGCCAGGAACGCATGGGCTTGCTGATTCAGGAAGAGGCCATCGAACATGTACGCAAGGTAGCCGAACGTGAGCGTGCCCCGATGTACGTAGTCGGTGAAACGACCGGCGACCATCGCTTTGCCTTCCAGCAAGCTGACGGTGTACGTCCGTTCGACCTCGCCGTAGAACAGATGTTCGGCTCTTCCCCCAAGACCTATATGGTGGACAAGACCGTGGAACGTCACTACGAAATGCCCCAATACGAAGTTTCCCAACTACACGAATACCTCACCAATGTGCTCCAACTGGAAGCTGTGGCTTGTAAAGACTGGTTAACAAACAAGGTGGACCGTTCTGTAACAGGCAAGATTGCCCGCCAACAGTGCCAGGGTGAATTGCAGTTGCCTCTGAGCGATTGTGGTGTGGTAGCTTTGGACTATCGCGGCGAAAAGGGTATCGCAACCTCTCTGGGCCATGCTCCCCAGGCGGCACTTGCCGACCCGGCAGCCGGCTCCGTTCTTTCCGTCAGCGAAGCATTGACCAACTTGGTTTGGGCACCGCTTGCCGAAGGTCTGGACAGCGTTTCCCTTTCTGCCAACTGGATGTGGCCTTGCCGTTCGCAAGAAGGTGAAGATGCCCGTCTGTACACGGCAGTAAAGGCCTTGAGTGACTTCTGCTGTTCCCTGCAAATCAATGTACCGACCGGTAAAGACTCTCTTTCCATGACACAGAAATACCCCGACGGCAGCAAAGTAATTTCTCCGGGCACGGTAATTGTTTCTGCCGGTGGAGAAGTTTCCGACGTCAAGAAAGTCGTATCTCCGGTGCTGGTTAACAATGAAAAGACTACCATTTATCATATAGACTTCAGTTTCGACAACCTGAAACTCGGCGGTTCCGCCTTTGCTCAGACCCTGGGCAAGGTAGGTGACGAAGTTCCCAGCGTGCAGGATGCCGAATACTTCCGCGATGCTTTCCTTGCCGTGCAGGAACTGGTCAACAAGGGACTGATTCTTGCCGGACATGATATTTCCGCCGGTGGTCTTATCACTACACTGCTTGAAATGTGCTTTGCCAATGTGGAAGGCGGTATGGAAATCAACCTGGATAAAATCAAGGAGCAAGACCTTATCAAGATTCTGTTTGCAGAGAACCCGGGTATCGTTATCCAGGTGAGCGACAAGCACAAGGAAGCTGTAAAGCAAATACTGGAAGATGCAGGCGTAGGTTACGTGAAGCTCGGCAAACCGACAGACGAACGCCATATTCTTGTATCAAAAGGCGATGCTACTTATCAGTTTGGCATCGACTATATGCGTGATGTATGGTACTCTACTTCTTATCTCCTTGACCGTAAGCAGTCCATGAACGGCTCTGCCAAGAAGCGTTTCGAAAACTACAAGATGCAACCGGTGGAATTCGCCTTCATGCCGGACTTCAAAGGCAAGTTCTCACAATACGGCATCGACCCGGACCGCCGCACACCTTCCGGTATCCGCGCCGCCATCATCCGTGAAAAAGGAACCAACGGCGAACGCGAAATGGCCTACTCACTCTATCTGGCAGGCTTCGATGTGAAGGACGTTACCATGACCGACCTTATCAGCGGTCGCGAAACGTTGGAAGATGTAAACATGATTGTTTACTGCGGTGGTTTCTCCAACTCCGACGTCCTCGGTTCTGCCAAGGGTTGGGCCGGTGCTTTCCTGTTCAATCCGAAAGCGAAAGAGGCGCTCGACAAATATTATGCACGCGAGGATACGCTTTCACTAGGTGTCTGCAACGGCTGCCAGCTCATGATGGAACTTAATCTTATCAATCCCGAGCACAAGAAAAACGGCAAGATGCTTCATAACGACTCACACAAGTTTGAATCCAGATTCCTCGGTGTTACTGTCCCCACCAACCGCAGCGTAATGCTCGGCTCACTGAGTGGAAGCAAACTGGGTATCTGGGTAGCTCACGGTGAAGGAAAATTCTCCTTGCCATACGACGAGGACAAATACAACGTCGTGCTGAAATACTCATACGACGAATACCCTTCCAACCCCAACGGCTCAGATTATTCCATAGCCGGATTGGCAAGTGCCGACGGACGTCATCTGGCCATGATGCCCCACTTGGAACGTGCCATCTTCCCCTGGCAGAACGGTTGCTACCCCGCAGACCGCGTAAACAGCGACCAAATCACTCCTTGGGTAGAAGCATTTGTCAATGCACGCAAGTGGGTGGAAGCCAATAAAAAATGAACTGAACTTCCTTTTTTATAGAAATGTAACAAGCGCGGGTTATGAATAATCCCGCGCTTGTTACATTTCTATTCTTCGCTTTCTTTTTTTGCTTTTCTCAAACAAAAGCATTATTTTTGTGTTTATTTTCAACTCTCCCTCAGTACAACATTCAAAAAAACCGCTCGACAATTATGAAAAAGTACTTCTTTTTCTGCATACTACTATTATTGCCAATTATAGGCATTGCACAAACATACAAATACATCGGTGTGGAAGACGGTTTGAGCAACAGACGGGTATATGCTATTCAAAAGGGACCCAAAGGTTACATGTGGTTTCTTACCCACGACGGCATCGACCGATACAACGGAAAAGAATTCAAGCCGTACAAACTGATGGATGGAGATGAGGAAGTGAATTCCATGATGAACCTGAACTGGCTCTATGTGGATTCCAAAGGAACCATATGGGAAATTGGCAAGAAAGGACGCGTGTTCCGCTATGATACAAAACACGACCGTTTTGTCCTGGTATACAAGCTACCCGAAAGCGAAGTGAAAGGACGTCCAACCCCTATCAGTTACGGTTTTGTGGATGCCAACAGCGTAATATGGCTTTGCAATGAAGATGCCCTATATCTGTACGACAGCAATACCCAGAAGGTGACATTCATTCAAAACGAAATAGGAGAACGAATTACTGATATCGCACAGATTGATTCGACCCACTTCTTCATCGGGACCGACATCGGCATACATTATGCTGAGCTGGCCAACAACACCCTCACCCTCAGTCCCTGCAACCAATTGGACACCTTGAAGATACAAATCAACGAACTATACTATCATAAACCGTCTCACAAGGTTTTTATCGGTACTTTCCAACGGGGAATATTTACCTATGACCTGAATGAGCACAAAGTCATGCATATCCCATCCGGACTGATGGACGTTAGTATTAACTGTATCCGTGCCTACAATAACAATGAAATCCTCATAGCTACAGACGGGGCCGGTGTCTACAAAATGAATACCGATACCTATGAATCTATACCATACATTGTTGCTGACTATAACCGGTACAACTCAATGAACGGAAATACCATCAATGATATCTACATTGACAGTGAACAACGCATCTGGATGGCTAATTATCCCATTGGTATAACTGTACGCAACAACCGATATGCCGATTATCAATGGATAAAACACTCTATCGGCAATAAACAGTCACTCATCAATGACCAGGTAAATGCCATCATTGAAGACCATGACGGCGATTTATGGTTTGCCACCAATAACGGCATCAGCCTTTATTATAGCAAGACGAAACAATGGCATTCTTTTCTCAGCAGTTTCGACACCGCAAGCCATAGTAAAAACCATATCTTCATCTCATTGTGCGAAGTGGAGCCCGGCATCATCTGGGCCGGAGGATATAGTTCCGGCATCTACCAGATCAACAAGAAACTACTGTCCACAGAGTTCTTTACTCCGTCTTTATTCAGTAATCTGAATATCCGGCCGGACAAGTATATCCGTTCCATTATGAAAGATTCTTCAGGAAACATCTGGTCCGGAGGGTATTATAACTTAAAAGAAATAGATTATTCCAGAAAAAATATACGCCATTTCCCGGGCTTGAATGGTATCACTGCCATCATAGAGAAAGACTCCACACATATGTGGATAGGCACTTCCACCGGCTTGTACCTGTTGGAAAAAGCAACCGGTAAGTATACCTATATCCAGATGCCGGTAGAATCCTACTACATCTACTCCCTATGCCAAGCTTCCGACGGAATGCTGTATATCGGTACCAACAATGCCGGTTTACTGGTATATGATACGACCAAAAACACATTCAGACATTATCATAGAGACAACTGCGCCTTGATTTCCAATAATATCTATACACTATTGTCTGATGGTAAAGGAAATATCTTTCTGAGTACAGAACACGGTCTGTCCACCTTCTATCCTGTCGAAGAGACATTCCATAACTGGACCAAAGAACAAGGACTGAAGTCTGACCATTTCAACGCAGCCTCAGGCACCTTGAGGAAAAACGGCAATTTCATTTTCGGCAGTACGGATGGAGCCATAGAATTCAACAAAGACATGATCCTGCCTCGCGACTATAAGTTCAAAATGGTATTCAGTGACCTGCGGGTATTCTATCAGACCGTTTATCCCAAGGATGAAGGTTCTCCACTTATTCTGGATATTGACGAGACAAAAACCTTGCGTTTGAAGTACAACCAGAACATCTTCTCATTGCAGGTCTCAGACATCAACTATGACTATCCTTCCCTAATTCTGTACTCCTGGAAACTGGAAGGCTTCTATGAGGGTTGGAGCCGTCCGGGAGAGGAAAACGTCATCCGTTTTACCAACCTGAGTCCGGGCAACTATACCCTCCGCGTACGTGCCATCTCCAACGAAGACCGTCGTATTGTCCTGGAGGAACGCAGTATGGACATCATTATCGAGCAACCCCTCTGGCTCAGTTTCTGGGCGCTGATACTCTATGCAGTGATTATCATATCCATTGCAAGCATCACTCTACGAATAATAGTCTTGAGAAAACAGCGGAAAGAATCCGATGAGAAAATACGCTTCTTCGTCAATACAGCGCATGATATACGTACTCCACTGACGCTCATCAAAGCACCCTTGGAAGAAATCACCGAACGCGAGCAACTGACTTCCAGCGGACAGAGCAACATCAATACAGCCCTGCGAAACGTAAATGCCTTGTTGCGCCTGACCACCAACCTTATTAATTTCGAACGCGCAGACACCTATTCCGGAAGTCTATACGTATCCGAATACGAACTGAGCACATATATGGAAGAGACGATCGATGCTTTCCGTTCATACGCAAACATAAAACACATCAACCTGACCTACGAAAGCAGCTTCCGTTATCTGAACGTATGGTTAGATAAGGACAAGATGGATTCCATTTTGAAAAATATCATATCCAACGCACTGAAATATACACCGGACGGCGGCAATGTACATGTCTTTACTTCCGAGACAGAAGATACCTGGAGTATTGAGGTGAAAGATACCGGTATCGGAATTCCGGCTTCAGAACAGAAAAAGCTGTTCAAGATGCATTTCCGTGGCAGTAATGCTATCAATTCCAAAGTTACCGGCAGCGGCATCGGACTACTTCTGGTAGGGAAACTTGTACGCTTACATAAAGGAAAGCTCAACTTCAGCAGCATGGAAGGGAAAGGCTCTTGCATCAAAATCACGTTCCCCAAAGGGAACAAGCATTTCCGCAAAGCAATCCAACGCCCTCAACCCAAAAACGAACGGATTGTTTATTCGGCTTCCGGAGTGCCTATCAATGCCTCTACTACATCATCCCCTGCTTCCAGTGGAATCTACGACAAGACGCAACAACAGTCACAAAACAACAGTAACCACCAGAAAATTCTTATTGTAGAGGACAATGACGAATTAAGGGAATATCTGCGCAGAACATTGTCTGAACAATACAACATACAAGTATGCTCCAATGGAAAAGAAGCACTGACCATTGTCAAGGAGTATATGCCCAACCTCGTCATTTCAGACATTATGATGCCGGAAATGAGAGGAGACGAATTGTGTCATATCCTGAAGAACGACATCGAGACATCACATATCCCCATCATCCTGCTCACAGCACTGAATACCGACAAGAATATCATCGAGGGACTGCAAAGCGGAGCGGATGAATATATTGTGAAACCCTTCAATATCGGTATATTGCGGGCAAACATTGCCAACCTGCTGACTAACCGGGCACTGTTGCGCCACAAATATGCCAGCCTGGACCTGAACGACGAGAAGAACAATACGGATTGCATCAACTGCTCCAACGACTTGGACTGGAAATTCATTGCAACCGTCAAAAAGAGCGTCGAAGACAATATGGACAACCCAAGCTTCAACGTCGACGTGCTCTGCAACCTGCTGAATATGAGTAGGACCAGCTTCTACAATAAGATAAAGGCACTGACCGACCAAGCTCCGGCTGACTACATCCGGCTGATTCGACTGAAACATGCTGCCCAACTTCTGAAAGAACAAAAGCATACCATCACCGAGATTTCAGAGCTGACCGGTTTCAGTGATGCGAAATATTTCCGTGAAGTATTCAAGAAACATTTCAATATGAGCCCAAGCCAGTATGCCAAGAGAGGGAAGGAAGGGAAAGATGATAAAGAAATAAAGTAAATTACAACATTTTGAATATGAATATATATCTTGAAGCATTCTCCATTTTCTTTAAGATAGGAGCCTTTACCATCGGCGGCGGTTATGCTATGGTACCGCTGATAGAAAACGAAATCGTAACCAAACGAAACTGGATAGCCAAAGAAGATTTCATTGACCTGCTTGCTATATCACAGTCCGCTCCGGGCATCCTTGCCGTCAATATATCCATTTTTATAGGGTACCGGCTACGGGGAATACGAGGGAGCATAATCACTGCATTGGGAACCATACTTCCTTCGTTTCTCATCATCCTCGCCATAGCGTTGTTCTTTCACAACTTCAAGGACAACATCATTGTGGAACGTATATTCAAAGGTATTCGCCCGGCAGTGGTTGCATTGATTGCAGCCCCTACATTCAGCATGGCTAAATCGGCCCGGATAAACCGATACAACATATGGATACCGGTGGTTTCAGCACTGCTCATCTGGCTGTTGGGCTTCTCTCCCATCTGGATTATCATTGCGGCAGGTGTAGGAGGATACTGCTTCGGACGTTTTCAACGTCCGAAGAATTAAAAATTAAAGAATTAAAAATTAAAAAGGATAGCAACATTAATCACTAACCATTTATCATTAATTACTAATCATGGTTTTCTTACAGTTATTCTATACATTCTTTAAGATTGGGCTTTTCGGCTTTGGTGGCGGATATGCCATGTTGTCTATGATACAAGGTGAAGTAGTTACCCGTTACGGTTGGCTTACAGCGCAGGAATTTACTGATATTGTGGCAATCAGCCAGATGACACCCGGTCCGATAGGAATCAATTCGGCAACTTATGTGGGTTATACTACGATAGCTGATTGCTACGGTACAAGCTATGGTATTTTAGGTTCTATTATTGCTACGTTTGCCGTGGTGCTTCCTTCTTTCCTACTGATGCTGACCATCAGCAAATTCTTTCTGAAATACCAAAAACATCCTTCCGTGGAAGCGGTATTCAGTGGGCTCCGCCCGGCAGTGGTCGGTCTGCTGGCCTCAGCCGCGCTGGTATTGATGAATTCGGAAAACTTCAGTTCTCCCAAAGAAGACATATATTCCTTCGTCATCAGCTGCCTCATCTTCCTCGTGGCATTTATAGGCACAAAGAAATATAAACTGAACCCGATAGGAATGATTGTAGCTTGTGGAATAGCAGGATTGATACTTTATTAGGGATTAAGGATTAAACGTTAATGATTAATCCCTAATCCTTAATCCCTAATTTTTAAAGTTTAATCTTCTTTCCAACGGATTTCGATTCATTATGCAGACGGTCCAAGGCTGTCACCACATAGCGGTACTTTGTCTTTCCGTCTTCATAAGGAAGTTTATAGAAATTATCGCGCGTGATGGCTACAATATGGGAAGGGTCATCTATATTCACTTTCTCTTTGTCATTAAAGCGATAGACCACATATTGGACGGCACGGTTCATTTCCTCTTTATACTTGGGAGCTGTCCAGAAAAGAATATATCCGTCTTCCGTCCACACCGATTTCATCCTACGTACCTTTGCCGGGGCTTCGTTATCCATGAAATCGAAAACGGGAGGCAGCGCCGGATACTTATGATATTCGGCAATCAGGGCATCGCGATACTTGCCTGCATTCTCTACAACCGCACTGGCAGGCCACTGGCAACTGCCACCGATGGTCTGATAGGCCCGTTGCAAGGCCATTTTGCGAGGAAGCTGATTTATCGACGGGTTCTTGGGGTCGGCATTCTGCACGGTGTTCATCACGGACTGGCCAATAAACAAGGGGCGGTTTTCCGTATTCCTGGCCCACCACTTCACCAGTGTCTCATAGTCGGCAACCGGATGTCCTATATGCCAATAAATCTGCGGAATATTATAGTCTATCCAACCTTCACGGGCCCACAGCAACACGTCCGCATAAAGGTCATCGTAGTTTTGCAGGCCTTTGGTCTTACTGCCAAGCGGGTCACTGCTTTCATTCCGGTAAATGCCAAACGGAGAAACCCCGAACTTCACCCACGGCTTGATTTCACGAATTGTTTCATGCAGTTTCTTAATCAGCACATTCACGTTGCTCCGGCGCCAGTCTCCTTTATTGCTGAAACCTCCGCCAAAACGTGCAAAACTTGCATCGTCAGGGAAATCCTTTCCCTTAATGGGATAAGGATAAAAGTAATCGTCCATATGAATGGCATCCACATCATAGCGGGAAACGATGTCGCTCACCACCATGCAGATGTGCCGGCGGCTCTCAGGCAGTGCCGGGTCAAAATACAACTGGTCGCCATAAGTGACAAACCATTCCGGATGGATATTGTACACATGATTGGGAGCCAACTCAC
>OGXH01001782.1_pt1 | contig 15650 bp, 7 predicted proteins | sample 1576241 | NCBI WGS metagenome assembly OGXH01 (sample SAMEA3541529, study PRJEB24748) | human gut metagenome | biome: human gut; feature: human-associated habitat; material: faeces | place: China | collected 2012
TGTCATCATTGCCGTTTCGTTCATCCTGTCCAAGAGGCAGCAATATCGGCGAGTCCAGAATCTACATTGTACCCGAACTGACTTCCAATAACGAGCAGTGGATAAACCCGAGCTTCGGCAGTCCTGACCTGCAGGCGCACTATGAAAACATCAAACGGATGGTCAAGGAAAAGACCGGACGAGCGATGCAGGAAAAGGAGCGTGAGCGCAAGGGAAAGAACGGGAAGATTATAAAAGTGGCTGGATGCTCGCCAATCCGTGAGGGAGTACTGCTCATCAGACCGGATACGACATTGGCAGACGTATGTAAATTCGGTGATGAGTGTCAAAGACGTTGGGGTATCACACCGCTGCAAATTTTTCTGCATAAGGACGAGGGGCACTGGCTTAGTGGACAACCAGAAGCCGGGGATAGGGAGAGTTTCCAAGTCGGTGAAAAGTGGTTCAAGCCGAATTACCATGCACATATCGTTTTCGACTGGATGAACCACGATACAGGTAAAAGCCGAAAGCTCAATGACGAGGATATAACGGAAATGCAGAGTTTGGCATCAGACATTCTCCTGATGGAGCGTGGGCAGTCAAAGGCTGTTACTAGCAAGGAGCATCTGGAGCGTAACGATTTCATCATTGAGAAGCAGAAAGCCGAACTGCAACGCATGGATGCTGCAAAACGTCACAAAGAAGAACAGATAGGTCTTGCTGAACAAGAACTCAGACAAGTAAAATCGGAAATACGCACAGATAAACTAAAAAGCGCAGCCACTGATGCCGCCACTGCCATAGCAAGCGGTGTTGGTTCTCTTTTCGGCAGTGGAAGGTTGAAGGATTTGGAAATCAGAAACAAGGATTTAAAAGATAAAATCGCACTTAGAGATGAAACTATAGAGCTATTGCAGTCCAACATTAAGCAAATACAGATTGAGCATAGCAGGGCTATGATGAATAAGGATAATGAGTATCGCAAAGCTATCGAGATTATCGAATCCGAGCACAAAGAGGAGAAAACCAATCTTAATTCGATGATTTCAAAAGCTTATCATTGGTTTCCGCATTTTGCTGACCTCCTAAGATTGGAGCGCCTTGCTACGCAAATAGGTATTTCTGCCATGGAGTTTGCTGATATGGTTAAGGGTAAGGTCCTAAATTTCACAGGAAGGTTGTTTTCGCAGGAACATAACCGATGGTTTTCAACAGATAACACACCTATACAGATTATGCGTGACACTAACAGGCGACTGACCATTGCCGTTAATCGAATACCATTCGGACAATGGTTCAGTGAGCAATATGAAAAACTACGGCAAACTATTCGACAGCCTATCCAACCGAAAAAGAGTAGCGGAATCAAACTGTAACAACAATGGCGACCACTTAAATGCGGTCGCCATCATCAATATACTTTAATTGATTCGATATTTTCGTTCTCTTTTCTCAAAGGCATTTTTACCACCCTCTAATATTTGACAGACCTCATTATTAATATCAGGGTCTTCTAAAGCCCCTGACATGTATTTTAATTGTCCATCTTCATTTTGCGCAATAATTACTTGCTCTGAATCTGAATTCACAACTAAGTTCGCGTTATGAGAAACAATAATAATTTGCCTATACTTTTTTATAGTTTTAAAAATTGATATGAGTTCCTTTGTAATGAAACTATTATCAAGATCATCCTCTGGTTGGTCATAAATAATAGTTTCACTAAACATATTGGCAGCAATTTGTAGCCTTAAGTATATCGTACCTTGTTGACCAAATGACAGTTTTGTTATAGATTTTCCTGCAAGAGTTACGTTTACATCGTGAGATATGAATTGTGTGTACTTCTTAAAAAAGAGTTCTAATAATCTTCCCCTCAAATCATTTTTAATTTCAGTATTAAAAATATTATGGTCAGTCGTTTGTAAAATGAAATCATAAAAATTATCTAATGTCTCTATTTCAAGAATTTTTCTAATCTTTTCTTCGTTATAGCTTCTACCATCAAGCTTTTCTAACAAAAGATTATACATTTTAGTTGAATCAAAATGTATATCCACTGATACATTTAAATCTTCTTGAAGAATCAAATCTAGCAATTCTTTCTTTTTGGGATCAATGGCTATATCATGCCCCTTAAATTCATTCCACTTCTGCTCAATGAGATCAGAGTATGACTCTATACTACCTTTTATCTCAATGCCTAATTTTTTAAATGTCTCACTTGTAATTGCTCTATATTTAGTTTCTTCAATACCCAATGTTTCTATTTGCTGAGAAAGCTCTGAAACCTTGTTTTGATACACAGAAACATTTGATAGCAATGTAGCTAAATCCCCTTTATAATCTTTAAATTCATTTTTTGTATCAATGATTTCTTTCTGAACCTTTTCTCTAGCAGTTATGACGCGAGGGATAAGATTATCTTTAATATATTTTACAGTATTGGATGAATCAATTAAAGGTATATCAACTTTTTGTGGTTTAAATAATTCGTTCCACGCAGATATGTTTTCATTTGTTTCAACAGTAAATTTATCAATATTAGATACCAATTGTTGAAGCGCAGCTATCCAAGAGTTAAATTGATTCAACTTACCAACCCTATTCTTATAACTTTCTAATTTTTTCTTATTTTGTTCAGAGGTTATGTTGGCGATAAAGTCACTATATTTTTTTATTTCTTTATTAATGTTATCGCGTTTCTCTTGCGGTGTCGTATTGTTTGCATTGATTATCTTAGTAATTCTAAAATATTCATTTATAGCAACTTCTGCTCTAGATAGGAAATCTTGTGAAATATTATACTCATCAGTAACTCCAATTGTTTCTCGTATATTTCTTGAGAATTTATCTTTATTCTGCACTAAATCCTTGATTTGGCTTTGTGCAATATACATAAATGGGACATTCGGATTATCCGAAACCTTAAAATCTTTTGCTTCTTCTAATATTGAAGCCTGACGACTAATTATAACATCTGAATTGAGATTAAAGTTCTCGGATTGTGTTTGCTTATGAAAAGCTGCTGCAATGTAGTTTATTAAAACGCTTTTACCTGTTCCTCTACCACCAATAATAGAAACCAAGTTACTATTCAATGGAAGTTCTTGAGGGGCAAAAGAGATATCTGTTTCATTTTCAAACACATTTGTTCTTGCTGGTATATATATTCTTGTAAATGGGCATTTTTCTATGTCAAAGGCTGGATTATCTTTCTGAATACAAACACGCCCTTCAGGTTCATAGACAATCTGCTTTAACCCCTCAAATGTAGGATCTGCTTTAATCCATGTAATCCTGTTGTTTGGGAATACATTGACTTTATCAAGAATATGAGCATCACTACCTGTTACACAAGGTTTAATACTGCCATAAGTAGCCACTATTCTATTAGTATCTAATGCACCTTGTCCCAAGAAGAAACGAACATCATTCGGATTTCCAGAAAATATCATATCTGACATTCGATAGATTTCCATTCTCGTAGCTTCCATTGAGGAGTGTTGAATCCCACTATTGCCATCCTTATTGCTATTTGAAACAGCAACTATAATTTGATTTTTCAAAACTTGCTTTTCTATAATCTGCTTTAAGTCTTGAAAATTAACATTAAATTGTCTAATTCCCTCCTTCCTTGCATATTCATCATCAATAGAGTCGTCATTGCGGAATGCCTTTCCTAACGCTATCAAATCGGATTTTAAACATGAATATTCAGAACCTCCATAACTAAATTTTAAACAACGCAAGAATTCTCGCTCTATTACCTCTGTTGGCAATTCTGGATTGAAGATAACATGAATATTGATAGGAGTTTCTTGTTGTGTTACAGGTGTTATTCTTAGTTCAATATTAGGAAGCAGGGTCTTTCCTATTAAACGGCCTGCAACTTGTTTTTGTTTTAGGTATAGATAGTTGTCTATTGAGAAATAATCAGTTATTCCTAAAACAGCGACATTAGTATTTTCCTCTAATTTAGTGATGTATGCATCCCAAGCGGCTTCATCATTACCGTATTGGTCATTCTTTGATGTTCCTGGTGTATGGATATGCAAATCCCATATACGCCATTCCGAACCTTTAGGATATTTTGCCATTATAGTCTTGTTTTAAAGGTTTGCACAATACAGAGCTGTTGCAGAATCCAAATAGCTGATGAAATCGACTATTTTATACGGTCTGATAACAACTTGTTTTCTATCTTTGGCCCAATCGATTTGGTCTTTAGTATCTGCAAATATACTTGGGGCGACAAATACACATTGCGAATCCTCATACTCATATTTGTTTTTAAATTCTTCCAAATGTCTTGAAATAGGCCATACCTCCATCATTGTTTGTTGGCGACCTTCTGCCATTGTAACTTCAACTAATATGCTATTAGTTGTTTCAAAACATTCTATATCACCATTATTACCTCCTGCAGTTGATGTCGGCAAACCCTCATCATCACATGGATAATTAGGAATGACTTCAACACCAGGCAGTTTAGATTTAATCGCAAGGGCTGTCAGGAACTCTAATCTCGCAGGTGCTGATATAAATTTCAAAACATTATGACTTGAAGAAGTTTTATTTGCCAAATGAGACAGTTCAGTTTTGATAGAATCCCATGGGTAGTCTGGAATTAACTGAATTAGTTTTTCTGCGGCAGCAGTCTTAGATATTTCAACAGATCTTAATGCAAATAGAGCATTGTCAATTGTTGCCATATAATCAAAGTATTCTCTTTCAGTGGCATACTTTGTATAATCCGCATAATGACTAAGTATATAATCGATCTTCTCATCTTCATTGTGATTGATATCTATGAATCTACCACCACCTCTAAACGATATGAGACCAGTCATTCTCATTTTGCGAACAAACTCATCCGGATACTCAGCTACAATAGATTTAAGTTTGAACCTCTTAAAGCCACCAAGAATTTCATTTACACATATATCTTCAATTACTTCATTAGAAGGATTGTATCTATGTTCGTTTCGCAAGAGTTTAATTCGTTGATATAGAGCCTCTGCATCATTGTCTTTCCAGAATATCACCAATGGTATTTCTTTATATGATATTCCAGCTCCATTATACTCATCATCTGCATTTAACTTCTTGATGACCTCCAACAATAATATTAATGGTATGTTGTCATTGAGTTCTCTGACAAACGGATTACATCTTTGCTGCTTAGCAAAAGCTTGCATGAAAGCGACCTGTTCATTACGAGGATTTACAATTTCTCTTGATATCACACCCTCATTTACGCGCGGACGCTGTATCTGGATGCCGCCAAGCGCCTTTTCCGCGCTGTACGCATCGGGCAGAAGCTGCACGTTTGACAGGTATCGACGCGCGTGATACAATAACAGCATCAAGCTCGATCAAGGGGAGAAAACGCCATGTTGAAGCTGCTGGTTGTCACGCCGAACCCTACGGTGTATGACGCAACCGTCCGCATTGTGCAGACGACGAAGTTCGATGCCGAGGTCATCCAGACAACGTCGCGGCAGGTGGTGGAGGACGTATCCAAAGCCATGGAGGGCTGCACAGGCATTGTCGTTGCGCGCGGCAATCAGGCGCAGCTGCTCAAAAAGCATGTGGAGTACCCCGTGTCGGAGATCACCTTTTCCGGGCAGGAAATGGCGGGCTTTGTCAAACAGGCGTGCGATTTGATACCGCATAAGCATCCGAAAATCGCCTTCGTCGGCTTCCGACATATGTATTCCGATGTGGAGAACATCGGTGCGCTGGCGAACGCGGATGTGAGGGTGTATTATGCGGGCAGCTCGGACATGGTCGCGCAGGTGACGCGGAATGCCATCCAGGACGGCGCGGAAGCCATCATCGGCAGCGAAAACGCCTGCAACTATGCCGCGGCGCAGGGGATTACGACGGTGTTCGTCGACAGCTCGGACGAGTGCATCCGCGATGCGCTCCGCCGGGCACGGCTGGCAATGGATGCCATCAAAGTGGAGCAGCGCAGGACGGCGGAGTTCTCCTCCCTGCTGAACTACTCCTTTGATGCCATTTTGAAGCTGAATCCCGACGGCGTGATTGAAATTGCAAACACGGTGGCGGAAAACGCGTTCCACTGCACACAGGCACAGCTGGTCGGCAAGCGCTTCACGGAACTGCCGGGCCTGACGCTGACCAGTGCTGTGTTCGAGTCGCTCAAGGAGCGGAAAAACCTGTATTCGCACGTCGTAATGATACAGAAGGAGCGGTATCTGCTCAATATCGCCTGCATTGATGTCAGCGGGCAGAACTTCGGCACAATTCTGTCGCTGTATGCGTTCGGCTCGGTGGATGACATGCAGGAGAGCATCCGCAAAGACCATGTGCAGCAGGGCGACGCCGCAACGCGAAAATTCGGCAAGTTCATCTCCCACGCGCCCAAAATGCGCCTTGCGCTGGAGAATGCCGCAATGTACGCGCAGTACGAACTGCCGCTGCTGATTTGCGGCGAACCCGGCACGGAAAAGACGCGTCTGGCAGAGTGTATCCACAACGAGAGTCTGCGGCGCGACAAGCAGTTCATTCAGGCGGATGTGAGCACCCTGCCAATTGCGAATCAAACTGAACTGCTCTTTGGGCGCGCGACGAGCAACGGGCTTGTATACAATGCGCACAAGGGAACGCTGTACCTGCGGCATGTGGATTTGCTCACGCCCGAAAGCCAGCATCAGCTGCTGAACGTTATTCGCTATGAGCAGTACTACGCGCCGGGGCAGTCCAAGCCGATTTGGGCGTCTATCCGTGTGATTTGCTCAACGAACCGGGATTTGCTGGCCATGGCGAAGGCAGGCGAATTTCTGCTGCCGCTGGCGGACAAACTGAACGACTACCGCATTGATTTGCCGCCCCTGCGCGAATGTCAGCAGGATTTTGCCCAGCTGGTGGAGGAAAACATTGCCTTTGCGCGTGTGCACACGCGGAAACAGGCGACCTTCACACCCGATGCGCTGAAGCTGCTGATGAGCTACTCGTGGCCGGGCAATCAGCGGGAAATGTCAATTTTCTTCGAGAAGGCGTTTCTGCTGACGCGCACCAACCGCATGGACGCGGATTTTGTGCAGCAGCTGCTGTACCCGGAGCGCACGGGCAGCGCACCGCAGCAGCAAGTATTGGTCATCAGCAGCGACGAGGAGCGGGAACTGCGCTGTGCCCTCAGTGAGCATCCGAGCGACCGGGACGCGGTGCTGAAGCAGCTGGGCATCAGCCGTGCGACGCTGTATCGGCGGATGAAGAAGTACGGGCTGCAGCAGGAAAAATAAAGCTGTTTTGGTTCTCCTGCGCCATCTGCCTGCACCGCTTCCGCACTGGCGTCTGCTCGTTCCGCTTGGTGCAGCACTTTTGTCGTTGACGAACTTCACGTCAGCGGCAGTTTTTTATTCAGCAGGGCGGCTTTAGGCGGCTTTACATCCGCCGCGCAGTTTGTTATAATAGAATAACCAAACAATCGGAGGGCAGCCTATGACCATCGCCATTGTGGATGATGAATTGGAGACGCGCCAGTATATGCAGGGCTTGGTGGCGCAGTATCTGGCGGAAACGGGGCGCATGGCGCAGCTGGTGTTCTATGCGGACGGGGCGTCGTTTCTCGTCGGGTGCGAGCATCCGGACATTGTGCTGATGGACATTGACATGCCGGGCATGGACGGCTTTTCGACGGCGGAGCAGCTGCGGCGGAGTCACCCGGACGCTATCCTGATTTTCACCACGCGTCTCAGCCAGTGCGCCATCCGCGGCTATGAGGTGGACGCCATCGGCTTTCTGGTCAAGCCGGTGACGCTGCCGGGACTGACTGTGAAGCTGAACAAGGCGTTCAAGCGGGTGGAGTACCGGCAGTCGAAAATCTGCCTGAAAACGAAAGACAACATCCTGTTCTTGGAGAAAAACGAGATTTACTATGCCGAGGGCAGCAATCACCATGTCATTTATCATACGGCGCAGGGCGAATTCCCCGTCCGCTCGTCCTTGCAGGAGGCGGAGGAACAGTTGGGCACGGAATTCAGCCGAAGCTCGCATTCCTATATCGTCAATCTGGGCTTCGTGACGATGGTCGGAAAGAACGATGTGACAGTTCACGGCGAGGCGATTCCGCTGTCGCGCGCGATGCGCAGGGACTTTCTGAATGCGGTCAACCGCTATTACGGCGTGAGGTGACGAAGATGCTGACGAACTTGGCGAATTATCTGAACAATGATTTTCCATTCCATATGTTCTTCGCGGTGCAGATTCTGCTGGCGGAGGGGCTGTTCGTCGTGCGGATGAAGTCGCGGCTGCGCCCGCTGAAAATTGTGCTGCCGGTGGTGCTGTGCTACTTGGTGCTGGCATGGTTTCATCCGCTGCTGGGGCATCGTTTTGCGCGCGTGGCGGCGATTTTTGCCGAATCGCTGCTGGTGCTGTGCCTGACGATGGACATTCCGACGACGAATGCGCTTTGTATCGGCATTTCCTCCTATGCGATTCAGAATCTGGCGTTCAAGGTCGGCGGACTGGCGACATGCTGGATGTCCAAGCCGCGCGATCCGCTGTTCTATCTGCTCTCCGGCGCATCGTTCGTGGTGGTGTACGCCGTGTGCTACCTGATGTTCGTGTGGCGTTTCCCGGAGAACGGCGATTTGAAGCTCGGCAACTGGAAGGTGCTGTTCCTGACGCTGGTGACGCTGCTGACGGTGTTTGTACGTTCCGTGTCGCTGCCGACGGATATTTCGCTGCTTGACCGCCTGTTCTCAATTCTCTCGGTCATTATGGTGGTGGTGCTGATTTATCAGTGCATGTACGCCGACGAAATGCGCCGCGAGAAGGAAATCATCGAGAGTCTGCTGGCACGGGAGGAATCCAGGCATCAGCTGCTGGGCAAGACGATAGACAGCATCAACATGAAGTGCCACGACCTGCGCTACCACATCGACACTTACCGCCGGGCACAGCAGCTGGATGAACACGCGGCGTTTTTTGACGAGGTGGAGCAGGAGATTCAGCGCTATGAGTACACGTTCCACACGGGCAATGCGGCGCTGGATTCGGTGCTGTCTGAAAAGAGCCTGTATTGCAGCGCAAATCACATTCTGCTGACGACGATGCTGGATGCGTCGCTGCTCGCGCCCATTGAAAAGTCCGATATCTATTCCATCTTCGGCAATGCGCTGGACAACGCGATTCAGGCGGTGATGGCGGAAGCGCCCGAAAACCGCAGCGTCAATATCCGCGTCAGCAACGTGGTGGGCATGACGCAGATTGTCTTCGAGAATTTTTGCAGCAAGCCGCCGGAAATGCACGAGGGACTGCCGAAGACGGAGAAGGACACACAGTACCACGGCTTCGGACTGCGCTCTATCCGCTATATTATCGCGAAGTACGACGGGCATATGAGCATCGACACGAAAGACCAGATGTTCACCCTCTCACTTCTGCTGCCGCGTCCGCAGCAGTCGGCATGACGATTTACGCACAAAAAGAAACCAGTTTCGACACGAATGCGTTTCGTGTCGTTTTTTTGTGATAGAATCAGCACATCAAAGGGGGCGCTGCGCTCTCATAGAAAGGGAAAGGTGTCCATGAAACGCACAAAACTCTTGGCACTCTTGACATCCATCTCCTGTATTCTCCTGACGATTGTTCTGGTGGGCAGTTACTTCACGGCTGCTTACGCCATGATGATCAACAAGGAACTGGGCATCGTGACCACGAGCGTGGTGACGGATGACCCCAGCAAGAACGCTACCTATTATGCCTCCAGTTTCCTGAAGGAAGACGGCACGCGTGACGATGATGCGCTGACCGCGTGGCAGAAGGCGCTGTGTGAGCAGATTCAGGGCGAAGGCTCTGTGCTGCTGACGAACAACGGCGCGCTGCCGATGGAAAAAGGGCTGGGCGTGACCGTTTTCGGCCGCGGCGCAGCTGATAGCATCTATGGCGGCACGGGTTCTGGTCAGGTTGATACCAGCAAGGCAGCGACAATGACCAGCGCGCTCACGGCGGCGGGTCTGAACGTCAACACCGCGATGATGGACTGGTACAGCGCGCAGATTGCGCAGATGAAGGAAGACAAGACCAACCGCTCCACGCCCGGCATGTTCACCGAATATGCGGACGTTCCGGCGGCGACCCGCATTGCCGAGGTTTCGGCGGACGCGGTGGCATCTTCCGGCGTGAATCTGGACGGCTACAAGGATGCGGCGATTGTCGTTATCGGACGCTCCGGCGGCGAAGGCGCTGACCTGTACACCGGCGAATTCACCGACGGTACGTCGTACTTTGAATTGCAGGATTCCGAGCGCGAGCTGCTCAAGTATGTGGCTTCGCAGGGCTTCAGCAAGACGATTGTGCTGATTAACTCCTCCAACGCCATGGCGATGGACTGGGTGAACAATCCGGAATACGGCGTGGATGCCTGCCTGTGGATCGGCGGCCCCGGTCAGTACGGTCTGAACGCGGTGGCGCAGATTCTGGTGGGCGACGTGAACCCCTCTGGCCGACTGGTGGACACCTACTCCGTGTCCTCCCTGTCCTCCGCGGCGATTCAGAACTTCGGCTCCTACGTCTACACCAATGCGGATAAAGAGACGGGCACGGTCGGCGGCGTGACGATTGACGGCGTGCCGGGCGACAGGACGAAGGTGCGCTATGCGATTCACTATCTGGTGGAATCCGAAGGCATCTATGTCGGCTACAAGTACTACGAAACGCGCTATGAAGATGCGGTCATGGAGCAGGGCAACGCGTCCGGCAATGCGGGCATCTTCGCGTCCAAGGGCGACAGCTGGGTGTACGGCGAGGAAGTCGCGTATCCCTTCGGCTATGGCATGTCCTACACCACGTTTGAACAGGCGCTGGAAAGCGTGACCTACGACGCGGCAACCGACAGCTTCACCGTGCTGGTGAAGGTGACGAACACGGGCAACGTCGCAGGCAAGGAAGTCGTGCAGGTCTACGGTCAGCAGCCGTACACCGAATTCGACCGCGCGAACGCGATTGAGAAGGCGTCTGTGCAGCTTGTCGGCTTCGGCAAGACGAATGTCCTCCAGCCCGGTGAATCCGAGACCGTCTCCGTGACGGTTGACCGCAAGGAATTGACGGTTTACGACGAACATGTCAACAAAACCTACATTCTCGAAGCGGGTGACTACTACCTGAGCGTTGGTCTGGATGCACACGACGCGGTGAACAACATCCTCGCGGCGAAGGGCTATGCCCCCATCGCACAGGAAACGCCGGCTGCGGAAGGCGCAGAAGAGGCGGAAACCGCAACGCTGACCGCGAACGGCGCGGCGGCGATGGATGCCCCTGGCGACGCGGCAAAGGTCTATAAGTTCACGGTCGACAGCGACGACAATGCGACGTACAGCGTGTCCGGCACGGGCTACAAGATTACCAATCAGTTCGGTGATGCGGATCTGAACAGCTACGGCGAGAAGCTCGTGACGTACCTGTCCCGCAGCGACTGGCAGGGCACTTGGCCGGTTTCTTATGACAGCCTGACGGCGAACGACGCTATCATCAACGGTCTGCAATTCAACTACACGGCGGAAGCGCCCGACGAGACGGCCATTACGGGTTCAACCGCGACGAACTACACCTTGGCGAACCTGATTGGCAAGGACTACGACGACCCGATGTGGGTGGATCTGCTCAATCAGCTGACGCTGACGGATTTGGCGGAACTGGTTGGTCACTCCGGCTACGGCACGCGGGCAATCGACTCCATCGGTCTGCCCGCGACGGTGGCAGCGGACGGCCCGCAGGGCATCAAGGCGACGTATGCCGGCAATAACTCCACGGTGGCGTATACCTCCGAACCTGTCATGGCGGCGACGTTCAACACGGAAATCCTCTACAATGTCGGTCTGTCGATGGGTGAAGATGCGCTGCGCTCCGACAACCGCGTGGTTGGCTGGTATGGCCCGGCGATGAACATCCACCGTACGCCTTACTCCGGCCGCAACTTCGAGTATTACTCCGAGGACGGCTTCCTGTCCGGCAAGATGGCGGCGCAGGAAGTGGCAGCGGCTCGCTCGAAGGGTCTGGTCGTCTACATCAAGCACTTCGCGCTCAATGACTTTGAGACGTACCGCCAGTCGGTTGCAACCTTCGCGACGGAACAGGCGATTCGTGAAATCTACCTGAAGGGTTTCCAGTACGCGGTGGAAGAGGGCGGTGCGAACGCTGCCATGACCTCCTTCAACCGTATCGGCACGCGCTGGGCAGGTGCGCACAGCGGACTTTGCAACGAAGTTCTGCGCAAGGAATGGGGATTCGTCGGCGTGACGCTGACGGACGCTGTTATGGCGAACCGCAACTGGATGGACGTTTCCATCGGTCTGGAAGCGGGCAATGACACTTGGCTGTCCTCCGGCGACTGGCTGGTGTCGAAGATTGAAGGCTGGGCGGCGGAAGACGGCAAGCTGCTGAACAACCTCCGCACTTCGGCGAAGAACTTCCTCTATGCCTACGCGAACTCCGCCGCTATGAACGGCATGAACGAAACCAGCCACGTCGTCCACACGACGTCTTGGGTCGAGACGGACATGCTGATTGCGCGCATCGTGCTGATTGTGCTGACAGCGCTCTTCGGTCTCGCGATGCTGGTGTCCTACTTCATGGACGTCAAGAAGAAGGCGGCGCCCGCTGACCGCAAGACGCTTTCGATTGTCGCAGCGGTGATTGCGGTGCTGGCGGCTATCTTCTACATCATCATTGACACGGCTGCGACCACGAAGATGAACTTCGACGCGGTTGTGCTGGTGCTGCTCCTCGTGTCGGCAGTGTGCTACCTCGTCGCGGGCGTGAAGAAGATTGGTCTGCTGGCGGCGGCTGGTCTGGCGTGCACACTGGTTGCGTGGTTCCGTTATCTGGTGACGGAAATCAACTTCCGCATGGATGACCTCGTGCTGATTTTCGGCGGCACGTCCACCATCGGCGCGCTGGGCGTTCCGTTCATCCTCTCTTTCATCCTGATGCTGCTCGCCGTGATTTCGGGTGCTGTCCTGATGACGGGCGCGATGGGGTCGGAAAAGAAGTAATACTATTTCCGAATTCACCTGCGCCATCTGCTTGCGCCGCGAATTCTCATTTGGGAATAGTATAAGCCAGTCAAAAAACGTCCGCGCAGGGGAGTGAACGCTTCCCTGCGCGGACATGAAGACAATGCTGGGGAATGTGATATGCTCCCTCTATGAGAGACAGTAAAAAACCAAACTGTCAATCATGGAGGGAGCATTTTATGGGATATCAGCAAAAGGCAAATTCGGAAAGAAAAGCATGCGTGACGCAGCAGCAGAGGCAGGCGTAAGTCAGGAAACATTTCGGCGGTGGATCGTGCAGTATGAAGCAGATGGGGCAGCGGCGAGAGTCTCTGCATGATGGGGCAATTTCATACGGGATAATAAAACAGGGGGACAAGCCGCATTTCAGGCTTGCCCTCATTGCTTTGCTTACAGCAGCTGAATATTTGCCTTCCTGCACGCGTCCTGCACGTCCAGCGGCCACAGGCTCGCCTGCACCTCGCCCACATGCGCCTTGCGCAGCAGATAGACGCACATGCGGCTCTGCCCGATGCCGCCGCCCATCGTCTGGGGCAGCTCGCCATTCAGCAGCGCCTTCTGGAATGGCAGCTCCGCGCGCTCCTCGCAGCCGCGAATCGCCAGCTGGCGGCGCAGCGCGTCCGGGTCAACGCGGATGCCCATGCTCGACACTTCCAGCGCAATGTCCAGCAGCGGATCATAGAGCAGAATGTCACCGTTGAGTGACCAGTCGTCGTAGTCCGGGGCGCGGCCGTCGTGCATCTGTCCGGAACGCAGCGCACCGCCGATGCCCATCAGGAACACCGCGCCGTATTCGCGTACCGCCCGGTATTCGCGTTCCTTCGGCGGCAGGTCGGGATACAAATCCTCCAATTCCTGCGACGAGACGAACGTGATGTCGTCGGGCAGTTCGGGCTTGATGTGCGGATAGTGCGCGCAGACGAAGCCCTCCGTCTTGCGCAGGGTGAGGTAAATCGCGCGGACGGTCGCTTGCAGCGTCTCCATCGTGCGCTGCTTAGGGGTGTACCATCTTACTTCGGGCAAAGAATATCCTGTAACAGAGAAATGGTATGACTCTTCATCGCCCTGTTTCAGCACTGACGGCAAATATCTCATTTTTACTTCCGAGCGCGATTTCAACCCCATCTATAGCCAGACAGAATGGAATCATGCTTACAACCGTATGGGGGGAGTATATATTGCTTTACTCGCCAAAGATACCCCATCTCCTTTCCTGCCATCGGACGAAAAAATCAGCATCGAAGATAATGCTTCCGGAAACAAAGCCGCAACCAAAGAAAATAAAGCGGATAACAAAGCCGGCAAACAATAGATCAAAAAAAAGTAGAAGTTATGAAGGAACGCATTTTATCGATCAATCCTCGTTGCAATGTTCAAACATATGATGATTTCTTTTTACCTGAAACAGTTGATTATTTTCCTTTTGATGAGTTTGATTATATTGTAGATGCTGTTGATACAGTAACAGCTAAAATTAAATTGGTAGAAATAGCACAAGAAAAAAAGATTAAAATTATTTCATCAATGGGGACAGGTAATAAGTTAGATCCAACAAAGTTGGAGGTAACTGATATTTATAAAACATCTATTTGTCCACTTGCTAGAGTTATGAGAAGGGAACTTAAGAAAAGAAAAATACCTGCTTTAAAAGTTGTTTATTCTACAGAAAAGCCCATTGAAACAGATGCACCTGTAGATCCTGAGACACATAAAAAAACACCTGGTAGTATTTCTTTTGTACCAAGTTGTGCAGGTTTGATCATTGCAAGTGTTGTTGTAAGAGACTTACTACATATAAGGTAGAAAGAAGGTGAAATTTATGAAAAAAGTAACTTTTGCGATTTTAGCACATGTTGATGCTGGAAAAACAACATTATCTGAAGCAATGCTTTTTCATGCAGGTGTTATTAAAAAAATGGGAAGAGTTGATAAAGAAGATTCTTTTTTAGATTATGATATACAAGAAAGAAAAAGAGGTATTACTATTTTTTCAAAAGAGATCTCATTTATGTATCGAGAAAGTCAAATGACTTTTTTAGATACACCTGGGCATAATGATTTTAGTTGTGAAATGGAAAGAACGTTACAAGTGTTAGATTATGCTATTCTTGTTATTTCGGCTAAGGATGGTATACAAGCGCACACAAAAACAATTTGGAAATTATTGCAAACTTATCAAATTCCTACTTTTATTTTTGTTAATAAGATGGATAGTACGCACTCAACCAAAGAGCAATTATTACAAAATATTCAAAAAGAGTTAAATGAAAATTGTTTTGCAATTGATGAAAACTTTTATGAAAACATTTCTTTATTAAATGATGAATTATTAGAAAAGTATCTTAATCAACAAATGAAACAAGAAGATATTCAAAAAGTTATTTCTTTAAGACAAATGTTTCCTGTATTCTTTGGTTCAGCATTAAAAGATGAAGGTGTAGAAGAATTTATGGAAGCTTTAGATATTTTAAGTGGGATTGTTTTTAAAAAGACATTTCATAAACAAAAACATTTAACGCATTTAAAAGTAACAGGTGGGACTTTGCATGTTAAAGATGTTATTAGTGAAAGTAAAGTAGATGAATTAAGAATTTATACAGGACAAGGCTATCAAAGTGTTCA
>OGXH01001783.1_pt1 | contig 15639 bp, 12 predicted proteins | sample 1576241 | NCBI WGS metagenome assembly OGXH01 (sample SAMEA3541529, study PRJEB24748) | human gut metagenome | biome: human gut; feature: human-associated habitat; material: faeces | place: China | collected 2012
TATTCAAGAATTAGTAATTAAAATGAAATCAAATGATCAAGAATAGGGAGAGAAAAATGTTTGAATTTATTACAGTAAGAGAATTATATGAATTATATATCAATGATAGAAATCAATTAGATGGTATTGAATATGTTGAATTACAAGGATGGATCCGTACAAATAGAAATAGTGGGAAAGTCGGATTTTTAGCTTTAAATGATGGAACATATTTTAAAAATGTACAAGTTGTTTATTTAGATGAAATTATTGATAATTATGAAGAAGCTTCTCATATTTCTACAGGAAGTGCTGTTAAAGTAACTGGTAAATTAAAATTAACACCAGATGGAAAACAACCTTTTGAAATTGAAGCAACACATTTAGTGGTTGAAGGAACTTGTGATGAAGATTTCCCATTACAAAAGAAAAGACATTCTTTTGAATACATGAGAGAAATTCCTCACTTAAGACCAAGAGCAAATACTTTTTATGCAATCTTTAGATTAAGATCTGTTTTATCGATGGCTATTCATGAATTCTTCCAAAACCAAGGATTCGTTTATGTCCATACACCAATCATTACTTCAAATGATGGTGAAGGTGCTGGAGAAATGTTTAGAGCAACAACAATCGATAATACTGAATTTGATAAAGATTTCTTTGGAAAAGAAGCTTATCTTACAGTTACAGGACAATTACATGTTGAAGCTTTTGCTTTAACATATCGTGATGTTTATACATTTGGACCTGCCTTTAGAGCGGAAAATTCAAATACTTCAAGACATGCTAGTGAATTCTGGATGATTGAACCTGAAATTGCTTTTGCTGACTTAGAAGATGATATGGATTTAATTGAAGATATGGTTAAATACTGTATTGATTATGTCTTAGATAATGCACCAGAAGAAATGAAATTCTTTGAAAGCATGATTGATAAAGAATGTATCAAACGTATCAAAGCAGTTAGAGATAGTGATTTTAAACGTATGACTTATACAGAAGCAATCGATTATTTATTAAAAGCAGATGTTAAATTTGAAAATAAAGTAGAATGGGGTATGGATTTAAACTCAGAACACGAACGTTATATCTGTGAAAAAATTGTTGGTGGACCAGTATTTTTAACAGATTACCCTAAAGAAATCAAAGCATTTTATATGCGTTTAAATGATGATGGTAAAACAGTAGCTGCTTGTGATTTACTTGTTCCAGGAATTGGTGAACTTGTTGGTGGATCACAACGTGAAGAAAGATATGATGTCTTAGAAAAAATTATGGATGAAAAAGGAATGGCCAAAGAAGGATTACAATGGTACATGGATCTACGTCGTTTTGGTGGATGTAAACATGCTGGATTTGGTTTAGGATTCGATCGTTTCTTAATGTATTTAACAGGTATGCAAAATATTAGAGATGTTGAACCATTCCCAAGAACTCCAAGAAATTTAAAATTCTAAAAGCCTATTCGTTAGGCTTTTTTTTGTGTATAATATGTGGGAGGTGACACACATGAATGAATATGATTTGATGAATCTCTATTTTAATTTTATTTTTAAAGACGGTAATAAGTCATTTAGGTATGTGTATGCAAGTTATGAACAACTTGTAGAATTTAAAAATTGGTTAACAAAACAAAATATAAAATTTCCATTTGTACATCAAATTCAAAAAAATGAATGTGAGTTACTTTTTAGAAGTAAAAACTTTGAAACTTATGATACGGCTTTTAAAACAAGTTATGCACATGATTTTCATAAATATATAGCAAAGGAAAAAGAAAAATATCAAGTCATTTTATTATTGGGAATCGATCAGCAATTCTTTGAAAATTTTGATAATAGTTATAATCATGATTTGATGCGCGTTTTTCGTATAAAAAAGGCATTGAAAGAAGATATCTCTTTATATGGACCTTTTCATCTGTTTTTAAATGCTCTTTATCAAATAGATCGTTGGCCTGGTGTTTTTATATTTAAAGGAGAGCAAAGTGTTTTTTATCCTGTAAAAAACATAGAGGAAGTAAAAGAATGTTTTAGACTAATAGAAACAAATAAGATTTTTGAAAAGAAATGTCAAACAAATGAAGATCAATATTTTATACAACTAAGCGATCTTCATTTAGGAACAAAGAAAACAGACAATGGACTTATTGTATTACAGGATAGTCTAGATGAACTTTATCATATGCTTCCTCATGATCACCAACTTAAATTTTTGATTACGGGTGATCTAATGAATTCGCCTAATCGTAAAAATATGTATGCAGCCTCTCATTTTATGAATCGTTTAAAAAGGAAATATCATAGTGATGTAACGTTTGTTTTAGGAAATCATGACGTCATTGTTTATGGCTTGAATCTTTTAAAAAAACAAAAGACAAAAGTGGTAGCTTATTTGCTAGGAGAAAATATTAAAGTTTATCCGGATGTTAAAATGATTGTGATCAAAATAGATTCTACTTCTCAAGGAAATCTAGCAAGGGGAATGGTTGGGCAAAGACTTTTACAAGAAATTGAAGATGAGTTATTATCTATTAATCATTTAGAGGATTATACTTTGATTGCTATGATGCATCATCATTTAATGCCACTTAGAAAAGATGATTTTTTGAAAATAAAATGGAATGAAAAACTATTCATGGGAAAAATTGCTGACTCGACAAAAGCCCTTGTGGATGCTCAAGATGTAATGTATTGGTTAGAAAAACATCATGTACGTTATATTTTCCATGGACACAAGCATATTCCTTGTGTTGTAAAAAAAGGAAATACGTATATTATGGCAGGAGGTTCTTCTTGTGGAGGAGGTACCAGAGAAAGAAAAAGCAGTTATTTAAGTTATAATTTATTGAAATATAATCGTAAAGATCAAGTGTTTAAGTATTGTTTTGTATTCTATGATGATCTTACAAAACAAGAAAGACATCGTGTAAAAATAAAATTATTTATGGAGGATCAAAATGAAGTTAGTAGATAAGATGAAAGATGAAAATTTAGGACTTGCAATCCTATATAACTTTACAAAAGGGTATGGGCATGTTCCAATGAGTGTTTATGATGTGGTTTTACCATTTCTTTATCATGATGGTTTTAGAAATCATTTATTTGAAGGGATTGAAGTAGAAGAAGCCCTTACTAAATGTGTTCAAGAGGATGCTTCTTTTATTCAAAATATATTAGATACAATTGAAAAAGATAAAGAAATGACATCAAGAGCATTAGGAATTTGTCTTTTAAATAAATATTTAAGTTTTGAATTTGAAGATAATGAAATGAAAGGGATTTATCATGAAAGCTCTATTTTAGATATTAATGAAGCAATCAATTTAGGAAAATTCTTTTCAGGAAAATCTTATGAAGATATTTTAAATATTTTAAAAAAAAAGAGTTCTAGCGTTGTCTTTTTAGATAGTGTTTGTTTAGGAGAGGATGTTGATCTTTCTAAGTTGAATCAATTTGGACAAGTAACGATTTATAAACAAAGTAATCCAGAAGAAGTCATTGAACGTATTAAAGAAGCAGATATCATTATTACGAATAAATGTTTACTTACCGAAGAAGTCTTACAATATGCTTCGAAAGTAAAACTTATTTGTATTACAGCAACAGGTGTCAATAATGTTGATTTAGGTTATTGTCATCGTCGTGGTATTACGGTATGCAATGTGGCAGGGTATTCTTCTTTAAGTGTTGCGCAACATACTTTTGCTTTAGCTTTAGAACTTTTACATAAAAATAGTTATTATCATCATTATGTTCAAAGTGGTCAATATAGTGAAAGTGGTATGTTTAGTTATATTGGACCTCGTTTTTATGAATTACATGAAAAAACATGGGGTATTATTGGTATGGGAAATATTGGACGTACGGTTGCAAAAATTGCTGAAGCTTTTGGCTGCCAAGTTCAGTATTATTCAACAAGTGGAAATAATACGAAGCAAGATTATCTCTCAGTTGATTTAGAAACATTATTAAAAACAAGTGATATTGTTTCTATTCATTGTCCTTTAAATGAACAAACTAAAGGATTAATTGGTGAAGAATCATTTAAGTTAATGAAAAAAGAAGCGATTTTAATTAATGTAGGACGTGGTGGTATTGTTGATGAAGAAGCACTGGTTGAAGCTTTACAAAATAATGAAATTGCCGGGGCAGGACTCGATGTTTTTGAAAGAGAACCACTTGCAAAAGAGAGTCCTTTACTACAAATTAATGATGCTTCAAAACTTTTAATGACACCTCATATTGCATGGGCAACAGTAGAAGCAAGAAATCGTTTGTTTGATTTAGTCGTTGATAATATTCAAGGTTTTTTAAAGGGTGATTTAAAGAATGTATGTTAATGCATTCTTTTTTTTGCAATTTAAAATGAATTATGTTATACTCGAAAAACTTGAGGAGAAAATGAATGAACAAATTTGAAAAATTAGGATTAAGTGAAGAATTATTAAAATCAATCAATGAATTAGGTTTTGAAAAACCAACACCTATTCAAGAAAATATTATCCCTGTTATTTTGGAAGGCTATGATGTCATTGGACAAGCACAAACAGGAACAGGAAAAACTTTGGCGTTTTCAAGTATTTTACTTACAAATTTAAAAGAAAGAAAAAAGAAACCACAGGCGTATATTTTATCACCAACAAGAGAACTTACCATGCAAATTCATGAAGAATTAAAAAAACTTGGAAAATACAGTTCTTTACGTTTTGCTTGTGTTTATGGTGGTAGTGGTATTGAAAAACAAATTAAATCGATTAAAAAAGGTGTTGATATTGTCGTAGGAACACCGGGAAGAATGATGGATTTAATGAGACGTAAAGTACTTCAACTAGATGAAGTTTCTTACGTGGTTTTAGATGAAGCTGATGAAATGTTGAATATGGGATTTGTAGAAGATATTGAAACGATTATTTCTAAGACAAATCCAGAACATACAACGATGTTGTTTTCTGCAACGATGCCAGAAGGTATTAAAAAAATTGCGAAAAATTATATGAAACCAGATTATAAGCATATTCAAGTTAAACAAAAAACAGTGACAGCTAACACAGTTAAACAATATTACTTTGAAGTTAAACAAAAAGACCGTTTTGAAACATTATGCCGTATTATTGATAGTGAAACGGTACAATCAGGAATTATTTTCTGTCGTACTAAAAGAAGCGTTGATGAAGTAACGGAACAAATGCAAAAGGCTAACTATAATGTAGAAGCAATGCATGGTGATTTAAATCAAGATCATCGTATGCGAACTTTAAAGAAATTCAAAGAGGGAACAATTCATTATTTAATTGCCACAGATGTTGCCGCTAGAGGGATTGATGTAGAAAATATTAGCCATGTTATCAATTATGAATTACCTCAAGAAGTAGATCTTTATGTACATCGTATTGGTCGTACAGGTCGTGCGAATCGTGAAGGAAAAGCCTATACAATTGTTGTAGGGAAAGAAGAACGCTATTTAAAAGAGATTGAAAGAAAAACAAAATCTCATATTGAAAAATTAGAAGTACCAACATTAACACAAATTCACCAACATAAAGTAACAGAATTAATGTATAAATTAGAAGATATGATTTTACATGGAGAACATAAACCAATGAAAGATTTGGTAAATCAAATTGAAAATCATATGTTAAAAGATGTAACGGCAGCTTTAATAGAATTATCTTTAAATCAACAGATTGGTTTTCCTTATACGAAAGAAAAACTTGAATCTTCATCAAAACGTAAAAAAGGTGCAAGTGAAGGTTATACACGTTTATTTTTAACGGTAGGATCTATGGATAAAGCAAAGAAAAAAGATATTATTCATTTCTTGGTCTCAAAGGCAAATATTAGAGAAAGTGATATTCAAGGAATTGATATTAAAAGAAAGTTTACGTTTGTAAATATTAATGATAAAGCTGTAAAAAAAGTGATGAGACATTGTCAAAAAGAAAAATTAAATGGACGAAAAGTAGAAATAGAGCAAGCAAATAGCCGTTAGGCTGTTTCTTGTTCAATTTTTTTTAAAAAATTAAAGGCGATAGAATCAACATAATTAACAAAAATTATGAAAGCGGTATCAATTTACACTTGAATGTAAGGGCTATCATGTGTATAATTATATTAGTTGATTAATTAGGAGGATTGATTGAAATGAAACAATATGTTTACTCATTCAAAGAAGGAAATAAAGATATGAGAGTCATCCTTGGAGGTAAAGGTGCAAACTTAGCTGAAATGACAAGCATTGGTTTACCTGTTCCACAAGGATTTACTGTATCAACAGAAGCTTGCACTGCTTATTATGAAGATGGAAAACAAATTTCGCCTGAAATTTGTGCGCAAATTGATAATAAATTAGCTGAATTAGAAGCTGAAACTGGAAAAAAATTAGGAGATCCAACAAATCCATTGTTAGTATCTGTTCGTTCTGGAGCAAGAGAATCAATGCCAGGTATGATGGATACTGTTTTAAACTTAGGTTTAAATGATGAAGTAGCTACTGGGTTTACTAAAATTACAAATAATGAAAGATTCGTATATGATAGTTATAGAAGATTCATTCAAATGTTCGCAGATGTTGTTATGGGATTCCCAAAAAGCTCATTTGAAAGAAAATTTGATGATATCAAAGAAGAAAAAGGAGTTGAATTTGATACAGATTTAACTGCTGAAGATTTAAAAGAAGTTGTTGCTATTTATAAAGAAGAATACAAAAAACATGCGGGAGTTGAATTCCCACAAGATCCAAAAGTTCAATTAATGGAAGCTATCAAAGCTGTATTCCGTTCATGGAACAATGATCGTGCAATCACTTATAGACGTTTAAATGATATTCCTGGTTCATGGGGAACTGCTGTAAACGTTCAACAAATGGTTTATGGTAATACAGGAGATACTTCTGGTACAGGTGTTGCCTTCACTCGTAACCCTGCAACTGGTGAAAAGAAATTATTCGGTGAATACTTAATGAATGCACAAGGTGAAGACGTTGTTGCTGGTATTCGTACACCTCAACCAATTGCAACATTAAATGATGTTATGCCAGAATGCTATGAACAATTCTGTAAAGTATGTGACATTCTTGAAGAACATTATAGAGATATGCAAGATATGGAATTTACTATTGAAAATGGTAAATTGTTCATGTTACAAACTCGTAATGGTAAAAGAACTGCACAAGCCGCTTTAAAAATTGCAGTTGATTTAGTAAATGAAGGAATGATTACTAAAGAACAAGCCTTATTAAAAGTAGAACCAAGACAATTAGATCAATTATTACATCCAAACTTTGAAGAAACTTCATTGAAATGTGCTCAAGTTGTAGCTACAGGATTAGCTGCTTCTCCAGGTGCTGCAACAGGACGTATTTATTTCACTGCAGAAGATGTTATTGAAGCTCATAAAAATGGTGTTCAAGATATCTTATTAGTTCGTCTTGAAACTTCACCAGAAGATATCGAAGGTATGAATATTGCTCATGGTATCTTAACTATCCGTGGTGGTATGACATCACATGCAGCTGTAGTTGCTCGTGGTATGGGTACTTGCTGTGTGTGTGGATGCGGAAGCTTAAGAGTTGATGAAGAAGCTAAAGTATTAATGACACCAGATGGTAAAAAATATCATGAAGGTGACTATATGTCATTAGATGGAAGTACAGGTAATGTTTATGGTGAAAGAATCAAAACTGTAGAACCTGAAATCAGTGGTGACTTTGAAACATTCATGTCATGGGCTGATGATGTACGTACATTAAAAGTTAGAACAAATGCTGATACTCCAAGAGATGCTTTACAAGCTCGTAAATTTGGGGCAGAAGGTATTGGTTTATGTAGAACAGAACATATGTTCTTCGAAGAAGAAAGAATTTTCAACTTCAGACGTATGATTACCGCTGAAACAGTAGAAGCAAGAAAAGAAGCATTAGAAAAAATCTTACCATATCAAAGATCTGACTTTAAAGAATTATTTAAAGCAATGGAAATCTATCCAGTAACAATTCGTTTCTTGGATCCACCTTTACATGAATTCTTACCTCATACAGATGAAGAAATCAGACCTTTAGCTGAAAGTTTAGGTATGACATTTGATGCGTTAAAAGTACGTGTTGAATCATTAAAAGAATTCAACCCAATGATGGGTCATCGTGGATGCCGTTTAGCAGTAACTTATCCAGAAATTGCTGAAATGCAAACAAGAGCTGTTATTGAAGCTGCAATTGCTGTTAATAAAGAAGGACAAAACGTTGTTCCTGAAATTATGATTCCATTAGTTGGAGATATTAAAGAATTAAAATATGTTAAAGATGTCGTATGTAAAACGGCTGATGCAATTATCGAAGAAGCAGGTGTTGAATTACCATATAAAGTTGGTACAATGATTGAAATTCCTCGTGCTGCATTAACTGCAGATGAAATCGCAAAAGAAGCTGAATTCTTCTCATTTGGTACAAATGACTTAACTCAAATGACTTATGGATTCTCTCGTGATGATGCTGCTAAATTCTTAAATGAATATTATACTAAGAACATCTTTGAATCTGATCCATTTGCTCACATTGATGAAAATGGTGTTGGACAATTAATGCAAATTGCTATTAATAAAGCTAAACCAGTTCGTCCAGATATTAAATTAGGTATCTGTGGTGAACATGGTGGAGATCCTAGAACTGTTGAATTCTGTCATAGAATTGGTTTAACTTATGTTTCATGTTCTCCATACCGTGTACCATTAGCACGTTTAGCTGCTGCTCAAGCTGCTGTTAAAGAAAAAATGGGTAAATAGTTTATAAGGAGGGTAGTGAAAACTACTCTCTTTTTATTTGTGTGAAATTCAATTATTGAAGTTTTCTTTTTTTAGTGAAATAATAAAAATTAGGAGATGATAAAATGACGTATGAAGAAATGATAGAAGATGAAACTTTTATTGAGGGAATGCAAACACGTATCATATCTGATCAAGAAATGGATACTATGTATATTCCGGATGTTGAATATATGAATATTGATGGAATCAGTCGTGTTTTACAAATATTAGTACCTCGTAAAAGGGTGATGGAAAATGAAAAATATCCACTAATTGTCTATGTTCAAGGGTCTGCTTGGCATAAACAAAATGTTTATCAACATGTAGGACAACTTAATTATTTATGTAAACAAGGTTTTGTTGTAGCTATTGTACAATATCGTGAAAGTGATTTAGTGCCTTTTCCAGCACAAATAGAAGATACCAAAACAGCAATTCGTTTTTTAAGAAAACATCACGAAGAATATTTTATTGATGAACAAAATGTTTTTTTATTTGGTGATTCATCGGGTGGACATGTAGCTTTAGTAAGTGGACTTACAAGTAAATTACCATTATTTAACAGTAATTTATATTCTGAATATTCTAATGAAGTACGTGCTATTATTGATTTTTATGGTGTGGTTGATATTACGATGGAAGATGGCTTCCCAACAACAGAAAATCATCAACAACCCGATAGTCCAGAGGGATATTTAATTGGAAGAAAAAATGTTTTAGAATATTTAGATATCGCTCGCCAAACAAGTCCAATGACATATTTAGATGGTGATATTCCACCTATTTTAATTGCTCATGGAACAAAGGATCGTTTAGTTGCGTTTAAACAAAGTGTTAAACTTTATAAGGCTTTAAAAGATAAAAATAAAGAAGTTATTTTTTATCGTATGAAAGGGGCAGATCATGGTGGACCTATGTTCTTTTGTGAAGAAATGCTTGATGAAGTAATTAAATTTATAAAAAAGAGCATAGCTCATGACTAATAAATAGGAATATGGTAAAATATTATTATTAGAGGAAAGAATATTTTAAAAAATATTGATAAACAAAAAGTATTAAAATTAAAAGAAGAAGTTGCTTATCAAAAAGGACAAGTTGTTTCTAAAACATTAGCACAAAATGAAGCGTTAAGTGTAACTTTTTTCTTTTGATAAAGGAGAAGAAATTAGTTCTCATAAAAGTGGTGGAGATGCTTTTGTGACTTGTTTGGATGGTGAAGGAGAAATTACAATCGATAGTGTAAAATATATTTTACATGAAGGAGAATCAATTGTAATGCCTGCTGGGTTACCACATGCAGTCTATGGAAAAGAATAATTTGAAATGTTATTAGTTGTTGTCTTTTAATGATTGCTATGATGAAATATCATCATAGCTTTTTTTTATGTTAAGATTGGTCTATAATAATCATAAAGGTGAGTATTATGGAAAAAATAATGTTGAATTTAAATAGTTTGGCAACGATGTTATGTACATGTGATTTATATGCATATGATGAAGCTGCTTTAACAAGTGACGAGTGGTTGGAAGTCGAAAAAAATTTAAAAGTTCATGGGTTAAATGGTCCCGGCAGTCTTTTTGGGTTAAATAGTGATGAATTAATGGACATATTAGATATTTCTGAATATAGTGCATATAAAATTGTGCGACGAATGAAATCGATACAGTTTTTTTTAAAAAAATTGCATGAATATGAACAACAAGGAATTCGTATTATTACTAAATATGATGAAGAGTATCCTCAAAATCTAATCAAGAAAATGAAAAAGAGTGCACCCCTTTGCTTATTTATTGCAGGAACATTACCGGTGAAATTTGAAGGTATTTCTATTACGGGATTGCAAACAGTTTCTAAAAAAGAAAAAGGATATGTTAAACGACTTGTTGATAAGCTCAATAATGAAGATAAATGGTTAATTTCTAATGATTGTAAAGGAATTGATCAAGAGGCCTTTCATTATGGATTGCATCATCATAGTCAAATAATTTGCTTTGTTTGTGAAAATATGCTAAATAAAATACAAGAATATAAAAAGAGTATTAGAATGGGGAAGGTTGTTTTTTTAAGTGCTGTTGATCCTGCTAAAAGATTTACTGTTACTCATGCTATTGATAGAAATAGTTATGTATGTGCTTTGTCAATGTTTCAAATTGTTGTTTCAAGTAAAATAAATAGTGGTGCTACTTGGTTTACAATCATGCATAATATGCATCATAATTGGACTGTTTCATTGGTTCTTGATAATGATTGTTTTGGAAATCAAAGACTACTAGAAATGAAAACAGTACCGATTTATATAAAAAATATTGTTTCAGATACAAGTTTTGAGATGATTTATGAACTTAATAAAAAAGAAAATATAGAAGAAGTTAATATTGATCAAATGTCAATATTTGAATTTATAGGAGATACGAATGAATCGAGAATATAAAATATATAAAATTACTTACTTTTTGATGGCTGTGAATGTTATTACATATCTGTATACTTCGTTAAAATATGGTTTATCAATGTCCGCTATGCAAGGGATACAAGTTGGAGGTTTTAATCCTTTGTATGTTTATTACTATCATGAATATTACCGATTGATTACAGCTAATTTTATTCATTTTGGTTTAATGCATATTTTTTGTAATGTTTATTCTTTATATAATTTAGGAATGTTAATGGAAAAAATATTAAAAGAGAAAAAATATATTATCGTTATTGTAGTTTCGATGATTTCGACAACATTATTTTCTTATTTGTTATTTTTATTATTTAATATTGGTACAAATAGTGTGATGGGTGGTATTTCCGGTGTTGTTTTTGGACTTATTGGTTCGCTTTTAGCACTATCAGTTTTATATGGTGATGTGTATAGCTATTTGTTTAAACAAATTGTTTCTAGTGTTGTATTGATGCTTTTTATTTCGGTGGCTGTTCCTTCGATTTCTTTAGTGGGTCATTTGGGCGGAATGATTGGTGGATTTATTGCAACGTTTGTTTTAGAAAAGATAGATTCAAAAAAAGAAAGAATAATAAATTAGGGGGGATATAATGAATTTACAAGAAAAATACAATGAATATAAACAAAGGCAAGAGGCCAAAAAGTTTTTTAATCAAAATAATGATTATCATTTATCAATAAGTGATTATATAAAAATGTTTGTTGTTGGCACAGTAATTGCCATTTTTTCAACAATTGCTTTTGATTTTATTAGTTTACAAATAGGGTGGAGCTTTTCATATTTTGATATTTTAACAGGTTATTTTACAGGCTTTATTGTTTTAAAAATAGCGCGTTATGGAAGCGAAAAAGTTGGGGTCATTTCAGTGATATGCTATCTACTTGGAACGCTGTTTACACCGATATTGACATATTATGCTTTTTGGGGTCAATCTCTTACTTTGGTGATGGCTATTCAATTAGCGATAGGACAGTTTAGCAATCTTTTTTCTTTAGTTTTTATAGCTATTGGAGCAATGACAGCGTATATAACAAGTAAAAATTAGTAGGACTATAAGGTCCTATTTTTTATTTTTGATAGAAATAGTAAGCGAATTCATGAATTCGTGTAGTCAAAATGTTTGGAAAGTAGTATAATAATAGAAGCAAAAGGAGGAATTTTTTAATTATGGCTAAGAAATATTTGTCAATGGATGGGAACCAAGCTGCTGCTCATGTTGCATATGCATTTTCTGAAGTAGCAAGTATCTATCCAATCACACCTTCATCTCCAATGGCTGAACATGCTGAAGCATGGGCTGCAAATGGAATGAAGAATATCTTTGGGTCTCCTGTGAATGTTATTGAAATGCAATCAGAAGCAGGTGCTGCAGGTGCAGTTCATGGGGCTTTACAAGGTGGTGCTCTAGCAACTACATTTACTGCATCTCAAGGATTGTTATTAATGATCCCAAACCTTTATAAAATTGTTGGTGAAAATTTACCAGGTGTATTCCATGTTGCTGCACGTGCTTTAGCAACTCGTTCACTTAATATCTTTGGAGATCATCAAGACGTGTATGCTTGTCGTCAAACAGGTATTCCAATGATTTGTTCACACTCAGTACAAGAAGTAATGGATTTAGGGGGAGTTGCTCACTTAACAGCAATTAAAGGGTCTGTTCCAGTAATGCACTTCTTTGATGGATTTAGAACATCTCATGAAATTCAAAAAGTAGAAGTTATGGATTATGATGTATTAGAAAGCTTATTAGATAAAGAAGCTTTAGCTAAATTTAAAGCAAATGCATTAAATCCTCATACAAATCCAATTGAACGTGGGGGAGCTGAAAACGATGATATCTACTTCCAAGGTAGAGAAGCTCAAAATAAACACATCGATGCAGTTGTAGAAATCGCTGCTGATTACATGAAAAAAATCTCAGAAGTAACAGGTAGAGAATATGCACCATTTACTTATTATGGTGATCCAAATGCTGATAGAGTTATTATCGCTATGGGTTCTGTTACTGAAACAATTAAAGATACAATTGATGAAATGGCTAAATCTGGAGAAAAAGTTGGTTTAGTTAAAGTTCATTTATATCGTCCATTCTCAGCAAAATACTTATTAAAAGTATTACCTGCTTCAGCTAAGAAAATTGCGGTATTAGATCGTACAAAAGAACCAGGATCTGCTGGTGAACCTTTATACTTAGATGTATGCAGTGTTGTAAAAGATGCGGATGTTTTAATTGGTGGACGTTATGGTATGGGTTCTAAAGATACAAATCCTGCTCAAATTAAAGCTGTTTATGATCATTTGAATTCTGATAATCCATTCAATAGTTTTACTATTGGTATTGTTGATGATGTTACTCATTTATCATTACCAACTGAAGAATTTAATGTAACAGGTGACTATACAGAATGTCTATTCTATGGTTTAGGATCAGATGGTACTGTATCAGCTAATAAATCATCTATTAAAATTATTGGTGATCATACAGATTTATATTCTCAAGCTTACTTTGCTTATGATAGTAAAAAAGCAGGTGGAACAACTCGTTCTAACTTAAGATTTGGGGCTTCACCAATTCGTGCTACATATTATGTAAATAATGCAGACTTTATCTCATGCTCATTAGATAATTATGTATTAAAATATGATATGTTGAAAAACTTAAAGAAAAATGGTTCATTCTTATTAAATACAGAATTTTCTAAAGAAGAAGTTGCTGACTATTTACCAAATAGAGTGAAAAAACAATTAGCTACAAAGAATGCTAAATTCTATATTATTAATGCTAATAAGATTGCTATGGAAATTGGAATGGGACGTCGTACAAATACTATTTTACAATCTGCATTCTTTGCATTAAACCCACAAATTTTACCAATTGATAAAGCTGTTGAATATATGAAAGAAATGGCTAAAAAATCTTATAGTAAAAAAGGTGATGCCATTGTTCAATTAAACTACAAAGCAATTGATGCTGGTAAAGATGCAATTGAAGAAGTAACAGTTGATCCAAAATGGGCTGATTTAGAAATCCAAGAAACTAAGAAATTAACATGTACCCGGCGGCAGTGTTCGGCGCAAAGCCGCTGTATCCCCCCGCCGCGCCCCGCACCGAAGCACCTCTTGCCCCGGTGCGCACCGAACCTCTTGACCCCGACCGGCTGCGGCAGGAGCAGCAGCTGCTGCTGGACTACGCCCGCCTTGCCGTCACCGAGGAAAACGTGGCGCTGCTGGCGCGGCAGGCACTGGCCGCCCGCGGGCAGGTGAACGCCTCCACCCTTGTGGAGGAATACCCGAACGACTTTACAGGCATCATCGGCCTGCACACCTATTCCCAGTCGCCGCACCGGGAGTATGATATCACCCTGACCGGAAACTGGGTGGAGCGCGGCGGCTTCCGGTTTCAGGATTTTGTCCTGACCCGCCGCAAGGAGGTAAACACGGATGGCAACCATTGATCTGCTGGAAGAGACCGCAAACTATCTGCTCAACCACTGCTTTGTGCTGGGCTGTGTAGAGGAACAGCGGGCAAAATATCTGTATATTCAGGATCACCTCAACGAGGTGCGTGCGGTGTTCAAACCGCTGGGCTACGCGGTGCTTTTGTACCCCGCGCCCATGCAGGCGGCGGCGCTGGTCAACGAGCACGAGGGCAGTCAGGCACGGCTGCTCAAGTACGAGAGCATTTTGCTGCTGGTGCTGCGGCTTTTGTACCTGCAAAAGCGGGAAAGCCTTGCCGCCAGCGCGGACGAGGTGCTGGTCACGGTGGAAGAGGTGCAGGCAGAGCTGCAAAAGATGAACCTGCCCCGCAAGCTGGACCAGTGTTCCAGATCTTTTCGTGCAGGACCGGCCGCCCGCACTGCGGGCAGCGGCGCGCGCCCTGCGGCAGCTCCGCATGGCATTCGCGGCATTGCATATGCTGTTCCCCCCTCACGATGGTCGCGCCTTTTTTTGACACAAACCAGGCGCAACGCTCATTATAGCCGATTCCGGCGCACAGTGCAAGCCGCCCGGCGGGAAAAGCATCGGAAATCTGTCAGGAACGTGCTAAGAAAGCGGTCGGGGAATTGCGCACATGGCGCCGTTTGTCCGCTTGACATCCCACGCAAAACCGGTAAAATAAACCTGTAACCGGTATTGCCACCAACCATCCGGCGCCGAAGTGTGTGTGCGGCGGCGGAACATCAAGAAAGGGGTAAAGTAGCATGAACGCAAATGCATTCGTCCACTGGGGCCTCGGCCTCGCATCCGACATTCTGGAGATCTGCAAGGAGGGCAAGGCTGCCGCGATCGTTGACGCGATCGACAAATGGTATCCCGAGCTCCTGTAAGCAGAAACAGGAAAAATGGTCCCCCGGAGCTGCGCCGCAACGCTCATTCATGCGGGCAAGGCTGATTTCCTCATGAA
>OGXH01001796.1_pt1 | contig 15586 bp, 3 predicted proteins | sample 1576241 | NCBI WGS metagenome assembly OGXH01 (sample SAMEA3541529, study PRJEB24748) | human gut metagenome | biome: human gut; feature: human-associated habitat; material: faeces | place: China | collected 2012
GGGTGGCCTTGACCTCCACGGGAGCCGTGACCGGCTCGCCGTTGCGCTTGGCGGTCTCGATGGCCTTGCTGCTGAAGGTGGTCTCCGCCGTGGTCTGGCCGTTTTTGTCGGTCTTCACCGTAGCGGTGGAGCCGTCAGCGGCCTTGGTCTCGGTCACGGAGCTGCCGTTGGGGTTGGTGGTGGTCTTGACGGTAGAGCCGTCCTTCTTTGTCTCAGTCTGGATCTTGGTGCCGTCGGCCTTGGTCTCAGTCTTGACGGTGGTGCCGTCGGGCTTGGTGGTGGTCTCAGTCTTTCCGGTGCTGCCGGAATTGTCACGGTCAGAGCCGCCGCCACCGCCGGAGCTGCTGGAGCCGCCGCCGGGCCGCGCCAAAATGGTCAGCTTTCCGGGGACAATTTCGAGGTCATAGTTATCGTGGGGGGTGTTTTGACCGATCTGGGTAGCCGTGGAAAGGCCGGTGAACGTGATGTCATAGACGCCGGGCATGGAGGTATCAGGGGTGACGTCGCTGCCGTTCTGCTGGTACTTCATAACAGCTTTGCCCTTCAGGTCGCCCTCGTTTACCAAACCGGTTACGGTGTAATGGGTACCCTTCTGGGGTTTCGTCAGGTCGGGGGCGGTTCCGCCCACATAAATCTGCTGGTCAGAAACCTTTACCGTGAGGGGGGCTTTGGTGACGTTGATCTTAACGGCAACAGGGGGGGTCGCCTCATAGGTATCGTCTCCGGCCTTGCTCACTTTGATGGTAGCCTCACCTGTTAGTGTGGCGGTGAATAGATGCTTTTCTTCATCCACCATACCCCGGCCACCAACGGGTATGATTTCATAGGTCATCTTGCCGTTGCCGCTGCCGCCGGTAAAGGTCAGCGGCACAGTTTTGCCGTAGGTCACGGTGCTGGGGCCGGTGTATTTCAGCGGCGTTTGCGCCTTTTTCTCCGTCACCTTCAGCGTAACGATGATGAAATAATCTCCGTAGTTCTTTGCGCCGGTGACCTTGACGTCGACAGTCGCGGTTTTGTTCGCTTTCTGCGCATCGTCAGCGAACTTGAATTTCAGCGTATTGCCTTCAACAGTGGGGTTGCCCTCCAGAACGCTGTTGGTATCCGTCTTTCTGTCGAAAGCGGCAGTGCCGCCCTCGGCGATCAGGGAGGACAGATCCACCGTGCCCTCGGTGCCGAACTTGGCGATGCCGTTGGTGATCTTCGTGCCGGAGTAGGCGGCCTTGGAGATCTTCACCGTGGTTTCGGCGGTCTTCTTCGCCAGCGTGTAGTTCCTGGCCGCGTCGCCTTTGAGTTCCACGGTGACGTTGACGGGCTTGTCGTCACCGGCGGTATCGTCAGCCATCTTGCCGGTGGCATCGTAATCGGTGCCCTGCAAGGTCGTACCACTCGGCACAACACCGTTGAAGGTCACAGAAGTGATTTCAACGTCCGTCTTGTTCTTCTCGTAGCCTCTTTCCTTGGCGGTCGCGCCGGTGATGGTCAGCGGGGCGGGGGTAATCTGCCATGTTCCGGATACTTCGCCGGTGTAGTTGTTGCCGATTCCCTGGATGGTCGCGGTGTATTTGCCTACATTGGTCGCGGAGATTGTGCCGGAAATTTCATAGTCCGTGTTCAATTTCATTTGGGGACTGCCGTTTGGCCCCAGGGGATGAACGCTGGCAGTCTCCGCGTTTCCGGTGTACGTTATTTCGGGGCTGGAAAAGCCGACACCATGGCTGCCATCGCCGAGGTCAATGGGGTAAATGGTAAAGTTTGCGGATGCAGTATAGATGGTGTCTGCCGTTTCGCACGTTACCGTTACCGTGTAGCTTCCGGCCTGGGTGGGCTTTTCGCTGCTGTCGTAGCTGTTCCCATTGCGGAGCGTACCGGTATAGTGCACACGGTCCTCACCGGCATTTTCAGGCTTGTTGGTAAGTTCGTATGCCCGGAGTTCTCCCTGACCGTAGGTCATGCTGGCCTGGGTTAGGGACAAGGTGTTTTTGTCTACGGACTTGTTAGACACAGCGACAGTAAGATTCGTCGTAATGCTATTGTGATTGTTGTCACCAACATAAGACGCTTCAAAAGTATGGTCTCCTGTTGTGCTCAGCACAGCGTCTCCGTTCTTCCAGCTCCAGCCTGTGGTCAGTGTCACGGTGGAGAGCCTCTTCCCCGTTACGCCAGTCAATCCGGTGGGCGGAGTGGGGTCAGCTTTGGTGATGGTAAACTTCCAGTCAGGGTCCGTCAGGTTGTCGACGACAGCCTCGTAGTTTGTGCCATCTGCTACGCTGATTTTAACAGTGTAGTCGCCCGCGTTCGTAGGTTTTTCCACCAGCTTGTCATCCTGATAGTATTTGACCGTGACCTCACCCATGCCGTTCTTGTCCTCGGAGGGAGTAACCGCTGCGGTCTTGGGGTTGCCGTTGTAGGTCAGGTCACTCGGAGCCAGAGGTTGGAAGGTGAAGTCGCCTGCCATCGGGATGGCTTTTTTGATGGTATACTCCACGCTGGCGGTCTTGGCATTTTCACCCTCGCCCAGGGTGATGCTGGCGGTGTATTTGCCCGCGTTGGTGGGGCGCGCGCTGTTTTCCAATTGCTCTGAACCATACTTGCCCGTCTTGATGTAGCCAATGGAGATATCACTCACCGCCGGACCCTGCCAATCGCTGCTTACAGTCACCGTGGCGGGTTTGCCTTCACCGCTGTAGGTCAGCTCGGCGGGGGCCGCAATGGTCACGCTGCCGCCGCTGGCGGAGCACTTGCTGCACTTGGCAGTGATGGTCGCGCCGCTTGCCGTGTACGTCCAGCTATGCTGATGCCGGGTCACGGTGAACGGCTCGCTGTAGCAATTGTAGCCATTGCTGCACTGGACGAGAATGCGGTACTGATAGCTCTTGTCTACGGGCAGCCCGGAGATCGTGAGCGTCTTGCTCTGCCCATCGGTATGCGTCGCAGTATTAACATTGCTGAATTTCGTGGTCCAGTCGTTCTTTGATTCGTTAAACAGCTCCCACCAGTAGTAGTAGGTGACGCCCTCCGTTTCGGGCGCGATTACCGCAGTCAGAGTGATGCTGCCGTCCGTCGCAAACGCCGAGTTTCCGGTGTAGCCCTCATCGCTATTCGGATAGATCTTTTCGACCGCGAAGGGGGCTTTTTCAACGGTGACTTCTGACGGGATTGAATTGGCGTTGGGGAGCCATTGGTTATCCTTTGTTTTTTTGTAAGCGTACCCCTTCGCCAGCAGTGCGTAGGGCTTGACATAGCCGGCATCGCTCGTGATCGCGCCGTAGCTGCCGCCGCTGAGGCTGGCGCTGCTGCCGTCGTCCTTTACAGCCACACGGCTGAAGGTGCCGTTGCTCAGCGAAAGCTTTCCGCCGTTCTTCGCCGTGACAATGGCGAGCTTCGTATCCTTGTCGTTGACGGTCAATTTCGCGTCTTTGCCGTCCACCGTCACATAGAAGCCTCCGTTGCTGCCCGTGACTGTCAGAGAAATGCCCTTGGCGACGAGGTCCACACCCTCGACCGTTTTCCCGCCGGTCGCCAGCGTCACCGGCCCGCGGGTCAGCTCATAGGTGGTCCGCTTCCCGTTGACAGTGCCATCCACATCCTGATACAGCGTGATGGTCTTTTCGCCGTCCGCCGCGTTCGCCGCCTCGATGGCAGTGGCAAAGGCCGCGTACCAGCTCGTTGTGCCGCCGACGGTCAGCGACGCCGCCATCTGCTTGCCGCAGATGCTGCAAGTACCGTTGCCGTCCTTGCCGCCGTTGTGCTCGTGTGACTTGACAGTTACATTGGTCAGACTTGAGACCTTGTCCTCACTCACGGCGCTGTCGCCGCTGTAATACGCCGCGCCCTCCGCCAGTAGGTCGGCGAGTTTGCGGTCGCTGTTGGTTTTGATTGTCGTAAATGTGCCGCCGGAGAGCTTGACTTTGGTGGTGTAAAAATCCGCGAAGACAAACGTGCCGCCGGAAATCGTGCCCGTGACATTGAAGTCAAACTCAACGCCGCCATGCGTCCTATCACTGGTAAAGCTGCCGCCGCTGATGTTCGCGATGCTGCTGCCGTTGAATTTGACAGGACCATTGAAGGTACCGCCCTCGACGTTCAGCGTACCATTCACCTCGACGTCGGCGTCGGTAAATGTGACACCCTCCTTCACCGTCGCCGTGCCGTCGATGGTCGCACCGATATAGCTGCCGCTGGCAAAGGTCACGTCCGCCCCCTTGGCGACCGTCACATTCTTGGCGGTGTGCGTTCCGCCCTCCAGCGTCAGCGTGCCGGTCAGCGGCATGGAGGTGCCGAAAGCATACATATTCCGCAGCAGGGTCAGCGTCGGCTCGGTGCAGCCCGCTGCGCTCCAGCCGTTCAAGGTCTGGATGGCCTCTGCATAGCCGTGTTCCAGCGCACTGTCTTCCGTGAAGTAGGCAGTCTTGGTCGTGCCGTCAGCGGCCTTGGCGGTGATCTTCGTATACAGGTTCTTGTTGCACACAGAGCACACAGGGTTGCTGTCATCAGCGCACTGATGGACGCACTCCGGAAACTGCACCTTGTACGCTGTATAGCCGGTCAACTCTGAAATTTTGGTGCTCTTATCAACGATGCTCCATGTACCGCTGTTTTCGCCGTACAGCTCGCACTTCGCGTAGTCGGTTCCCAGCAGGTCTTTAACGGTGAGGCTCTTGCTCGTCGTGTTCTCGAACCTGCCGATGGTGCAGGCGTTTGTATTGCCCTTCCACAGCTTCAGGCCGTAGCCCGTACTTGTGGAGCCAGCCGCAGCATTGCTTAAAACCAACTCGCCGATTTTGCCGCCAAAGCGCTCCAATGCGCCGCCGGCCTGCAGCTCCACGCGCGAAATCTCGCCGGTGTAGGAGTCGTCAACCGCCAGCGTTCCGTTGGAACTAACCGAAAATTTGACATTGAGTGCCTGCGTTCCGCCGCCTGTTCCGGAATCCTTGACCGTCAGAGTATTGGACTTGTTCCCGCCTCCGACACGAATGTATTTATTCTCGGTACTGACAGTTTTGCCATTCAGATCCAGCGTCGCTGAGTAGTTCTCAGAAGAGCAATTTCCTGTGAGCGTCACATTCCGCAGCAGCGTCACGGTGCTGCCTCTGGCTGCATTAAACGCATCCGTCAGCGTCTTATAATAGGCGCTATCGCCCACGCGCGCGTCGAATGTCGTCCCGCACTTGCTACAGGTGTAGCCGGTCTCGTCCATTTCATGATTGCAGGGGGAGAGATAGACCTTGCCGCCCTCGCCCAGGCTGGTCTCGTAGCCGGCGACGTCCGCCTTGAAGTTCTTGGCGCTGAGCGTCACGCCGCTTGCCGGTTCGGCGATGGCCAAGCCAGGCGCTATGTCTTCACGCACGCCCACACGGATGACCGAACCCTCACTCAATGCGCTTGATACACGAATGGGCAGCTTCCACGCATAATTGGCGTAATAACCGGCCTTCACCAAGCCGGAAACAGTGAGCTTAGAATTAGAAGCTGTGCCTTCCTCTCCGTCGTAGTAAACGTCATATTGATTGTTGCCGGTAACGGTAGCATCGGTGAGGGTAATAGCGCCCTTTCCATAGATGCCGCCGCCCGCAAAGGTGCTGTTGTTTCCGGTGATCGTCACATTCTCGACGGTTACCCCTCTCTCCGAATAAATGCCGCCCCCGTGGCCATACCTTGTATTCCCCGTGGCGGACGCCTTGTTGCCGGTGATCGTGGCGTTGGAGATCGAAACATTGCCGGCGTTAAAGTGGATATAGATGCCGCCGCCGTTGCCGGCGGTTGCCGTGTTGCCGGTGATGGTGCCGCCGTCCATGGTGAAGCTGCACTTCTCACCCACATACACGCCGCCGCCACCGCCGTCGGGCGCGCCCGCGGTGTTGTTGGAGATGGTGCCGCCGTGCATGGTGAAGCTCGGCGGGGCGATATGATTCGTCGTGCCGACAAGGAACACACCGCCGCCGGAGCCGCTGCTTTCTTCATTACCGGTAATCGCTCCACCATACATGGTAAAGGACGAGCCGGTCTGATAGTCGGCGCCCTTTTTACCGACCTGCACGCCGCCGGTGATCGTGCCGCTGTACAGCTCAAATTTGCCACCGTTGACGGTCACTTCGCCTTGAACCTTTCCGTTGCCGGAGCAGTCGGTCAGCGTCAGCGTCGCGCCGCTGCCGACCTTGATGCTGCCGTCGATTGTCTGCCCGTTCAGGCAGAGGTTGACCTCGCCTTCTGGCACAGTCCAGCCGCCCGACACAGACTGCGTCAGATAATAGCTGCCCGCAGAATTGGGCAGGGAATTGGCTGCCTTCCATGCTGTGTTGGTGCTATGGGTATGACCGTTGACCGTTGTGCTGTCCTTACCGCAGACACAGTGGGCGGTATGCGTTCCGGCTTCGGCGGCAGCATCCGCTTCGCCGTCTTGCGCTTCGCCGCTGCTGTCGGCATCACCGCCGTCCGTACCGTCCGGCACGCTGCCATCTTTGCCGCCAGTCAGCCCGGCATTCTCACCGGTGGTGTAAGTGCTGTTGGCATTTGCGGCATCCTGCACCACGCCTGCTTCCTCCGCCAGTGCTGCCGTTGGCAGCATGGTAAGGCAGAGAGCAAGTGCCATGAACAGACTCAATACTCGTTTCTTCATAAGCATCCTCCTTTGGAATATCAGCGAATGATTCTATGTTCAACCCGCCGTGCGGGCATTGTTTTATTGATCCTCTGAAATGAGCCACAGCTTTTTCGCGGCGGTCCTGGCCTCGCTGCGGCGGTTCACACCCAGCTTGCTCAGCACGCTGCTCACATGGCTCTTGACCGTTGAGACCCGGATATCCAGTATCTCTCCGATCTCCGCGTTGCTCTTGTCCGCGCAGACCAACCGCAGCACCTGCAGCTCTGCCGCCGTCAGCGCATCGCTCATAGCGATCCTCGGCTGTAAAAAGCGGGGATACATGGCGGCCTGCGCCCGCACATCCGCCATCAGGCAGGCGGGAGGTATGCCGCGTGAGAGCAGCACGAAGCGTCGGTCGGTGCTTTCGCGGATCAGCGCGCACAGAGCCTGCCAGTCCCGTTCCTCCTGCATATCCTGGATGTTGTCGATCAGCAGGATGTCCCACGCATCTTCCAGAGAGGGCAGCGCAAAGCCGGTATCTGCCGCGTTCAGCCGCAGAACGAGCCGCCCGTCCAACAGCGTATCGGCCAGCACTGTCTTTCCGAAGCCGCAGGGTGCGCTGAAAAAGAGCACCCTGCCGCGTTTCCAAAGGGTCTCAAACGCCTGTGCGGTAGACGGCTTGACGATGATGGCACTTTTGTCGGTCACGGACTTCCCTCCCTGCGGCAGAGAGGAATTGTCCCACGGGGAACCCTGTGGGACAGCGAGGGTACCCTCGCTGTCATAAGCCTCTGCCCTATAAATTTCTTCTCGTTTCATTGTAGCAAAGCCCTTGAAAAATGTAAATCCGTCCAAAGTATGAGACGCGATGCGCTATGTTCCTGTCGATGCACTATGCGTAGATGCTAAGAATGGCGCTGCATAGTAAGCGCCTGTGCAGATTGGCATTCTACCCGGTGAAAAAATCGCACAGCATCAGACCAAAATGCCTGCTCTATGCGATTCGGTGTTTACTTATAGCGCCTTGTCACTTTTTGCCGCGTCACAGGTGAATCACAGTTGAGGGTGATGGTGGCCCGTCCCGCCAGTGCCGCCTCCACGGTGATATAGCGAAGCTCGGACACGCAAATGCCCTTATCACACCAGTGCTGCCGGAATTGTCACGGTCAGAGGACGAACCGCCGCCGAAGCCGCTGAAGCCGCCAGAGGAAGAACCGCCGGAGGACTGGGCTTGAATGGTCAGCGTGTGAATGGCGTACAGAGTTTCCTATGGTGAAAAGGAAACAGCGCGGAGGCCGGTGTTGTTGACCGTCCGCCGCGCTGTCCTTTGCCTGTTGTGGAATGATGCCAGCGAATAGATGATCTGGCAGTTGCTTGATTTACTCAGCCATGGCCCTCCAGAGGAAGGTTGCGATCTGTGCTCTTGTGCAGGTGGCGGCGGGGTCGAAGCGACCGTCGCCGACACCGTCGGTGATGCCGTTTTCCACGGCCCAGGCCACTGCGCTTGCATAGTAGCTGTCAGCGGGGACGTCGGTAAAGTTCGCCGTACCGCCCGTCGTGGGCTGACCCATGGTGCGCCACAGCATGGTGACCATCTGGGCGCGGTTGATGGCGGCGTTGGGCTCCGTGCCGTCGGAAATGCCCTTATTCTTGGACCACAACTGCGCCTTTTCGTACCAAGTATTGCCGCCGTTCAGATCTGCGTCGTTCTGCCGCGCCAGAATCGTCCAAAGCTGGGCGCGGGTGGTGGAGTTGTTGGGGGCGTAGATGGAATCGCTCATGCCGTTCACCAGCCCACGGGCACTGACGAAGTCGATGGCGTCCTTGGCCCAGTGGTTCCGGGTGTCGATGAAATCCTTAGAATTATCAACGATTTTGACCGTCGCGCCGCCGTTGACCGTCAGCTGGATGCCGTCCTCGGTGGGCAGGGAGTTCTTGACGATCTCCTCGGTGCCGTCCGCGTGGACGAGGACTGCCACCGTGCCGGGTTTCACGTTGGAAACGGGAATTTCCACCTTGGTGTCGCCGGAGTTTCTGGGCAGCTCGATCTTGACGGTGGGGGCGGTGTCGGAATTGCGGGTGGCCTTGACCTCCACGGGGGCCTTCACCGGCTCGCCATTGCGCTTGGCGGTCTCGATGGCCTTGCTGCTGAGAGCGGTTTCCGCCGTGGTCTGACCGTTTTTGTCGGTCTTGACGGTGCCGGTGGAGCCGTCAGCGGCCTTGGTCTCGGTGACGGAGCTGCCGTCCTTCTTGGTCTCCGTTTTGGTGGTGCTGCCATCCTTGCCGGTGGTGGTCTCGATTACGGTACCGTCCTTCTTGGTTTCCGTCTTGGTAACGGAGCCGTCCGGGTTCGTGACGGTGCCGGTCTTGACGGTGCTGCCGGAGGAGGAACCGCCTCCGCCACCGCCGCCGGTGCTGACGGAGTAGAGGGTAAGCTCGCCGGTGGCCGTGGTGTAATTGGCCGCGTCCGCGCCGGTCGGGGTGAAGATCCACTTGTAGGCGGTGTTTGCCTTGACCTCGGTGGTGTCGGGCAGCTCCTTGCCGTCCTTGTCCACCCACTTCACCGTACCCTCGGGCCACTTGTCGTTGACCGCGAGCGCCGCGTCAGAGAGCTTTTTGCCGCTGGAGGTGATGGCCGTGTACTTCGGGTTCCCGGTGGGCGTGGCCTTGTTGACGGTGATCGTCACCGTGCCGTCGGCTTCGATGTAGGTATCGCCGTCGGCGGGAGTGAATTTCCACGCCGCTTCATACGAACCCGCGCTGGGCTTGACCGTGCCGTCCACCCATGTAAACATGCCCTCGACGTCCTTGTTGTTGACATTGTCGTGGAGCTTGCCGGAGAGCTTGATGGCGGAGAGCGCCTGACCGTAGGTCAGCGTCGTCGCGCTCAGTGTCGGCTCGCCGGTGGGGACGATCTTGTTGGTGGCCTTGACGTTGATGGTCAGGGGGAAGTTATGGTAGTTGGTCGTAGAGACCGTGATCGTGACTGTGCCGATCTTGCCCGTATCCTCCGTGTCCTTAGCTTCAATGGGCAGGAGCAGCTTGCCGTTTTCAACCTTCGCGCCGTCTGTGTAGTAACCGGCGACATCCATGGTAACGGTCGGCGTGCTTCCGTAGGTGATCTGGCCGTACTCGCAGGGGGCGGTCGGCTTCGGCAGAGCGGGGAGCGGGATCGTGTAGGTCTTGGCGACGCCGTTGGCGATGCTGAACTCGATGGGCTCCACCGTGTCCGCGTCGGCCTTCTGGATGGCGACGTTCTCTTTCCGGAACTCCACGTAAGATTGGCCGTCTGCGTTAAAAGCGTAGTTAACCGCGGCAAGCCCCTCCAGCTTCACACGGACCGTTGCGAGGTTTTCGACGTTGGCATTGGGGCTGTCGTAGGTCACACTGGCGATCGTGTAATCCGTGTTCTTGGTGAAGGTCACGCTGTCCGGCAGATTTTCAAAGTTCACGCCGGTGACCTTATTGGGGTCGTCCTCCACTTTCCCATCGTAAGTCTTATCGCCAAGCGTCACATCCTTGACGCTGATGATCCGCTTCGTGATGGTCCACGGTACTCTCACGGTGCCCCTGTAATTCTTCGTGCCGGTGACGATCAGCTCGTAGGTCCCGGCGTTGGTTTTTTTATCGACGGAAACGGTATAGTCGTCGTTCGTCAGGGCCTTGTTGTCCAGCGTTACGCTGGTAACTGTGGGGGTATGACTATTACCGTCGAACACGAAGCTGTCATGATCCAGCGTTACAGTTGCGCCGTTCAGCATGGCAGGCACGACATTTATCGTATAGTCCTTGACTGCCACCTGCCACTTCATTGCTCCGCCGGGGCTATCCACCCCTGTGATCACGCAGAGTACATCCAGCTTATCACCGACCTTCACGCCATCCACTCTATTCTCCGTCATATGTTCTGCGCCGCTGTCCGTTCTGCGATACCACTTCACATCGTACACGCCCACATTTTCACTGGGCGAGTCAACCCTGAAGGGGATGCTGCCGTTAATGGGAACATTTGCCGCTTTAGAAGCCGATCCAAAGTCGTGAGGGGCTTGCTGGATAACGAATTTTTCCCATTTTTGCGCCGCCGCATCAACCTGTCTATCAAGGCTTGTGCCTTCGGCGTAATATTGGTGATCCAGCACATCCGCGAGAATCTTGCCTCTTGGCAGTGTATACGCGCCAATGCTGCCGCCCGTGGCGGAAACATGCATGCCATCGGCCCAATCCTCTATATTCAGTTTGCCAAGGCTGCCGCCCTGAATGGAAAGATTTGTGTTTGTGGAGCAATCTTGCACATCCAGATTGTCAACGCTGCCGCCCTTCAGCGTAACGACAGCGCCGCCGGTCATCTTCAGATTGCCGACAAAACCGTTCTCCAGCGTAAAGCTCCCGCGCTGACTCCCATCAAGGAGGATATTCGTAATCTGACCGCGCTCCGTGCCGTCGGTAACCGTCAAATGCATATTGTTAGTGGGCTTGAATGCGCCATCACCTTTAACCGACATCCTATGTCCGTTCAGATCAAGCGTATTGCCGTTCGGGCGATAACCAACGCTCCACGTAGCATCTGCCGCTTCAGCTTCATAATCTGTATACAGCTTTAATATACCGTTAGCCTTCTCATCTTCGGCATCGCCCAGCCAAGCTTCGAAGGCATCCTTCCATTGGTCAGCGGTATAGAGATTGCCATCCACCGAGGCTACGAAGTTGCCGCTCTTGCCGCAGTATTCGCATGTTGCTACGCCATCTTCACCCGGTTTCATGTTCGGATGCAGGCATTTTACGACCTTGACGTTGAAGATAGACTCGCCTTGGAGTGTTTTTGTGTATTCTACAAATCTATCGACTCCATCGGTATATTGGTACGCATAGCCATCTGCAAGCAAGTCGCTAAGTTTAACCGGCTGGTTGTTCGCTGCCCAAATCTCATTAAAGCTGCCGCCGCTCAATTTAGTCTTTTTCAGTTCGCCAAGTTGATTATTCCCGAACGTCAGTTTTCCGATCGTACCTGCCTTCGGCCCTACGATCACTGCGGCTTCCCGCGTTGCTGCTTCATAGTTCGAGTTATCCGATATATTGATCGCGTTGATCGTACCGCCTTTCCACTCGCTCAGATCCAGCGTAGCTTTCGGGAAAACACCGCTGTAGCCGCCACTCCCCCCTAGACTTTCGTGACTGCCTTTGCCGATGATCTTCAAGGTGCAGGATGTAGGATTGTCATTGCTCCCAATATCAAGCCATCCGCCGGTGATCGTATGCCCGTTCAGATTCAGCGTAACAATTTTACCATCTCCGGTAATAGCCGCTCTGTCTTGAGGAGTCACGCCCCATTTAATATCCACCAGCAGCGTAACGGTCGTGCCGTTCACGGCCGCGTTCACGGCCGCGTTCATCGCCTCTTTGAAATCGGCGGAATAGGTAACCGTATCACCGACTTCCACCTTGGCAACCATCTGTGTCTTGCAGTCGGAGCAGAAACCGTCACCGTTCATATTTGTGTGCAGGCAGGCGTAGTCACAGTCGGTGCAAACGCCGTTTACAAAATTGTGGGTATGCCCCTTGACCTGCACATTTTCCAAGTAGGCGATCGCATCAGTAAGCTTTACGCACTGGCCATATTCCTCGCTGTCGGTTTTCTGATAGAACGCATAGCCGTCTGCCAGCAATCCGGAGATCGGTGCAGGCACTTTTTCGCCGTTTCCGCCGATTTTCAGAATTTGTCTGGCAATTTTTCCAAACATGCCGCCGGTGATGTGCAAGTTTTCCGCCGGTGATTCGGTTTGGAATATCACATCTTCAAATTCGCCGCCCGAAATGTTCCATGTACCTTCCCTTACATTCCAAAGGCCGGTGTGACCGCTGCCGCCGGTGATGGTAATTTCGAAGTCAGGACCAAACCGTGCGTTTTTGACGGTGCCGCCGGTGATCGTGACCGTACCGCTGTTGCTGCCATATAGAAAATCTATGGTACCGCCGTTGACGGTCAGATTGCCGTTTTCAATGCTGACACCATCTCTGCCATCACCGATCGTGCCACCGTTAATGGTCAGCTTGCCGGCCAAAAGTTCTATCATTCCAGTGACTTTTCCGGTTTTTTCTGCGCTGGTGTCTTCAACGGTCAGATTGCCGGACGGGAGAGTTTCTGCCGCGTCATTTACCTGAGCCACTCGGAAATCGTCCATCCCATGGCCGTTCAGATCAAGGGTCACACTTTTTGTGATAGTGAGACCACTCTCTCCCTCCTCATCAGCACCTTCCGCAGTCTTATAGTCTGCCAGCAGCTTGATGGTATCGCCGTCTTTTGCGGCATTCACCGCATCGGGCAGTGTGGAATACACTGTGTCCCCGATTTGGGCGGCTCCGCCCTCCGTCTCCGCCGCCCATGCGGGGGCGGGCAGGAGCGTCAGGCACAGGGCCAGCGCCATGAACATACTCAATACTCGTTTTTTCATGTCCTTCCTCCTTGAGATCAGTTTGCATTTATGTCGAATCCGGCGTCCGCCGGACATTGTTTTTATAACTCTTCCGGTACCAGATGCAGCTTTTTCGCGGCGGTCTTGGCTTCCGCCCGGCGCTTCACATCCAGCTTTTCGAGAATGTGGCTGACATGGGTCTTCACGGTCGGCAGCTTCACATCCATGATCTGCGCGATCTCGGCGTTGGACTTGTCCGCGCAGAGCAGATGGAGAATTTGCAGCTCCGTGGGCGTCAACTCCTCACCGGGGGCAAGGCGGGGTTCGAGGAAATGCGGGTAGAACGCCGCCTGCGTCCGCACCGCCGCCATCAGCCGCTTGCGCCATGCTTTGTTGCCGTCCCAGTCCAGTGCCTCCAGCAGCGGCAGCACCGCCGTGCCGTATACGCTGACGGTGCGGATGAAGCGATACTCCGCCGCCGCGTCCAGCGCCACCGTCAATCGCTCGCGCCATCGCTCGTCCTTCTTGCGGTACAGGGCAATGGCAGTCAGGACATTCAGGTGAATGCCGTCGATGATGCGGGCGCAGTTTTGGACGTACGGCTCCAGCGGGACAAGCGTCAGCTGCGCCGCGTCCGGTCTGCCGTCCTCCAGCTCCACCATGGCCTGGGTGAGATACTGGTAGCGCCGCATGACGTTCAGGTGCGTGGGTTCGCACGGGGCTTTTTCCCGATACCATGCGTCCGCTGCGTCAAGGTCGCCGGTGTGCATGTCAATACGGCAGAGCATGGCGTCCATATTGGGCAGAAAGCGTGTCAAACCGCGCTCGGCAAAGCATTCACGGAGCACCTCGATGGTGCGCCGCGCATCCATCGCCTGTCCGTTTGCCAGCTGGCTGCGGGCCAGAAGCCCGCTGACGGCGAACTCCATGTCCGGCGTGCCCCGGTTGCGGATCTCGTTCAGCTGCGGGAGAAGGGACAGCATCCGTCCGGTGACGTCCGCGCCCTTTTCAAATTTGCTCTCGGCAATGGCGCAGTCGGCAAGACACACACTGTCCCGCCCCAGTACTGCCTCCACGGGGAGACGGAGGGTTTTGTAGAGCAGGTCGTCCTTTTTGCTCCATTCGGAGAAGTCCTTGCCGCCGTTCATGATGCTGGGCAGCGCGCTCGTGACGGAGAAGGACGGCAGCGTCACTTCCTTGTTCATCAGCAGCCGGAACACGGCGGGAATGGTTTCCGTCAGACCGTTCACGCCCCGCTGGGGGAGAGAAATGTCCAGCCATGCAAGGCGGCTGCGGGCCTGCTTTCCGGCGGCGTCCTGCCTGCCGCAGCGCTCGGCAAATGCTTGCAGCTCGCCGTACCAGCGCTCCGAGCCTTCGTAGTCCATCGCCAGCGCACAGAGCATGCTCATGCCCTGCATCAGAGAGGGAGAGGCGAGAATTTCCACCTCCGGCAGACTGCGGTAGTATTTTTCCATCTCGGCATAGTGACCCATGCCGGGGTGGAGTTCTGCATTGCGCACCAGCAGCTCGGAGACCTTGGAATGGTCGCCGCCGCTGGTGTAGCATTCCAGAGCGTGGGCGTAGTCCTCCTTCAGCTCGTAGTACAGCCCGCCCCGGCTGAAGAGCGCTTTGCGCTTTTCCTCGGTATACTCCCGTTCCATCTCCCAGAGGAGAAAAGCTCGGAAACCCGACCAGAAGTGGAAGCGCTGGCAGTCGTCGTAGCGCAGCATAGTGGTGTATCGAAGAAGCCAGTCCAGCCGTTCGCCGGCACGGGGATCGCCGCTGACCATCCGCGCCATTTCCAAGTCAAAACTTTCAAAGGGGGCCAGCTCCAACAGGAAGCGCCGCACCGGCAGGTCAAAGCGCCGGTAGATAGCGGTCTCAAAGTAGAGGAACACCTCGTGGAACACCCGCGCCACCAGCTCCGGCGTCCACGGCTTGTTCTGGGACATGCACCGTGCCGTGATGGCCACACCCAGCGGATAGCCCAGGGATTCTTTCAAAATTCCGTCGATCTCGTTATCTGTTACATTTGCTCCCGAAAGCTGAAACAGTCGCCGCACATCGTCCGCGTCAAAAAGCAGGTCGTCGGCCTCCAGCACCGTCATCAGCCCTGTGTACTGAAACGCCATCAGGCAGCCCAGCGGCGCACCGCGCGAAAGCAGGACGAAATGGCGCTCCGGACTTGAGCGAATCAGTTCGCAAAGAGCCTGCTGCCCGGCTTCCTCCTGCATAAACTGAAGATCGTCAATCAGCAGAATGTCCCAATCCTGCGCTGACGATGGAATCGCCCAGTCTGGGGCTGCCGCACTTTGCCGCAGCACATTCCGCCCGCGCAGCAGCGCGTCCGCCAGTACGGTCTTTCCAAAGCCGCAGGGCGCGCTGAAAAAAAGGACTCTGCCATGCACCATGAAGCTGTCAAACCGTTTCTGAACAGAAGGCTTTATAATGATTTTTTCGCTCATTTCTTCCCTCCCTTTGATACAGAGCGAGATCGCCATAAGCTTTTCGCCACCTGTCTCAAATTATATTATACGAGTCTGTTTCGAAATGTAAATCATCCCAAAGGATGAGGCACGCTGCATAGCAAACTGCT
>OGXH01001797.1_pt1 | contig 15568 bp, 16 predicted proteins | sample 1576241 | NCBI WGS metagenome assembly OGXH01 (sample SAMEA3541529, study PRJEB24748) | human gut metagenome | biome: human gut; feature: human-associated habitat; material: faeces | place: China | collected 2012
TTCGGCCGCAGCCTACAACGCCAATTTTCAAAATGCCCATTGGAATTCTCTCCTTTTATATAAGGTGATTCTATTATAAACCACTTGCGGGTGTGCTTCAAGGGTGCAGCGTATTTTTCAGCGCACCGCCCAATTTTGGGGCTTCTGTTTGGTGAAAAATAGCAAAGCGGAGCGCAAAAAAATCGTGCAAAATATCCGTGCATTGTGCTAAAATGGAAAATGCACAGGAAAATGCAACACATTGCACGTTGGTGTCTAAAATGCGGTGAAACGCTTGTGCGCTTTACTGCACTATGATAAAATATGAACGTATTGTGGCAAAAATGTGTCTTTTAGGGATAAAAGAGGATACATGGATGCCTGAAAAGGAGAATATCTTATGAAGGTAACTGCACAGTGGATCGCAGAGCAGTGCGGCGTATCGCGTGGAACAGTGGACCGAGTTGTAAACGGCCGACCGAATGTAGCGCCGGAAGTGCGGGAGCGCGTGCAGAAAATAATCAGCGAATACGGCTACAAAACGCCGTCGCAGCGGCAGGCCGCCCGTGCGGGACACGGCGCGTTCCGCATCGGCGTGATTCTGCCGAGCTGGGATGCGTTTTTCATCCGCCGGATGCGCGGTATAGACGATGACGACAAGTGCGCCAAGATCACGCATTTTGTTGAGCTTTTCCGGGAAGGTCTTCATCATTTCGCCGGTCGTCTCGGGATAATAGAATCTTCCCTCCGGACGTGTGAAATCCTTTTGCATGTCGATGACAAGAACAGCAGTTTTAGGCATAGAAATTCCTCCCGTCAGGCTTCCTTGAAGAAGCGCAGATGATTTTTGCGGGCATTGGGCGTCTCGACGATCAGCAGCACGACAATGATCGTGACATAGGGCATAATGCCGAGCAGCGACGAAATGGCCGCAGGAACAAAGTTGTTGATGATGGTTTGCAGCGCACGGACAAAGCCGAAGATCAGCGCATAGACACAGGCCTTCTCCGGATCCTTACGGCCGCAGTTAATGGCGCTCAGGCAGATAAAGCCGCGGTTCGCCGTCATGTTGATGGTATACATGCCGAGCTGCTCAACCGAAAGGTTCAGTCCGGCCAGTGCGCAGGTCGCGGCGGAGATCATCAGGCACAGGAACTTGATGCGGTTGGTCTTGATGCCGACGGATTTCGCAGCGTTGACGCTTTCGCCAGTCACGCGGACATAAATGCCAAACTTGGTCTTATACATCACGACAGTCAGCACAATGACCACAAGGAAGGTCAGGTAGGTAATCGCCGTGTGGTTGTTAAAAATATCGCTCAGGATCGGAATGCTACGAAGAACCGGCACGTCGATCATCATATTCGCCGGGTCAATGATGCTGCTGGCAACCAGATTGCTGCGCGTCCCGTAGAGTGCCTGTAAAAGGCAGGCCGGAATGCAGGCTGCCATTAGGTTGATGCCGCTGCCGACGACGCTGAGGTTGCCCTTGAGCTTAACGGTAAACAGATAGAACAGGCAGTTGAGCAGAATTGCGATTACGAAGGCAGCGATTACGCCGACCCAGATCTGTCCCGTCATGAAGGCAAAGAGAATGCCCGCAAAGGCGGCAAACTCTGTGCAGCCCTCCATGGAGATGTTGAACACGCCTGCTCTTGCGACAAATACGCCGCCGATGGTGATGAGCAGATACGGCGCAGCGTTTTCCACAGTCATGTTCAGAAGATTCAGAAACAGCGAGAGGTAATTCATGCTCAGCCCTCCTTTTTCACCGCAGACCGGTGGAAGATGTGGCCGAAGAAGTCAGCAATGGCTTCGCGGTTATTGCCGATGAGCTTGATGGCCATAAACAGCACCAACGTGCTCTTGATGATGTTGATGAGGTCAAGAGGAACGCCGAGGCCGGTCTGCGCCGCCAGAGCGCCGTAGCGCAGCGCGCCGAAGACGATGGAAAATAGCAGAATGCCGACTGGATTACTGCCAGCCAGGATACACACAAAGAAGCCGTCCCAGCCGATACCGGGGTTAGCAGAGAAGGTGTTGACAAAGTTATAGTTGACACCGAGAATTTCTGTTGCACCCGCAATACCGGCCAGCGCGCCGCCGACCACGAAGATCACGACGATTTTCCGGCTGACGTGCATACCGACGGCGTCGGCAAATTCCCACTGCTTGCCGATGCAGTCAATCTCATAGCCGAATTTGGTCTTTTTCAGAATGAAATACAGGATCAGCCAGATTGCCAGCGCAATAAAGATCGCCGTTGTGCAGCGGTACTTGCTGTTGAGCTTGGCAAGGCGGGCGGTCTGCTCGATGAACTCAGTGTGCGCATAGGCATCGCCCGTTCCAAGGTAGCTCTGGGTCAGAAAGCCTGTGACCTGCGTGGCAATGCTGTTGAGCATAACGGTTGTAACAACCTCGTTCACGCGCAGCTTGGCCTTCAGCAGGCCGGGAATCAGCGCGTAGACCGCGCCGAAGGCGGCGCCAATCAGCAGGCACAGCGTGACATGCAGCGCCGTGGGAACGCCCTTGATCATATAGCCCGCAAGAGCCGCAGTGAAGGCACCCAGGAATACCTGACCCTCAATGCCCATATTGTACATATTCGCACGGATGGAAAGTGCCGTAGCCATGCCCGTGATGATGATCGGCGTAGTATAGCCGAGCGTGTTCAGCAGGCCGCCGACGGAGAAAAACGCTTTTTTGATGATATAGCTGTAAAGCGTAAAGGGATTACAGCCGCAGATCAAGGAGAAGATGCTGCCAACGCCGAAGGCAAACAGCAGCGGCACCAGCACGTCTCCAGCCGCTGCGAGAAGATTTGAGGTCCAGCCGGTCGTGCGTTTTGCAGGGAGTCTTTGTTTCATAGTTCTAAACCTCTCATTCTTCCGAAAGCTCCTCGGAGGACATGCGCTTCACACCGGACATATAAAGTCCCAGCTCATTGAAGCTCACATCATCCGAGCGGAAGCTGCCGACGATTTCCCCGTGATACATCACGAGCACACGGTCGGAAAGCCCCGTGACCTCGGAAAGCTCCGAGGAGATGATAAGTACCGCCGTACTGGCATCACGCATTTTAAGGATCTGATTGTGGATGAATTCAATTGCGCCGATATCCACGCCGCGCGTCGGCTGGCTGACCAGCAGCACCTTCGGTCTGCGGCTGAATTCACGCGCAATGATAACCTTCTGCGCATTGCCGCCAGAGAGAGAGCCAACCGCCGGATCCTTCGTGCTCAGACGAACGTCGTATTCCTCTACCAGACGGTCGCGGTTTTCCGTTATGGCACGGCGATTCATTACGCCTTTATTGCAATAGGGCTTAAGTCCGTGATAACCGGCGATGAGATTGGCCGAGACCGGTACGTCAAGGCACAGCCCCTGCTTGTAACGATCCTCCGGCACCACACCGATGTCGTGCTTCCTCAGTTCGTCCGGCCACAGCCCCGTGATATTCACGCCGCCCAACTCCACGGTTGAGCCATGGCAAACATCCAAAAGCCCGGTCAGTGCCAGCATCAGCTCGGTCTGGCCGTTGCCCTCAACGCCAGCAATACCGACGACCTCGTTTTCATGGATGCGGAAGCTGATGTCATTAAGAATCTTTTTGCCCTCTGAGTTGACTGCACTGAGATGATTAACCTGATAGGCAACCTTTCCTCCTACGGGCTTTCCACTTTTCTTCACCCGCAGCAGGACGGCGCGGCCGACCATCATCTCAGCCAGATCCTCGTCGGTGGTATTTTCGTCGTTCGGCACAGTGCCAATAACGTGGCCTGCACGGATAACCGTAATGTTATCGGCGCACATTTTGACCTCATTGAGCTTGTGCGTAATGATAATAATCGTCTTCCCGGCTTTCTTCAGGTCAATCAGGCGGCGTATGAGGTCGTCCACCTCCTGCGGAATGAGCACGGCCGTCGGTTCATCCAGGATGAGCAGATCGACATCGCGGTAGAGCATTTTCAGGATCTCCACACGCTGCTTTGCGCCGACGGAAATATCCGAAACTTTGTCGGTAATATTCAAATTAAAATTAAACTTGTCCACAAGCGCCTGAATTTCGGCTTTTTCCTTCTTTTTGTCAATCAGGACGCCGCGGAAGGTTTTTTTTCCGATTTTATGGGTGCACACCGTTTCTGTGCCGAGAACGATATTCTCATAGATGGACAGCGACGGCGAGAGCTTGAAGTGCTGGTGCACCATGCCGATGCCCAGCTCAATGGCATCGCGCGGCGAAGCGATGGCTACCTTTTTGCCGCGGAAGAGGATCTCGCCCTCCGTCGGCTGCAAGATGCCATAGAGCATATTCATGAGGGTGGACTTACCGGCGCCGTTTTCACCGATGATGGCGCGGATCTCCCCTTCCTTCACTGCCAGATCAATGTGATCGTTGGCAGTAAAGTTTCCAAATTTCTTCGTTAAGTTCTTAGTTTCAATAATGGTATCCATATTCATCACCAAAGCATCCTATTGATGGTGCATGCCCCGCTGGAGCTACCTTCAACGGGGCATACACAGTCGGTTATTTCTTGTTCAGCTCTGCATAGGTTACGTTGTTGCCGTCGATCTGGAGCCAATCGTCCAAGCGCTGGCCGTCGGACTCGATGCTCGCCATACGAGCGTCGAACACGGTGATGGTTCCGTCAGCAATCCACTTACGGCACTGGTCGATAATGCCCTTGAGTTCTTCCAGCTTGTCCTTATCCGTGACGTACTGCTCGATGACGCTCATGTCGGTGATGTCAACGCCGCCGTTGGAAAGGTTGAAGGTGTCCGGCTCGGTCTGCTCGATGTTGCCTTCGAGGTACTTGCCGATGTAGAATTCCAACAGAGAGGTGTTGTCGCGGATTGCAGAGGTCAGGATGTTGCCCGGCTCAACCTCGTCCTGGTTGGAGTCGACGCCGATGCCGAAGGCATTGTTCAGACGGCAGGCCTCCAGGCCACCAAGGCCGGCAGTGCCGCAGCAGGTCCAGATGACGTCGCAGCCCATGTTGTTAATCATGTTCTGCGCGATGCTTTGCGCGTTTGCAGTATCGGAGAAGCCAACAGTGTAGTCAATGTAGACCTTTGCATCGGGGTTGTAGAACAGTGCGCCCTGACGGAAGCCGTCGCCATACTGATAGAAGCCGACAGACTCGGCACCGAACAGAATGCCGATGTTGCAGCCTTCGTGCTGGCCGACACCCTCAACAAGAGTGTTGCCATCAGTTGCGGCAAAGGCAGCGACGACGCCTGCGAGGAAGGAGTGCTCGTTGAGCGTGATGTAGGATTCAATGACGTTCTTCGGGGTTTCAGTGAAACCATCAACCGCGTTGATGCGGAGCTGACGGCCGACAACGACGAAGTAAATGTCGGGGTAGTCGCGTGCAACGGTGTACATATTGCCGCTGATTCCGGCTTCGAGGTTGATGATCAGGCCGTAACCCGCTTCGCACAGCTCACGAATCAGGGTCTCGCCCTGCGTGGTGTCGGTGCATTCCACGGCGTTAACATCCAGATCGTACTTTTCCTTGCAGGTCATCAAACCGGCATAGGCAGTGTCGTTAAAGCCCTGGTCGCCCAAGCCGCCCTGCTGCATGATCATAGCGATCTTCTTGTTGACGTTGGCCTTCATACTGGGATTGTCGGAGTTTGCGGGAGCGTCGCTGCTGGGGTTGTCTTTGTCCGTGTTGTCGGCACAGGCTGCAAGAGAAACAAGCATGACCAGTGCAAGCAGAACTGCGAGTAGCTTTTTCATGGATACATCCTCCTCTTTATTTACATCAACGGTTAAAGTTGTATTGATGTTATAATAATAATATCATCGCGATCTCTAATTTTCAATTCGCAAAACAACCGAAATAATCCAGAAATTTCGTCAATTTTAACAAAAGCCTAATGGATAGTTCTGATAATCCCAGCATCTCTCCTTTGCATGCCACAAGCCATATCGTATAGTTGTAATGACAAATTGTGCGCGTGCTGTAGGAGGTTTGGGTGCGTCCGCCGGAATCGGACGCACCCTCGATAGGAGGCCAAATAAAAATGAAACAGAAATATCAGTAAGCCAGCTTGTAAATTTCCAGTGCGGACTGCTCGTCCAGCGGACGGAACGCCTTGGCAAAGTAATCCTTGCCAATGATTGCAGCCTCATGGGCCATCTTGGGCAGCATGCTCTCCTCAATGCCGAAGTCGCGCAGGTGCTGCGGCAGGTTCAGAGAAGCGAAGTACTCGCGGGTCTTCTCAATGGCGAGCTTTGCAGCCTCCATCTTGTCCATGCCTGTCGGGTCGATGCCGAAGGAAGCCTGCAAATAGCCAAGGTAACGATAAGCGTTGTCCTCGGTGAGCATCCATGTCAGCCATGCGGGCATAATAACGGCAAGTCCTTCGCCGTGCGTGACATCGTAGAAGGCGGACAGCTCATGCTCAAGCTTATGCATTGACCAGCCAACGGGGTTGCCCTTGACGGTAAGACCATTAATCGCCCAGCAGCAGGTCCACATGATGTTCGAACGCGCCTCATAGTTGGTCGGATCATCATAAGCGATCTTGCCATAGTGGAACAGCGTATTGAACATTGCCTCGCCGAACTTTGTCTGCAAGTACGCTTCGGGAACATTGGAAAAATAGGACTCCATCACATGGCTGATGGCATCGGCGACGCCAGCTGCGGTCTGCTTCTTCGGCATGGTGAAGGTAAATTCTGGATTGGAGAAGGACGCGCGCGGACGCATATCGGGGCTGGAATAGCCGGCCTTCTCATTGATGTCCATACGGGAAATCACAGAGCTTGTGGACATTTCGGAGCCTGCCGCAGCCAATGTCGGGACGGCAATGACGGGCAGAACCTTGCCTACGGGAACCTTTTTACTGATGATGTCCCAAGGCTCGCCGTCATAGTTCACGGTGGCGGCAATGGACTTTGCGCAGTCAATGGCAGAAGCGCCGCCGATGGGCAGCAGGATGTCGCACAGCTCCTCGCGGCAGATGCGGTTGCCCTCAAGCACGGACTCATAGCGCGGGTTCGGCGCGACGCCGCCCATTTCCGCATAGGGGATGTTTGCTTCCTTCAGACGGCTGACAACCGCGTCATAAGCGCCGTTGCGCTTGATGGAGCCACCGCCGTAAACGATTAGAGGCTTCGTGCCCCACTGATGGATGGTGTCCACCAGATACTGAAAGCAGGACGGACCAAAATTTACACGGGTCGGAACATAGTACCAAAAGTCTTTCATAATGTCACACCTCTTAAATATTCTGATTTTGCGCAGGTCAGTTCTGCGCTGCCTTTTTATATTCGCGGATCAGCTCAACGAGTTTTTCCGGCGTGTCGTACAGTTTAATAATGGAGCTTCCGACAAAGAAGCCCTGGCCTCCCGCGGCCTTGACGCGCGCTGCGTCCGCCGGAGACTTAATGCCCGCGCCGCAGTAGATCGGCTCGGAGACTTTACGCTCGCGCAGATAGCGGATGCAGGTTTCCAGCTCTTCAAAGCCGGGCTTGACATACTGTCCCTCGCTCGGGAACGCCTGCATATAAGTAAAGCCATCGGTGTTGATGCAGCGCTGAATGTCATCCTCGTTCATCTTGTAGTTCACCGAGCGCGCCAGCTTGACACCATGCTTCCGCAGTGCCGCAATTGCCTCGGGGTCATGCAGGTCGCCGGAAATGACGTTGACGATGTGGTGCTTCTCGCAGAACTCGCCCAGCTTCTCCGCGCCGATTGCCATAATGACCTCATGATAAAGCACAAAAAAGAACTCTGTGCTCGGATACTGCTCCGTCATGCGGCTAATGCCCTCAAGATACTTCGAATAGTCATCGGTCTGTGCCAGCGCAACGCGGTAGAGCTCCTGCAAAAAAGCGCTGTCGCGGTACGGATCCTTCGGCGGAATACTGACCTCGATGGCGTCACAGCCGCCCTCAATGTAACGTCCGGCCATTTCAATGCTTTTTTCAATGGTCGGGTAGCCAAAGGAGAGATAACAAATGGTTTTGATGCTCATGCTCATACTTCCTTTCAAGAATTTGCAGCCTGCTCAAGGTCTGCCAGCAGCGCCAGCATCGCAGGCTCGTCGTCCCAAAGATTCATCAGGCAACTTCCGACAAACGCGCCCGAAGCGCCAGCCTGTTTTGCCTCCAAAAGGCTTGCGCCGCAGGTAATGCCCGCCGTTGCGTAGATCGGTGCGTTCACGCCGCGCTTACGCAGATAACGAATACGCCGATCCCAGCTTATCATGCCGTCGCGCGGCTCCATGCCGTCGCGCACATTGCGCAGCATCACAGCTCGTCCGGTCTGCACGGCAAATTCCACGTCCTTCTCCGGCAGGTTGTAGTCGATGAAGGTCAGCGTGTCGATACCGACCGCGTTCATGTCCATTCTTGCCAGTTCGATCACGCCGTCGCCGGAAATGCGGCAGGTTTTAATGTTGTTCTGCTTGCAAAACTCGATGTACCGTGCCGTGCCGATGGTCAGAATCACGTCCTCATAGGACACCATCTGCATCTCGAAATCCGGATGCTTGCGCCGGAATTCCGTCAACGCCGTCAGAAACGGCTCATAGCCGCCGTAGGTCTCCCACGCCTTTGCCATACGCTTGCGGATGAAGAGCGTTTCACGGTAGGGATTGCGCGACGGCAGATCGAACTGCAAGGCGCTCACACCGTGCGCGAGATAGGTCTCCGCCATTTGCAGTGAAGCTTCGATGCTCGGCGTGCCCATGCTGATGTAGTAGACCAAATGGAACCTTCCCATTCTTTTCCTCCAAATCCGGTAGTCTTTCCGGTGCGACATTGTTCAATGATGTAGATGTAATGACAACATAATAATAGGTTTCCTGAAAAAACAGGCACCCCGCCCGGTATTTTCATTATATCATACTCTCTGCGCATTGCAATTATCTGAATTCACAAAATAATTTGTCGTTTTTTGCGCAATTTCAACAAGACAAATTTTCCGTTTTCCCTACAAGGAAGTATCAAAAAGCCGCCAACATGTCATATATTTTCCTAGTTCGCCGCGCAAGCTGCATTGTAGGGGCCGCCGGCAGCGCACCGCGTTTTTCCTGTCAATTTTTCCGCTTTTTTTCTGAAAAAGTGTTGACTTCTAGACCTCTGGTCAATAAAATAGATATTATGAACAATAGATCACCCACACTATCCCAAGCACCAAGAACGTTGAGAGGCAAAGGTTGAGGGACAAAAAATGAACCATATGTTTTCTGAAGAACAGATCTCTGCGCTGGTGCAGAACATCCCGAAATATGTGTATATCAAAATTGCGCTCACCAACCGCATCAAATCCGGCGAGCTGGAGGTCGGCGCAAAGCTGTCAACGGAAAAAGAAATGTGTGACCTGTATGGGTGCAGCCGTCTGACCGTCCGCAAGGCCCTTGAGGAATTGACACGCGAGGGTTATATCTATAAAATTCAGGGCAAGGGCACTTTCGTCAAGGAGCGTACGCCGCAGAAGCAGAATTTCTCTGTCATCACAAGCTGTTCCACGCTCATCCGCTCGCAGAACATGACGCCCACGAAGAAAATCCTCTTTGAGGGAATCGTCCCGGCTACCGCCGATATTGCGCAGCGCCTTGGGCTGCATGAGGGCGACTCGGTTCTGGAATACCGGCGTGTGTATTATGCAAACGGCACACCGGTCATTTATGGCCGCAGCTACTTCAACGCCTCCGTGCTTCCCGGAATCGAGAGCTTCAATCTGCAGAATCAGTCGATCATCACGCTGCTGAAAGAAAAGTATGACCTGGAAATCCACTGTTCCAACCGCGAGCTGCGTGCTGTGGTCTCGGACGAGACGACTTCCCGCCTACTTGGCACGCCAAACCGCTTTCCGCTGCTTCAGGTGACCGACCTGAAAACGGGCGTATGGCAGGATACGAAAATTCCGGTCGAGTATTATACTTTCCTGTATGTGACGGAGCGTATCCGTTATTCGCCCGAGATTTAAGGCAACACCGCACAATTGCATTATGCGGTGCTGCCCTAAAAAGAAGCACGACAATACTTCCAGGAAAAAACTGAAAAAGCGCAAAAAGGATGCAAAGAAGAAAACCATCACCGTCAGCACTACTGACCCGGACTGCGGCCTGTTTGTCAAGGGTGAGCACAAGAAGCAGCTGGCCTATGAAGCGCATACCGCCTGCGATGTCCACGGTGTCGTTCTTGCAGTAGAGGTTACCCCCGGCAACGTCCATGACAGTGTAGCGTCTGACGATGAATACGACCATGTGGTCGAGCAGTTCCCGAACGTCCGTACCTTTGTAGCCGACAGCGCGTATAAGACGCCCCATATCTGCAAGAAAGTTTTTGGCGATAACAGAGCTTTGTCCACAGCCTATAAACGTCCCATGACCATGGAGAGCGGCCACGAATGGTGGAAATATGTGTATGACGAGCACTTCGACTGCATTATCTGCCTATAAATTGCGTGAAAAAGACGATATTCCAAATGAATCATTTTTAACAGGATAATATTTCCGAGGAAAGAACAATCAGTCTCGCTGCCGTTTTGCTCGGATTTCTGTGAAAAAATTTGATATTTTATTGACTTGTGTTGGTTTGTGTGGTATTTTATTGAAAGAGTCCTGATTCAATCAGCCACAGCATCATTATACTATTCATGGAAAGGACCAGTCTCATGAGCCATGCGGAATATCTGAACGATTATGAAGCAAAACATCAAATTCTCGAAGTTGGACGGCGGATGTACGAAAAGGGCTTTGTCGCTTCCAATGACGGCAACATCAGCTGCCGCGTAAGCGAAACGGAGCTGTGGACGACCCCGACCGGCGTTTCCAAGGGATTTATGACCGAGGAAATGCTCGTGAAGGTCGATCTGAACGGCAACCTGCTTAGCGGTGAGCGGAAGCCCTCCAGCGAGATTCGTATGCACCTGCGCGTCTACCGGGAAAATCCGCAGGTGAAGAGCGTTGTCCATGCGCATCCGCCTGTTGCGACCTCCTTCGCCATTGCCGGCATCTCACTTTCCCGCGCCATCCTGCCGGAGGCGGTGGTGCAGCTCGGCGTCGTTCCTGTCGCCAACTATGCAACCCCCGGCACACAGGAGGTCCCCGATTCCATCGCGCCCTATTGCAGGAGTCACAACGGCGTCCTGCTTGCCAACCATGGCGCGCTGACGTGGGGAAAAGATCCTGAGCAGGCTTATATGCGCATGGAGTCACTGGAATATTACGCAACGGTTTCCATGTATACCGGCCATATCATCGGCCAGGCAAATGAACTGACGTGTGAACAGGTGGACCGCCTTGTCGATACGCGCACACGGCTCGGCATCCAGTCGGGCGGGCGGCCGGTGTGCCGCCATGCAGAGGCCGGAGAGCCGCGGCCTTGCGAATGCGGCCTTTGCAATTTGACACCCGCTGCGCTTTCCGAGCTGATCTGCCACCTGATCGCAACGCTTCCTGAGGATGTGATCCGCCTGCTCCGCCATTCCAGCTGAGTGTGCCGACCCTTGCCGGAAAACCGATACAGAAACCAAGCCTCCCGGGACAACCGTTCCGGGAGGCTTGGTTTATAGAATTTGCGGCTGCCCTCTCGGGCGCGTTTATGCCAGCTGGCGGGGCCCCGTGCGTTATCGCTGTCGCTCGGCTTGCTGCAGAACATGATCATAAGCACAATGCCCGCGACCGGGATGAGCAGCAGTGCGGACGTCCACGAGCGGCCGGTGTCGTGCAGGCGGCGGAAGCACAGCGCAAGGCTCGGCAGCAGCAGCGCCCCCCGCAATTAGCAGGCTCAGCACGGCGGAGACCGACGGAACGAGTGAGCCGAGCAGCCCCTCAAGGACGACAGGACCGCGAGCAGCAGCCGCGGCCACCAGAATTCCGCGCGCGTCGCGCGGCCGTTAAAGTTCGCGTAGTTCGAGAAAAAGCGGCGGATAGCTTCCATCGGCCCAACGGTGCGCACGGCGGGGGGCGGGCGGCTCGTCAAACGTCACATGGCGCACGGGCGGCAGGCTGTCCTGCGCCACGGGCTGCGGACGGAGCTTCGGCTCGCGCTCCTGTGCGGGTTCCGGCTTTGGAGAGGGTGGCGCAAAGACATTTACGGTGCGGTCGGACAGGGGCGTCTGGTCAAACATGCCGACGGTCCGGTCAAGCGCGGCGGCCTGCGGCGCCGCATTTGGTGCAGAATCTGGTGCCGTCTGCCAGCTGCTGCCCGCAATGTTCACAATACATAATGATCCCTCTGGTTTTTAGGAAAGCTCTGAATGAATCGGCAAGACTGACAGCAGGAGTTTTTATCTCAGGCGAAAGTTCGGAAAATGGAAGAATCCTGGATGTATTTCCTGTTTTCCAGGCTGCACGGTTAGGACAAAAGATTCGCTGCTCAGCCGCAGACGATTTGTTCAGAGATCCCTTAGTAATGTACCGGCTTATGTAAATGACAAATCGGGGGCTATTATCGTTATATCGTTAACCTGTACCGGCCGTTCGTGCCGCACTCCAACAACGCGGAGCTGGCGGCTCCACAAAATTTCCTCACAGTTTTACGGAAAAGAACAGCAGCGTAAACAGCTTCAGCACTACGGCGGGCACGAGGAACAGCATGGTATACGAGCACTTTTTGCCGCTACCGTCCGGGCAGAGTGCGCGCAGGAAGATGGATGCGCCCAGCGCCAGCAGGCCGACAGCGTAGACAACATCGGTTGGCGTTCTGGTGTCGCCTCCGAGGACGCTGATTCCCAGCGCAAAGAAGACGTCATACAGTGTGCACATGGCCGCGCCGATGACCATTTTCTCCGGCTTGGCCAGCCAAAGAATCGCACCGATGGTCGTCGCCGCGCAGAACAGCACCAGCAGCAGGGACAAAAGTTCCATCCTGGCGTAGACAAAGATGCGGATGAGCTGCTGCAGCAGCGAAAAGGCCGCGTCGAGCTGCGCCACGAGCGGGATGGCCCTTGCCGTGCGCTTGGCGCACACTACGGTCAGGGCTGACAGGCCGCTGTGCGGGCACAGTGGACGCGCTTGCCGCCCGCCTCGGGCGACCGGTACCTGATCTGCAGCGACGGCCTGACGGATATGGTGCCGAATTTTGAGCTGTACAGCACACTGCTCATGGTTCGTCGGCCGAAGAATGCGCCGCCCGCCTCATGCGGCAGGCCATGCGAGCCGTGCTCGCCTTGGCTGTTACTGCTGCGGTCAATGAAAGAGGCGGTGTTGTCAATGCCGACATTTGCAGCCTCTCCGGTCACCTGCCCACCCTCTGCACCGAGGAAAACCGTTCTGAGATCGCGATATTGCTCCTCGTAATAAGGAAATAACACCGCGATCCGATCGCGGTGTTATTTTTATAAACCACTATTCCAGCAGCGAAAAGCCCAGAATCACGACGCCGAGAATGACGAGAATGACGCCCGTGGCACGGTTGAGTGTTTTGGCGCTGGCACGGTTGGCGATGCGTGCAGCCAGCTGGGCAAAGCCGAACGTAAAGATGATGCACAGGAAAAACGGCAGCCACTGCGGCGCGCCGCCGATGGCGAAGTGCGAAACGGAGCCGGTCAGGGCCGTGAACGTCATGATGAACACGCTCGTGCCGACGGCGGTCTTGAGCTCATAGCCCATGACGCCCGTGAGCAGCAGGAGCATCATCATGCCGCCGCCCGCACCGATAAAGCCGCAGATAAAGCCGACGATTGCGCCGCAGACAATGGACTTGATGATACGCGTGCGCTTTGGGATCTGCTGCATGTCCTCCTTTGTGGTCATCACGGGGCGGACGATGAACTTGATGCCGAGCAGCAGTGTCATGATCACGGAGAAATTGCCCATTGCAACGGATGGCACAAGACTCGAGACAAGGCTTCCGACAACGGTGAATGCCAGCACCGTGATCATCATGATGAGGCCGTTGCGGATGTCCAGATTCCTGTTGCGGCCGTAGGTATAGGCCGAGACGGCGCTTGCCAGCACATCGGATGCCAGTGCGATGCCGACGGCCGTGTACGGCTCGATATGCAGAAATGTGACGAGCATGGGGGTGATGACGGCAGCGGCACTCATTCCGGCAAAGCCCGTGCCGAGGCCGGCCCCCGCACCTGCGAACAGGCAGACGACGATGGTCAGGAGGAGTTGCATCGGATCACCCCTTCTTTGTCATGTCGACCGTTCTGCGGTAGGCGGCCGTGACGGCATTCTGCACTGTATAGGAGAAGCCGCCCTGCTCGAGTGCCAGAACGCCCTCGATGGTCGTTCCGGCCGGGCTGCACACGCGCATTTTCAGCACGTCCGGCGCTTCCCCACCCTGCAGGAGCATCTCCGCCGCGCCGAGCATGGTCTGCGCCGCCAGACGGCAGGCGTCCGGGTACGACAGGCCCGCGCGCACGCCGCCGAGGGCCAGCGCATCGGCAAACTGGAAGCAGAACGCAGGTCCGCAGCCCGAGATGGCGCTTGCGGCGTCGATCTTTTCCTCCGGCAGGGGCAGCAGCAGCCCGGCCTGCGCCAGAACGGCGCGGAAGGCGCTCAGCTGTGCGTCCGTCACGTTCTGCGCGGCATAGAGGATCGTGCCCGCGCCGACGGCTGCCGGGGTATTGGGCATGATGCGGATGAGCGGCAGTCCCCCGCCGAGCATGGCGTCCAGCTCCCGGAGCGTCACGGCCGTCGCCATGCTGACGACGACGGGTGCATTCCCCTTCCGTGCCTGCAGCACGGGAGCCAGCTCTCCTGCCAGACCCGGCAGGCCCTGCGGCTTCACGCCGACCACTGCAATATCCGTGAACTCGGTCACGCCGTCGGCCACGGCCTTGAACAGGGCCGTGCGCTCTGCGCAGCTGGTGGGGGTAAAGGACGCATTTTCCACGTTGCAGCCGGTGTAGACGCGTCCGTCCTTTGCGCGCAGGGCAGCACCCACCATAAAATTGGAATACGGTGCATAAGCCTTTTCGCGGGCAGCCAGTGCCATGCGGATCAGTTCCTGCTTTTCTTCCAGGGTCAGGTTCGTCATAAAGTGTTCCTCCTTTTGGGGGCGAAAACAGCGCGGCCGGCCTTTTTGCAGGCAGACCGCGCTGGATCTTCGGTTGGGTTTCTCAGTACTCTGCGCCCAGAGCCACCTTCATCATGTTGGTAAAGCTCGTCTGGCGCTGCTCGGCCGTGGTGATCTCCGGTGCCACAAAGCTGTCGGAAATGGTCAGCAGGCAGGCCGCATGCTTGCCCAGCACCTGTGCGTTGGCAAACAGGGCAAAGCTCTCCATCTCCACGCACAGGCAGCCGCGCTCATCCCGCAGCTTTTCCCAGTAGGTGGGCTTTTCGTCGGAGGGCTGGCGGTAGAACACATCCGAAGAGTGGATGTTGCCCTCAATGAGGGGAATGCCCTGCTTGGCGGCAGAAGCGCGCAGCTTGTCGTTCAGGCTCTGGCTGGGCAGGGTGATGTCCCCCTCGAAGCCGCTCTGTACCCGGGCGTAGTTGGACTCGCTCACCGCACCGGTGGACAGCACCACGTCGAACAGCTTGGCCTTTTCGGTGTAGCTGCCGGCAGAGCCGATGCGGATGATGTTGTCCACATCGTAGAACTTGAACAGCTCATAGGAATAGATGCCGATGGACGGCATGCCCATGCCGCTGCCCATCACGCTGATGG
>OGXH01001816.1_pt1 | contig 15466 bp, 16 predicted proteins | sample 1576241 | NCBI WGS metagenome assembly OGXH01 (sample SAMEA3541529, study PRJEB24748) | human gut metagenome | biome: human gut; feature: human-associated habitat; material: faeces | place: China | collected 2012
TTCAATTCCTAAAAGAAAAGAGGATATCATGACCTCAAAATTTTATTTAACTCAAGATGAATACAAGAAGCTCTACAGCGATGGTGCAATTTTTAATACCGGTCTCGAGATGAACGAAATGAAAGGCATTTGGCTCGCATGGGAAACTGACCCAGAAGCGATCAAGGCCCTTCTCCCCCCTGCTCTTGGCTTTGTTGCACCGGTAGTAATGACCTACATCGTAAACGCAAACACTAAATTTGCAGGCACCTATAATGAAGTGGCACTCTTGCTCATGTGCCAGCATCAAGGCATGCCCGCTGGCTACTTACAAAGCATGTTTGTGGAAGGGCCTGGTGCTAGTCAAGCGGCATTCTTTGGTCGCGAAATGGCTGGCATGCCCAAGAAAATATGCGATTCGCTCGTGATCGATAAAGACGGAGATAACGCGAGTGCTTCTGTTAGCAAGAATGGCACAACCTTCCTTGAGTGTACGGTAAAACTGGGCGAATACAATACGCCTGCTGGAAACGAGATCTTCGCAGGAAACATTGTAGGTGAAGTAGTGCATGGTGGCTTAACGTACCTGATGAAATACAATCTAGAACAAGCCGAGGACGGTCATATGTATTTCGATAATGGGCGCATTCTTACCACAGAAAGCGACACCCTCTACGAAACATGGACTCCTGGCACAGCAACCATCACCCTCACCGACAACGAGAATTCGCCCTGGGCAAGTCTCCCAGTAAATCAAGTGCTCGCTGCAGGATTCGGCAAGTATTCGATGTTCAACTTCACCACAAAAAAGGTTGGCGATTTTGATGTTGAAGAAAATATGCCCTACTTGTTGCGCGCCCGCTTTGACAGTCCGCTTTTCAACTAGCAGTACAACTGATCTGGCAGGGCTGCCATTGTGATCATTGCAGCCGGGTACCTATTTGCTGATACGTACCCGGCTCTCCTATCTTGGCTCTCTAATACTTCATGAAACCGTTGTGCGATCCACTCCGCTATAAAGAGGTGGTTGTTCCCATGCCTACACTTTATTATGTGTATGTCGACACTTCAGGAAAAGCTGCTTATGGTGAGGTCATTCCGCCACACTGTGAGATTATCGGAATGTCTGGAACCGAAGAAGGAGCCTTTCAAATCGCACTTGACCGGAATGAGCGCGAACAAATCAAGTCGAGTCATTCATCTGAAAGGGCCATCTTCGCGAGCAGCTCATAAGACTACCTTAGTTAAACCTAGCGCATAAGCATTACCGTGTAATGTGCGCAGCATTTTGCTTCACATAGTCAATAAACTCTTGCACTGCGGGCTTATTTTTCTGTCCTTTCGGCCAAGTGAGACCCAGATCGAAAATATAATCGCCTTCCGGAAACGGAATGGCAGCTATATCTGGCTCCGCAGACAACTGCCCAAGCATGATCTCCGGAATGACATGAAACCCTCGATTTGTTTTGATCAGGCTGATGAGGGATTTAATATCATAAGCAATGGTCTTGCTTTTAACAAAAATGTTCTTCTGCGCAAATAGCTGATTGAAAACTTCAGTTGCTTCTGCATCGACAATATTCAATGCATCCACATTCTTCGGACGCCTCATCCCCGCGGTACGGCAGCTTATCAGTATTCCGGCCGGACTGGCAGGCATGAAGTTAGGGCCATTCCTGCTTTACACGACGCTCGGTGCCGGAATATGGAATGCGATACTGGCTCTGCTCGGTTATTTCATATACCGGTTCACGGACATTAAAACTACGAATGATGTCTATATACTGGCCACGAAGTATAGTCATGAAATCGGTTACGTCATTATAGCAGTTACGGTATTGATTGTAGGTTTCCTGATTTACAAAGGAGCGAAACAGAAAAAATAATAAATGGAAAAACGGTGGATAAAGATAGTCTTCATCCACCGTTTTTCATTATATAGCTAAGTCTAAAAGGCTTATTTCTTAACTGTCTCAATCGCTTTATCATAATCCGGCTCCTGCGTAATTTCCGGAACCAACTCTGTATAGGCAATCTTTCCATCCTTACCGACAACAATTACCGCACGAGCCAGCAAACCGCTCAACGGACCGTCTGCCATACGCACGCCATAGTTTTCATCAAAATCCGAGAAACGGAAATCGGACAAGGGAATAACATTCTCTATGCCTTCCGTTGTACAGAAACGAGCATGTGCAAAAGGCAGGTCTTTGGAAATAGCCAGTACCACCGTATCCGGCAACCCGGCGGCCAATTTATTGAATTTACGTACGGAAGTAGCACATACACCGGTATCCAAACTCGGGAAAATATTAAGAATTACATTCTTGCCATTCAGTTCTTTCAATGAGAAAGAAGACAAATCCGTTTTTACCAATTCGAAATCAGGGGCAACTGTCCCCACTTTTATAAACTCACCGATTACTTTCACCGGTTGTCCTTTAAATTTTGTTGTAGCCATAGTTTTATCAATTTATATGATATAGTAACAAACCGAATACAGAAAATGTTCAATGGAAACTTTTCAATCCGTAGATTGTTACTTTCCCAACGAACTTATAATAATCATTTTTAAATTAAGATTCACATGAAAACAATTTTTGATGAACTGAAACAGGAAGTGAAGAACTGGTGGATTTCACTTATTCTCGGAATCCTGTATGTTGTGGTAGCTTTGAGTTTAATGTTCTCCCCTCTTGACGGATATGCGGCATTAAGTATTTTATTCAGTGTTTCCATGCTGGTCAGCGGTTTGCTGGAAATCTCCTTTGCGGTAAGTAACCGTCGAAGAGTGTCCAGTTGGGGCTGGTATCTGGCGGGAGGTATCATTGATATGATTTTAGGATTCTATCTGATAGCCTATCCTCTGTTAAGTATGGAAGTTATTCCGTTTATTATCGCCTTCTGGTTGATGTTCCGGGGATTCTCATCGGTAGGTTACGCCATGGACTTAAAAAGGTATGGAACGAAAGACTGGGGTTGGTACATCGCATTGGGCATCCTCGCCGTTATATGCTCGCTTATTATTCTGTGGCAGCCGGCGGTCGGAGCTATCTATGCAGTTTATATGATTTCGTTTGCATTCCTTATTATAGGATTCTTCCGTATCATGCTGTCCTTCGAGCTAAAGAATCTGCACAAACGGAGTTCTCAGAGCGCATAATTCGCCGCAGATTACACTGATTTGTACAGATGAGATATCCCTGAGCAAGCCTCAACAGCTTTAAGTCAGTCTGTAATAATCGGTATAATCCGCAGTGAATCATAACACATTCCGGTTGGAGGTCTCCGGCTTATCTTTTATGATGCAGAAAACGGAACATGGTTGTTCTGGACACTCCCATTCGTCGGGCGAGTTCAGAACAGGATGTTCCGTTCGCCTGTTCTTTAAATAATTCCCTTTTATTCTCCGCAAGTATTCTCATCTTGGGCATATACCCCTTTTGGCGCCCTAACCGCTTTCCTTCCTGCTTTCTACGGGCCAATGCTTCTTTGGTACGCATCGAAATCAGATTACGTTCTATTTCAGCCATTAAGCCGAATGCAAATCCCAGAACCTTACTGTTGATATCGTTCTGAAAGACGTATCCTTCTTTAGTACTATACAATATCACTCCTTTTTTGATGCACGAATTAAGAATAGTCATAATCTCAAGTAATGTACGACTTAGCCGTGATATCTCCGTTACAATTAAAGAATCGCCGGGACGCATCCTGTCCAGCACTCCCGATAATTTACGCTCTTTACTACTGACGCTGCCGCTAACTGTTTCTGTGTACCACTTGTCAATACTCATACCGTTTCTCTCTGCGAAACGTATAATCTCCTCTCGTTGGTTTTCCAAAAATTGTCTTTCTGTACTTACTCTTAAATAAGCTACTACTGCCATAAATTTTGTTGTTTTTTTATTGGTTTAACGTCACCAAAGAACGGCTATTCCAATAAAAATGCCAACGCCTCCATGCATATCCTTTACAAAAGGATTCCAAAAATGAAGGATAGGGTAAAAAAACTCCCGGCTGTATTCGGCAACCGGGAGTTCTCTTTCACATTCCAATAATATGTAAGATGTACTCCTTCCTCATAAACGATTTCTATCAACGTACGATACTCCAAAATGTCAAAAAGATGATTTTGAAGTATTCTTTCAGAGAACAATTATTGATATACTTCATATTATACCTGATTTTATCAGGCATAATCAATTCCACATAGGCCTTATCCGCATCATCCGCTTGCCCCAATATCGTATTTTCATCAACATATTCTATCGAGGCGTAATCTGTTATGCCCGGTCGTACAGACAGAACTTTACGCTGTTCCTCTGTATAGAGGTCAACATATTTGCGTACTTCAGGACGCGGCCCTACCAAACTCATATCTCCTTTCAGAACATTAAATAATTGGGGCAGCTCATCCAATTTATACTTCCGTATAAAATAACCGATACGGGTTATTCTCGGATCACGTCCGCCTACAGTAATCAATCCCTGTTTATCGGCTCCTACACGCATCGAACGGAACTTATAAACATAGAAGTCCTTACCATAACGCCCTACACGCAATTGACGGTAAAATCCACCGCCTCTACTTTCCAAACAAATGGATATATAAAGAAGAAAAAAGACCGGAGATAATAGAAGTATGCCCAGAAAGGAGAAGAAAATATCGAAGAAACGAATCATAGACTTACAATGGTGTCACTCTACAGCTTTATCACCTGCCACCTTGCGATATGCCGCTTTTACGGTATCAATAATAAAAGCCAACTTTTCTTCATCCAATTGCGGATATATAGGCAAAGATATTTCTCCCTTAAAGTTCTCGTAAGCTTGAGGATAATCCTTTATATCATACCCCAAAGAATTGAAGAATGATAACATTGGCATCGGGATAAAGTGAACATTTACAGCCACTTCACTTTTGGCTATTTCATCAATCATCCGATCGCGCTGTTCTTCTGTAAAATCCTTGATACGTAGGGCGTAGATGTGGTAGGAACTTTCTTTATCGCCCTCTATCGAAGGGGGCACAATAGCCCAATTACAGTTTTCAAAAGCTTGGGTGTAAGTATTGAATACTCTTTTTCTCTCTTCGAGCAGTTTAGGGTATTCCCGTATCTGTGCGAGACCGATGGCAGCATTTACATCCGCCATATTAATTTTCATCCCTAAGCCAACAATGTCATAACGCCAACCACCCGCTTTAGATTTGGAGAAAGCGTCTTTAGTCTGGCAGTTCAAACTCATCATACGAAGTTCTTTGTACAACCCGGCATTGTCAAAAGGCATGGGCAGATTCAAACAAATGGCACCACCTTCGGCTGTTGTCACGTTCTTTACTGCGTGAAGAGAGAAAATGGCAACATCCGTTTCACAACCGGTACGCTGATTCTTACAGTATTGCGCTCCCAGTGAATGGGCCGCATCATTCATTACAAGGATACGCCCCAACTTTTCTTGTACCGGACTTTCCGCTTTGAACATTTTCTGTATTTCAGATGTGTTTACTAACTTCATGATACAATCGTAATCACACGGAAAACCTGCAATATCTACAGGGATAATAGCTTTCGTTCGCGGAGTAACGGCTCTACGAATGGCATCTACCGAAATATTGAAATCCGCACCGGAGTCCACCATAACGGGTTTAGCGCCTGCATGCAGCACCGCCAACGCCGTAGCGCTATATGTATAAGCCGGAACGATAACTTCATCCCCGGCTTTCACTCCTAACCAACGAAGCATCATAATGGCTCCCGAAGTCCAGGAATTTACACAAAGCACTTCTTTTGCACCGGAAAAAGACTTTATTTCTTCTTCCAACGCTTTTACTTTAGGTCCGGTGGTTATCCAACCGGAGCGTAAGGAATCAACCACTTCATTGATGACAGTGTCATCAATGTAAGGGGGAGAAAATGGTATTTTCATGATTAATATAATTTATATTGTCAGATGCATTATAAGATATTTCCTGAAGCGGAAAGTACAGTATAATAAAGGATATGATAAAGTAAATTCATTTTTACTTCATCACAGATATGTGTATTTTTGAAATTGAACGATTGATAATCAAAACCTAACATTTTATTCATCCTCCTGCGAAGAGTAACAAATCCAAAACGGCATCTTTATCAATCCAACTAAAGTTCCAATACCATAAGATATATGTAAGAGCAAGAAAATCAGTGGTAACAATACTGCGAAACGACAAGTTATCCTATTTCTTAAATATGTCGCTAATGCCATCAATATGGCAACTATAAGATAGCTCAATATCAATACTATAAAGAAAACTTTGAAGCCACAGAGATACAGAATTGTACAAAAAATAATTGAAATAATAAATAAAAAAGGTACAAAATGAAATAGAGAGAAACAAGCAGGACAAATCCCCATAGTTAGTCCAATCCAATAGCCATTAAGAAATTTCTGTTTAATCAACTTATACAAAGAGTTTCTAGAGAAACGATACGAAATAATATTAGGATTAAAATAAAATTTATATCCTGCCGTACGCATTCTATAATGCATCTCATTATCTTCTGTTCTTACTAACTTTTCGTTATAAAAACCTACGGACTCAAATACTTTCTTCCGATAAATAGCAAATGCCAATGTTGATACCTCACGCACTTTGTCACTACGACGAAATGCCGCAAAACTCCCCCCAAACATAGAGTTCTCGGCAGCTAACAAGGTCTGTTGCCACATTCCCTGTTCTATTTGTAAACTTAAAACTTTACCCCCACAAATATCATATCCTTTTTGTAAATATTGAACATTTTTCTTAATAAAATCCTTTGGAATAGAAGCATGAGCATCGATTCTCAATATTGCATCCCCAGCTACGTGCTTCAATAAAACATTCCAACCCGCAGCCAATATTCTATTAGGATTATCGAGAACTACAATCTGCTTAAAATCTTTTTCTTCATCAGCAAAATGCAGCATAATGGATTTTGTATTATCAGTAGACATACTATCTACTAATATTACTTGTATTAAAGAATGCGGATAATCCTGTTTCTTAAGGTCCGACAATAAACTCGGTAAATACCGACATGCATTATATGCTACTATACCGAAAGTTAAAATCATATATTATTATGTATTAAAATAGATTTTTTTAATCATTTGGAAGTTCAAACTTCATTATAAAATGTCGTTCACGTTTTTCAAGAGGCGGGAGTTGCATATAATCTTTATAAAGATTAGTAAGATACTTGTCATAATCAGCCGGAATAAAAACATCTAAATCCTCAAATTTTACCTTTTGTGGCGGAAAAAAAACAGAAGCCTCAAAAATCTCACCATTATAATATTTTCTACCGGTAGGTATACCTACCAAATTATTCATATTGTCATTCGCAACAAATTTATCAAAACAATACACCCATGTCTTATGACTTATCACACCAAATACCTTACCTAAAAACAATTTTAGTTTATATCTTCTTTTCAACTGAACATCCAAAGACACAAATTTTTTAAAAGACTTACTCGGGTATTGCGCCATTAATACCATGATAGAAATATATTGCAACAGATTGGCGATACATCCCTTAACAAAACGGAAAAGTTTATTGGCAGGAACTCCATCCAAAGCAAATACATCTAAATATATTCCTTTAGGAAAAGGTGTATTCTCATTAAACAATTCTTGATTAATAGAATTTTTTCTATAAATCTTAAGAAACACATTTTTACTGTCGGTACTTGAATTTGGATAGTTAATCTCATACTTATCTCCCAACTCTCCTCTTTTACATAGAAGAATAAGCGTTTCATAATCTTTACGAGGCATCATTATATCCAAATCATCATCCCACGGAATAAACCCCTTATGACGGACTGCCCCCAAACAACTACCGCCACTCAACATATAAGTCAAGTTATACTTATTGCATAGGGTTGCAACATCTTTGTATATACCTATTAATGCTGACTTCAATGAAGCCGATTCATCCGAAGAAAGTTCCCTCAAATAATTAACCCTATGAGAGAGTTCATTCATTAATTCACTATCCGATTTCACAATAAATAAACAGTTATTTTCTAAAAAAACGACATATGCAGAGGATCTCTCACCCATCTTTCGGGCAGCCGTCAGAAGTATCATAAAAAAGATTTAACTATTACCGCCAAAACGTTTAACTTTTTGCACCGTAAGAGTTAACTTTCACGATACTGACTGTTAAATGTTATTTTCACATTTCTGTGGCATAGAAATCATTAAGCATCTAACAAACTGATAATCTGCATATTTTTAAAAATATCAATAACAGGCTGGTAAAAAAACTCCTCACATATCGGGCTTCTTGTCGTGTAGATGCAATCCAATAACATTTTTTCTTTCACCGCACCAATAAAAAATTAATTCACTCCAAAGACACATATCACTTTTTCCTTACATCAATTACTTCACCCGTCATTGAAGAAAACAGACTATTAACCGAAACAGCAGCCACAACATTGGACTTCAGCAGACTGTCATCAGGTTCCATACCAAAGTTTCTTGTTCTCATAGGTGTCTTTGTCCGCTCCGGATTAATACAATTTACACGTACCCCACAATCGTACCATTCTTCACTTAATGCCTGCACAAAGTTGACAATCGCAGCTTTGGAAGACGAATACAGACTATACAACGAACGTCCCCGTGTATAAGAACTGGAAGTGAACAGCAATAATTCTCCTTTACTGTCCTGTAAATACGGATAAGACTCCTTAGCTACAATAACAGCACCTAAGTAGTTAATATTAATGCTTTTATAAACATCCTCATAGGACATATTCACCAAAGGTTCTTTATCAAGTATTCCGGCAGTATTTACTACGGCATCTATCCGCCCTTCCTTTTCGTACACCTCTTTCAGAGCTTTTGCTACCAACAACTTATTTGAAATGTCAACACCATTTTCCGAGCGGCTGAAAGAATATGTATGCGCTCCATAACAGGTGCAAATATTCACGATGTCAAGTCCTATGCCATAACTGCCACCAAAAACCACGATTACAGAGTTTGCCAACCCCGATTGTGCTTTAGGAGTTATCGTTTCGTTCTGTTGGGCTATTGATTTCAATTGAAACAACTTATCCAAAAGGAATAAATCTTCTTTATAAGTAAGTTTCATATTAAACTGCTCACCCTTTACGACATATACGGGTTCATCCGGCAGATATTTATACACTACACCGCAGTCATCCGTTGTCTTAAAATCAGCGTCTTGTAAGGCCAATTCATATGCTTTCTTAATAGTGGATAATTTAAAAGCTTGCGGGGTTTGTCCGTTACGCAAGTCCTCACGGGCAGGAATACCGGTTATATACTCTTTTTCATTTACTTCGATAATGGTATCAGTAGTTTTGATAGCTACATCTACTGCATTATATTCTTCCAAAGCCCGTATGCAATCCGATATGATCCGGTCATTCACTAAAGGACGCACGGCATCATGAAAAATAAGATTAAGCTCTTCATTACTATCGTAGGCATTAATAGCCGCTAAACTGGAATGATAACGTTCTTTACCGCCTTGAAGTATTCTCTTCAATTTAGTATAACTATTCTTTATTACAATATTCTCTACATCATTTACAAAAGCCGGATTGGAGACAACCGCAATCTCGTTAATTTGCGGATGATTCTGAAACACATCCAATGTGTGTTCTATAACTTTTTTTCCGGCAACTTTCAGGAACTGTTTAGGTATAGAATCCCCCAATCTTTGCCCCGTTCCGCCAGCTAATATTATTGCAATATTTTTCATTTAAAGATTCTTGTGAGTTTAAAATAGCTATATATAAAAAGTACAAATAATGGATAACAATTTAATGATAGCCATGCAGAGCATTTGTATCTGAACGGCATATTATTCATTGTTAAGATATTAGATACATATTTATGGAAAACAGAGTCCTCTAGAATATCCCTTATTATATGATGAGCTTTACAAGAAAAGGGTGCTATACGTATATATTTTATTATTATACTATTATAAACCCATGTAAATAACATTATATCATATAAATCATTACGATCCCCTCGTTGTAACAAATATCTATCTATCACTCCAACTGTATATAAAACGTCTCTATCTTTATCTTTTATCGTAGATGTTATATTACTATTTCTATGATGCCGATAGAAATAAAGACTATCATCCAGTATAATAACCTTATTAGAATTATACAAATACTCAAAAGAAAAGAGTAAATCTTCATAAACGATATTTCCAGTAAATCGCAGTTGTAACTCCTGAATTAAATTTCGCCTAAATATTTTTAAACATACAGAAGCTGCGAAATCTCGGTATTTTATAGCATTGAGTAAATATACTCTCCCACTATTATATATTTTATTTACATCATTGAAAGCTACAAATTCTTTTTCTTGATCGTCAAACAAACAACGGTTAAAGACAATCAAATCACAACCCATACATAAATGTTTTACAAATTCTTCACAAGCATTAATTGCTACATAATCATCACTATCTACAAACCAAAGATATTCGCCTGAAGCAACTTTCATTCCAGCATTCCTCGCCGCACTTAAGCCTTGATTTTCTTGATTAATAATCTTAATTCGTTCATCTTGTAACTGATACTGCTGAATTATAGAGAACGAATTATCCGTAGAACCATCATTCACTATAATAATTTCAATATTGCGATAAGTCTGATTTACAACACTATTTAAACACTCAGCCAAATAGTTTTCAACATTATAGACGGGGATAATTATTGATATTTTCATAATTTATTCATGGAAAAAAGAATATATCGTTGTTTCAAATAAAATAATAATTGTATAAAAAATAGCATAAATAAAGGTCTAAACAAGACTGGTAATATATTCATTGGAGCAGAACGAGGAGAAATAAAAAATGCCGGTAACATAAAGAATAAAAGGAATACTCCCGTATATGTTTTTTTATATTTTTCCACAAAAAATATTATACAAAAAACAAGCATATAGCCCACAAACATCACCCCAAACATACCACCAAAGATGTAAGATTCTGCAATCGCACTACTTCCCATACCATGCCCTGACAAATAGTATTTGGGGGCTACCATGTAAGAAAGTTTATCACTCCACGAATGGCTTTTTTTTACAGTTTCTGCAAATTGCCCTTGAGGAATTCCAAAATTAAGTCTCTCCGCAACTGGATTCTTTCTTAAATTGTCTGTAATGGGTCCATAAAAATAAAGCCATCCGTTTGTAACATCATCTGCGTGCTCTATGGTACGTCCAATAGTCTGTATGGAAGTTCCTTGTTGCCAAAAAAAGGTCTGCACAAGTTGTGCAATAGGAATATCACTTTCACTATCACTAACTAATCCCTCAAATCCTTTATCACGAAAATCGTTAACAATTTGAGCAGCATATATCAATCCAAAAACAACCAAACTAAAATATATGATACGCCTCTTATCTATCTGCAAACCTCGTAATCCCAAATATACAATAAATGCAAATATTTGCGTAAACGTGGCAGTTCTTCCCCCCGTTCCTAACATTATTAGTAAAGTAAAAATATAAAAGATTATTGCAAACTTATATTTCTTTCCAGATGGGAACGTGCTTAAATATAAAAACAAACCAGCTATACAAAAGTCATCGCTTATCCTCAAAAAAGGATTAGTAACAGAAGTGGCAGACTCGTTCAGATATACAGCCAAATACCCATTTTCCATAACATATCTTACAGCTTGGTATAAATATATCAAATAAGGTATAGCAAAAGCTATAAAAAGGGCAAAACCTAAACGTCGTACTGCCAACATGGTAGGAGTTACTTCCTTTATACTTCTATTTTCATACAATCCGCCAGAAAGATAAAATACAGATAAAGCTCCTAAAGAAGCAAATAATAAAAAGAAGATTAAAGCATTCAACATTTCAAACTGTATCGGTTGCGAAAAAAAAGACCAGTCGTTAGCCCATGTTGCCACATCAAAAAAAGCATTCTCCACCCTAAAGACATCTAAGAAAACTCGTGACATCATAAAAACACCAAAAGCTAAAAGATAAAGAATATATGGGTGGACAATATTTATCCCAAGTAATAACGGTATTATAATTCCTACAATATATATAGCACACGCATAATATTTCAAAAATGAAATAATATCTTCATCGGGATACTGTATCCAAATTACAAACTGTACAAAGATCAATATCAAATAAAAGAGTAAAAATATTTTTATTCTATATTTCTTACTGTTTCCCGAACTCATCTTAACAAAAATACACTGTAAATTTGATTACCTATTACCGAATAACAATTTCATTCTTGCTATAGACAATCGAAAAGATTTATCAAAACAGGCAAATAATACCAAACTTAATATAACATAGATGGAAAGATATTTAAAAGCAATCCAACAGAACGTTCTATATGAAGTTATTATATCTAAAGAAGACAAATCTAAAAAAAGAGAAATGGCTAACCAAGATATTAGAATTAATATCACATATTTGGCATAACGCCAAATATATTCATTGAGACTTGTTTTAAATCCTTTTTTAAATAAGAAAACAGGTTTCCAACAGCAAACCATCAACAGAAGGCTTATTAAAACACCAAATAAAATACCTGTTAACCCGTAATAATACCCCAAAAGGATTGAAAGCCCTAAATTGAGTATGGCTTCTGTCAGCGGAGCCCAAATATCTTGAAATAGCCCGAAAGCAGACAAAAAGACTTGACTTGTCCGTGTAAGATTTATAAAAGCAATTATCACTAAAAATTGAAATGCAGTTTCTTCCAATATAAATTCCTTACCAACCCAAAGACTGATAAAAGAATGTCCCAATGTATAAATTCCGAAACATATAATTGAAGCAAACCACATTTTTATAGACGTAAATTCCCAAAAGACCGATTTAATACGCTCCATATCTCCCTCAGCCACCAAATTGCCAACAGAAGCATTGATCCCGTTAAATAAAGAATTCATAAGAGAAATTACTCCCAAAATAATAAGCATATAGTTGCCATAAATAGCTACCAAAGTTAATGAAGCATAAGCATAAATTATTAAGGGACTTGTTTGAGTCAATACGACACCAGCTATTTGATGAAAAAACACCTGTTTCGTTTTCTGAATGATTTCCGGATATTTTTTCCGGAGTTTTCCGCCTTTTGAAGGTATTGATTTCAGCCAAGGATATGTCCGCTTCAACAATTTATCCAATGCAACAGCCATAGCGACCGATACGACCAATTCTAAAATCATCCAATAGACATATCCATTATCCAAATAATAAATAGCAAGTATCTGCAAAAAAACTTTTACGGCTCTGCCACCTTGTAAATTCCAAGTTATCATATACTCTTTTTGGTCGGCAGTAAGAACTATTTGGCGGTAATTAATAAAATAGCCGAGTAATGCGCTTATCAATAAAACGATAAAAGAGCCATAAGTATACCACAAAGGAACGTTTGCCTTTTCAAAGATTAACGGAAAAAAACACATTAATATGCATGCACCGATAATCACGCAATAGGCTACCCGGCGATAAAGCCATCCTTGTACGGAAACGACTTCATTCACAACCTGGACATTTTTCTCATAAAGAGGCTTGTAGAGCGTAAAAGCAATAGCTCCACCTATCCCCAATTCTGCCAAATTCAAGAAACCTATCAGGTTCTGTGCTGTGGTACTTAATCCTAAAAGTTCCGCTCCCAAACACTCTAAAAAAACTTTACGGGAAAAGAATTGTAAGATCAAATTAATAAAATAAAAAACAAGGCCTATCTTGGCGTTTTTTAAACTTTTGGCAGTTCGAGAAACTTCAGACACTTATCAAAAATTAGTTAAAAGAGAAAACAAATAGAACTTATCTATTTATGCTATAAACATATTAATTTATAACATCATACCAAGTTAACTTTAACATATTGACTAAGTTAACTTCCTATCATCTATAAAGTTAATATCATAACTACTAGAAATTAACTCCTTATCAATAGGATGTATATTACTTATTTTACATTTTAACATTGGGAAAGCAGAGACTGATTCTCTTTAGATAAATGAGAAGATAGATACTATCCACGCCGTACATAGCTCACCGGCACACTAACCAATGCACATCCCAACTCCTGCAATCTTACAGCCATGTAATATTTACTTTCGTATTTCACCATTTCGCCTCGTACCCCCTGCATACTTCCTTTTGCCACAGTAACCATAGTTCCCGGAGCAATCGGCTCATTAACCATTAAAATAGAAGTATCGGAGAGGTCGACCATGAAGCGGAAGTCCGCCATTTGTTGGTCGGGAATGACAAGAGGGGTATTAGTGCCACGTTTACTAAAGAAATGATGAACGTTGGGGGCTTGTTCTACTACAGAGAGTTCGGAACGGGAAAGGCAGACAAACACCATACCTGTAATTACCGGCTTTGTCACTTTCACACGCTTTCCGGCATATTCCCGAAATACATCCTGCACAGGCAAATAGACTTCTACTCCTTGCTCACGCAGCCACGTTTCTACCTTAAATTCGGTATTGTGACGAACATAAACAGCATGCCAATGCTTATGATCCGACGTAGTTAACAAATGCTAATAATAAATTATTAATAGTTTAGTAATAAGCGTTTTATGATTTCATTATAGCAGAGTTTCTTTTATGGCTCCGCCGAATGTAGCATCCACTACATTTCTCATCTCAAGAATAGAATTTTCGTCCACGATTAGCTCGTTTTGCAAGGGCAAAGATAAACACTCCGTATGGAACTACAAAATATTTAATAGATAAAAAGTTTTGCATTAACATAATCTTCTTTCACATACATCGAACATTTTTCCTCTTTTTCGTTTATCTTTGTACACCCTTTCCAATATAAACGGGAAAGAGATTCTTCAATAAGTCGCAGAATGACAGAAAGAAGAAAGCAATTAATTTATTAATTAAAAACACTAACTAAAAATCAGAAAATTATGGCAATGCATACATGGTTTGAGTGCAAAATCCGTTACGAGAAAACAATGGAAAACGGAATGAACAAGAAAGTTACCGAACCTTATCTGGTAGACGCACTCAGCTTTACGGAAGCGGAAGCGCGCATCATTGAAGAGATGACGCCGTTTATTTCCGGTGAGTTTACCGTATCGGATATTAAACGGGCGAATTACAGTGAACTCTTCCCTTGCGAAGAAGATGCTGCCGACCGTTGGTTCAAATGCAAACTGGTTTTCATCACATTGGATGAAAAAAGCGGTGCGGAGAAGAAAACATCTACTCAGGTACTGGTACAAGCCGCCGACCTGCGCGACGCAGTAAAGAAACTGGATGAGGGTATGAAAGGTACAATGGCCGACTATCAAATTGCATCGGTAGCAGAAACCGCCATCATGGATGTATATCCGTACAGTGCAGAGCCGAATGATAAGCCGGAAGTGTAATTTAAGTTATGAGTTATAAGTTATGAGTTATTAAGTTTTTAAGTTATCGGGTAAGAACA
>OGXH01001824.1_pt1 | contig 15413 bp, 22 predicted proteins | sample 1576241 | NCBI WGS metagenome assembly OGXH01 (sample SAMEA3541529, study PRJEB24748) | human gut metagenome | biome: human gut; feature: human-associated habitat; material: faeces | place: China | collected 2012
AGCTGTTTGGGAACACACCTGCATAGCAGGTGGTTTATTTTTATTGCCAATACAAGAAGAAACACAGAAACCCAAACAGGATTTCTGTGTTCCGCTTCACTATGTTCCTTTGCGAGTGGACGCCTGAAGGGCGCCCTTCATAATTATAGTATATGGTTGTAGTTTTTTGTTTTCGCAAGATAAAAATTAGAAAAACTGTACCGATTTCGTCGTAAAGATTTAGAAAATTATATCAGACTACAGTTACGCAATGACCCGCAGCACACTGCAAGCACCGCGTGTTCGTCAACCATCCATAAATTACTATCTAATCTCTTCTTTACATATTCAGCAAACGAACGCTGTGTTGCCATAATCTACCCTCCTGGTTTTACTTATTATCCAACAAACATTTTCCTATTTCTTTTGCAATAGCATAACTAAGTAATGGCGGTACCACGTTTCCTATTTGCATATACTGTTCTCTCATATTGCCCACAAATGAAAAATCATCCGTAAATGATTGCAATCGTGCGGCTTCTCTTACAGAAAGTGTTCTACACTCCGTAGGATGAATATATTCATATCCGTCCATTCCTATATGAGCAATAATAGTCCATGCAATATCATCTAATGGTAGTTTTCTGCAACGCCCCTTAATTACCGATGAATCAAATGTATCAAACAAAGAAATTTCTGCTTGTTGTGACTCATCTAATTCTGTGTAACGTTGCCCCGGCGACAATTTAGTAAATAATTCTTTTGCTTGGGCATTAGATATTCTGCAAAGAATGTTTGTTACAACTTCCGAACTTCTCCCTCGCATAACTGTTTGATACGGGTTAGCTGGTCCGTCCGCATACGGAAGACTATCCAATCTCCAATCATCTGCAATCAATGGCAAATCGGAAAGTGCCTCTCTCACCGAAACATGGTCGCTTGACGAACAAAATTCATGATTACTCTTTGGAAACTCAAATTTAAGTCCCTTGCGAAAACCACAAACAAACATTTTTTTTCTAGCTTGAGGTACGCTAAAGTCACTTGCGTCTAAAACTGTGTACTTAACTTCGTATTCTGGCAAGTTCTCATTAACATATCTTAGAAAATCCTCAAAAATCTCACCTTTATATTTAGTCATAAAACCAGGTACATTTTCCATCAAAAATACTTTTGGCCTATAATAGGAAACATAGTCCAAGTAGTATTTATAAAAGTAGTTTCTAATGTCCTTTTTTATATCCTTCCCTAAAGACTTAATTTTACCTTGGCTCAAAGAAGAAAATGTTTGACAAGGAGGGCTTCCAATTACAATATCAACATTTCTTTTCTCAATCATTTCGTCAAATTTTTCCGGAGAGACTTCTGTAATATCCCCAACAATCGTCTTACATTCAGGAAAATTGAGTTCGTGGGTTTTAGCAGTTGCCTTGTTAAAAACTAATGCTCCGACCAAATTGAATCCTGCCAAACGAACCCCCGAACTACTTCCACCAGCACCACAAAATAAATCAATTACATTCAAGCCGTTTTGAGAAATATTCCTTTTTTCGCAAAAACAAGACTCCTGATACTCTACATTGATAACCGAAAAATTGTATTTAATTTGCTTGTTGACTATCAACTGGTTAAGCTTAAATATATCAACATATTCTATTCCTTCACGCATTACAGGAACAATAACTTCTCTAATTTCAGTTTCGCTCTTTTTTACTAATTGAGCAACTACTGAAATAGGATACATATATCTATCCATTAAAATTCTCCATATAAAAATTTGTATTTTTTATTATTTCAGAAAAAGCCAAAATTAAAGCATCTTCATCTAAGGACAAATCCACCGCCATAGCACGTACTGTTATCTCACTGCCATTTATATCATTGTCTGTACACCAAGATAGCTTAGGGAAATCATCAGTTTCCGGGTATATCAAAACGGCTTCTTTACTCCCATATGCAAGGCACATCGGCTTCCAAGTCTTCCTGTGATGCATAATCAACTCCCTCATAGATGAGACATTCTAAGTGATACTTCGTGTGGTATCTTTCCTTTCGTTCCATGTTCTGCGTCAGCCTTGCATCATCGTTTAGGAATGCCATTATCTCCTCCAAGTCTTCCTCATCATCGTCCTCTATCTGTATGACCACAGGAAGTGGTTCACACGGATCTTTGTAACTAACTGTCTTCATATACCGTCCTTCCCGCATGTCACGAAAAGAGCTGGCATAGAAGGACATAAAAACAGCCTGATTACAGAAAAGGGCATAGTTATCCTAGTAACTCATATCCTTAACCTTGTGGTTACAGATATGAAATACCAGCCCTTATACGTAATCAGGCTTTATTTATTTTTAGGAGATGGTAAAATCTGCGAAAGCAAAGAAACGGAGAAAACAGAAAAATTACCGCCTTCTACTATGTAGCTTTGGGAAGCGGTGAAATCTTACGGCTTTTAGAAAAAATATTCAGTTGTTTTCTGCCCTTATAATTGATGGTTAAAAGTCAAGAAATAAAGGGCATTAATTTGTATAATGAGTAGTGTAAGGAGGTGAGATTAACTTGGAAGCAGAATTTAACGTAAAAGATATCTTATTAGTTTTTGGCGCCAATATTAGAAGAGCACGTGAAATGCAAGGGCTGGGTATTGCTGAATTAGCAGCTTCGATAGATTACGATCGCGGATGTCTATCATCATTAGAATATGGTGAGCAGAATATCGAGTATTCTACTGCTCTTAACCTTGCTCGCAAATTGAATGTACCATTTCCCGCTTTGTTTTCAAGAAATCATCTCAATGAATTATCAAATGATAGTTCTTCTACTTTTACTGAAGACGATTACCTTCTTGTTTTCGTTGAAAACATTAAGAAAGTTATGAGAAGCAAACAACTAAAGCAGATTGAAATTTATGGTGCAACCGATGTACAAACCGCAATGGTAAGTAGAATAATACATCGAAAAGCCCAAAACCCTACAATCAGAACTCTGTATGCAATGGCTTATACAGTTGATACAGATATGTACAATTTATTTTTAAGAACGGAGGATAAATTATGATTTTTACACCTTATTCAGATGAAACAAATGTAATTAACATGATACGTAATTATCGAAATGAAGATTATGCATTAATCCGTATGACTTATACCATGATTGACAAAAACAATTTAGATGCTAATGGTATTCTAAGAGATTTGTTATTTAACAACGGCCTTGTTGATTATGAAGAATTAGAGCATGGTGGTAAATATGGCGTAACTTACCATGCATTATTTATTCAAAACGGTAAAACGGATGTAATCAAATTAAAGTTCTATCGTGTATCAAATGTTCGTGGTGATAGACGTTTTTCCATTGAAACCATAAAACGCAAAATGGAAGATGGTGAAATCAATGAAGGAGATCTCCTTTACATTTCCATTTTTAAGCAGGCAGACGGAACTCCTGTAATATATTTAATCAATCTCACGCATAATATTCCTACTGAAAATGATTTACTTAACGCCATCGGTATGGATGCCATTACCGATTTGTTTTATCAAATCAAACCTCGCTTATATGAGATTGTTCATGGTGGTTTCTTTGACAATTCAAAAGGATACGGTCCAATTGCTCCAAAAGATGTAGGTGACACTTTGGAAAGCCTTTTAGGTATTAATACCAATAATCGTATAGACGCAGATTATAATGGATTAATTGAAATTAAATCTAAAGGTGGTAACAATACTTTAGATACCCTTTTCACTTTACGTCCACAATTTGAAGGTACTAGAGTTGCAGAATATGAGCCATCAGACAGAAACAGAGTATCTGCATTTGCCAGAATATATGGTTATGACTCAGATAAGCATCCCGGAGCCAATAGCCTTTATATAACCATTGGTTCAATGGATGCCCCACAAAACAATCAAGGTTTTTACCTTCATGTAAATGATGAGGAACGCACTGTAAATCTTGTTTGGCGTAATCCCAACACTGGTAAACCTGAAATTGCTGCATATTGGTATTTTGATGATTTACGTCAACAATTATATGCAAAACATCCATCAACTCTATGGGTCAAAGCTGAAAGCAGAGAAATTGATGGGATGGTTCAATTCAAATACAATGAAATAGAATTCTCTAGAGCGCCACAGTTTACAACCTTTCTTTCACTAATCAAGTCGGGTATCATCACTTATGATTGGCGTGGTTACACAACAAAAGAAGGTCGTTATGTAGGCAAAAATCACGGTAATGCATGGCGTATCAAACCATATGCAAAATCGGATTTATTTGGTGAAATTGAAGTTGTTGAATTGTAAACATATTAATTTATAAATTTTAATTACTCAACAAAACAAAGGGTAGCCCAATATTCGGACTACCCTGTATCTTATAAAACTCTCATAATTTCATCTGCAACCGCTTTAGCTAATAGAGGCGGAACCGCATTTCCAACCTGTGTGCACTGTGGCACCTCAACACGCCTTTTCAACCCTCCAGTTGTTCTCTTTCCAAGGAATTCAAAAGAGTCATCAAAAGATTGACATCTAGCCATTTCTCTAACACTGATTGTTCTTGCCTCCCACGGATTTATATAATCATCTGGAAGTGTAACTACTGTTGGTGACGGTTCCGTTGAATCTAATCTCTGTCGTATATTTTTCTTTGTAAGAAGAATATCGATAGCATCATCTGGAGCATTCACATTCCTAAACAAATCCACAACATCATTTGCCTGCATATTAAGTTTTTCACAGCAAAGCTGAATTAGTGCATTTTTTCCTGTAATATCTATTCCCTGCTCTTTAATTCTTTTCCTCAGCATTGAACCTGATTCTCCTTGATTAAACAAATCAAACCTTTCCAAAACAACATCTGTTGCATTAGGAAGTTCAAGATTTTGAAGATGTCTTCTATCACAAGGAATAGGTTGTCCTGTAACAAATGATGGTGTCCTGCCCGCTCTACTCTCTCTTTGGTAATCAGAAAGTCTCTGATTGACTCTATTTCTTATATTGGTATCATTTACCAAATCACCAATAGCATCCTTTAAGGATAGATGATGCCCGGCTTCAACTGTAGGCTCTGGATACGATGGAGCAGGAAGATTATTTCGGTATCCAATAAAAATAACTCTGTTTCTTCTTTGTGGAACGCCATAATCTGCAGCATTCAAAATCCTCGGTTTCAAAGTACTATAACCAATTCTATTTAACTCAGCTGTTAATATATTCGGTGTAACAGAACCATCAGGATACACTGGGCCTTCCTCGACAAGGTTTCCCTCCTCATCATATAAGTCCAATCCTTTATAGCCCAAAAACTGCATATCCATAAAACCTTCCACATTTTCGAGCACAATGTATTTAGGCTTCACTTCGTTTATTACTCTAACATATTCTCCAAATAAAAGATTTCTTGGATCTTCTTTATCTCGTCTACCAGCACGTGAAAATCCCTGACAACTAGGTCCTCCTATCATCAAATCAATTTCAGGAACCTCTTGATTGCGAAAAATATCAAGTTCACTTATTTTTTGATTAATAAAATCTCCACGCAGATTTCTTATATCCGCTCTTTCAAACCAAGTATTCTGTCCTTGAATAAGTCCTAATTGTGCATGACGATACTTATACGTCACTTCAACCATATCACTTATATCTGAACTAAACAGGATGTGAAATCCTGCTTGAATTAGGCCTTCAGAACAACCTCCGGCCCCACAAAATAAATCTATTGCATATGGCATATAGCCACCTCCTTGTATTTCTTTGTAATCGTATCATAGCTTATTAAAAAAATCCAGGAATAATTATAATCACGCCTACACTTTATTATGTCGTAGAGAGAACTATTTGTAAGTAAGATTTTCTATCATCTATTCTCATGATTTTCCCCATGCTCAGATGTTTTCTCTAACCATGCTTTTTCAACATTCCCAAATTCTATATTTAATGCCTCGCAATATGCTTTTAATCTTTTCATAGTTGACACATTTGGATTCATTTTACCTGTTTCCCAACGATTTACTGTTGAGTAAGATACCCCTATACGTTCAGCAAACTCAACTTGTGTACAAAATCCTTTTTTTCTTATCAATATGATTTCTTCAGATAAACTCATTGCGTTCCACCATCCTTTCAATAGCCTTAGTATAGCGTTTATATAGCGTTTTTGCAAGAACTTTGCAAGAACTTTTTTATTTTTATGTACAAAAAAAGGGCTATGCCTTAACGATTTTTATTCGTTAAAGAAGCAGCCCTATCTTAGATAATTCAAACCAAATCTTCTCTAAAAAATACAACTTCAACATAAAAGAAATCTCTAAGAATCATTCTTACCCTTATAACTTCATCCTGCATCCAAGTAACATAACTAAACACATTTTCTTTCAGTTCCGTCCACATTACTCCACAAGCATCTATAGTATTTGATTCCATTTGAATTATAAATAATTCATTAGATGCTCTAGTTCCTAATTCAGGAAATACATCGAGTACAATCGGTGCATCCAAGCTTTCCCATTCCTTTTGCGAAACCCAATGTTTACATACAAAATTACTCACTTTAGGAATCCATCCACAATCACCAAAACAATCACTCATTTCATAAATTGCTAAACCTTGAGCAACTTTTGAAAAAATCCTTTCAGCCTCTTTCACTGGACACTTATTTTTCTCCGTGAATTCAACATATTCCTTTATTTCTGCTGAATAATCTAGTTCTGATATTCTACGGCAGAAGCAATCATATATACAGTTCAGGTAATTACGCACAATTTCTTCGTCATGTGAAAATCCTCTATTACAATTCTCGCATGCTGGTAGAACCCGCAAATTGTCTGGAAAATCATGTTCCGGAAAAAATGATCTTGGCGGACAATGTTCCCTAGTTTGTGCATTATCACCACAGTATATGCAAATCATATCCTTGCTTCTTCGACTATAAACAAGTCTATTTTTTAATTGCGATAATGTCTCACCCCATAATCCATTGTATTTCATATAATATTCGTCAGAAATAATGTCATCTTTTTCGTTTGGTACTTTTTTACTCATATTATCACTATATTATTTCCTTAATCCCCAAGTCCTATTACCTATTCCATCAACTGAATAAAATAAGTCTTCTTTACCCTTATAGTTCATAGAATCTGATGAATGGTCCTCTATATTTTTTCTAATACCCGCCTTTCTTCCTGATGCGAGATTAATCCCACTCACTGTTTCATACTCTTCATATAACTGGGAATGTGTTGCCTTGCCTCCTAAATTTTTCATTGCCTATACAATATAATCTAATTGTGTCATGTTACACGGTCTCCTTCCTCTATTCAAAAACTTTTTTTCTGTGGTAATCAAGATATTTCTTATTATCTTCCGTAAGATTAATCTTCATCGATGAATTTACATTAGTAAATGTACAATCAATTTGAGAGAGTCTATCTGAAATGATAATTGTCCCATCATCTTCAAACGAAATAAAACCTCCATCAAATAAAGCATCATGATTTGGGCATAATAAAAATCCATTTTCTGCATCCAACTTTTCTTCAGAATTGCTTACAGACCAAGGCTTTATGTGACTTGCTGTTAGTAACGCTTGATTTCCAACCTTACACAAGCAACAAGTATTATACTTCTTTAGCAATCGTTCTCGAAAAATACTCTGATTAACCCTTGTCTTTACCAATGCTAATCTCTCTTTGCCTTCCAATGAAAGATTGCTTATTTCAGTTTCTATTTCTTCAATTATTTCGATATCGGTTTTATGCTTACCTTTTATCCTGTCATTTACATGATTATATAGGTCTGCACCAATCCCTGTATCGGTAGAGTATTTCTTTCCACTCACAATACTTTTACCCCAATCAGATGGTTCATCAATCCACTTATCAAGAAAGAATACATTCTCAAGAATAATACATCCTATTTCAACTCTAGATTGTGTACGGATTTTCTCCTGCATACCTTCTAATGATTTTTGCATACTATCCAAAGACTCACGTCCATTTGCTCTTCCAAATTTAACCCACGCATCAGAAATCGTCATTCTTTCGTAGTATGAAAAAAATCCACCACCAACAATTTCGCCATTCTCTCCAGTTGATTTCTTATTATGTAACTTAAATAAAAACAAATCCCCCCGTTCAATTACCTTAAATTCTCTTATTCCTGGGGTCCAAAAATTAACCTGTTTTGCTAATAATCCTTTGTTATAATCATCTCTCAAAAGAGAATACCAATTTGAATCTGTAATCCCAACATAGAAAACACTCAATGCAATACCTCCTCCATACAGAGCCTTGATATCATTCGATAAAACAATCTTTGTTGAAATAATATCATTACTTCAATCCTTAAAGCTGTACTCAAAAGAACTCCGCCCCAAGCAGTAACAGAGCCCTCATTCATTATAATATTTTCTGATACAACCCTATCATATATATTAAATCAAATTGAAATGTCTAAATGCCTCCATAATAGTTTCTTCCTTCTCCTGTGGACAAGTAGGCACCCTACCTTCTCCTGAGCCGATATTGTAGTTCTTACGCTTCTCCATGCCTAGCTTATCCTTAATCTGTCCGATGTAAAGATTAGTCACATTAAAGCCATATTTCTCTTTAATCCACTTCTTGATGTTGCCATATGTCGGCTTTTCATCAGGTTCAAATTTGCCTTGATCTAATGAAATTCCTCTAAATCAACCTTTATGGATACCATTTCATCATCGTTTGCGCATTCCCTAACGAGTAGACAACACGTCTCGACGTGAATAGTATGACAAAAAAATTCTAGTCAATCCTCCTCATCCAAGACCTCTCTTCGGTCTTGCCTTGTTTGGAATCTCTTGCTAGTCTGGTATCTTCCCATATAGAGCTGGTCCTCTTTATGCTTTTTATAAATTTTTTCTTCATATCCTCACTCATCTGTGTCATCTCACAGTATTTCTCCGGAGCAATCGCAAAAAATAAAGTTCGAGTATTTCCGGCTTAAGAAAACATCCTCTTTCATCCAGGAATTTGTTGTATCTTTTGACAAGCTTTTTGCATTTCCATTTACCTTCTGTTTCTAAATATGCCTGCATCTTACGATGAATTAAGCGTTCTAAGAGAATATCCATATTCACACAATCTATATGACAATTCAAATATGCAGCGATATCTGTAATATCCTCCTTATTTCCAATGCAATTTACAATAATCTTGTTCCCTGGTACAATTTGTATCTTAAAAACTTTTAAAAAAACTTGTTCATGTTCTTTCATTTTTTCTCTATCCAAAACCATTTAGACTGACTGTAATTCGCCGTCATCGCCAATTTCCAAGCAAAAATCTGGGCTTGTTTCGCTGAGAAATATTCTATAAACAGGAATATTCTTTTCAGCACATATTTCTTTAATCTGTTCAACATCTTCCTCTTTTGTTTGGCTTCCAAAAATGACTGCTTTGGGACGAATTTCTATGTAGCCCAATCTCGATTCCTCGTCCAACTTTGTTATTCTTGGAATCAGTCTCCATTCTTCTTCGTATTCCCAGGCTTTTGCCTTTTCTGTCAGTATTTGTCTTATTTTGTATGGCGGCATTGTTGCATCATGTGTTTCAATGTCCCCCATATTTTCAAGCATATTATTTCTAATATAGTCAATTGCTTCTTCCGTCATATCCACTTGCTTGGTAACATAATTAACCTTTTCAAGTTTTGTTTTCTGCTTTACAACATCACCATCATATGAGAACTTACTAGCACTTTCGATAGATTCCTTGTCATACACTAAAACATAACCTTTATGATTATCAGCATAATGTGACCACATTAGAAGCGAATCATAATTTTCTGAAAAACATATGATTCTTGGATTATGCTTAATCATTTTTCTTATTGCATCCAAGCAGTCACATATAAGTTCAAAATGTCCTCTCATAATTGTATCTTGTGATTTTTTATTGGACCAAAGCACTTCCATTAATTGTGCTGATTCATGACCTTGAATACGCATCATTTTGATATAGTCAGCCATTCCTATATATATATTTCCCAATATCTCGTCGACAACAGTCTTAGTATTAATAAAAAGCAATGAATCATAAGGATCATTAAAATTCCCTACTTTAGAAAAATATAATCTGCCACTCGATAATGCTTTAATATTTTCTTCATTTACAGATCTATATCTATATAGACATTCATTACTTGAAATAATTTTACTAAACTTATTCTTCTTCATATTTGTACCTGCTTTCCAGCTCGTCAAATACGTCTTCAAAGTCATAAAGAGCATTTTCTTGTACATCTTTCAATCCCTCATTCACAAAATTCTGGATTTCCTGTCTTGCCTGTTCCTCTGGTGTATATAGAATTTTTACTGCGGATTCCATACAATGCCCCTCCAATCTACTCAACTTACATATAGTATAAATGATTTCGCAGATAATAACAAGAATATTCCTAAAAAAAGCAAACTCTCTCCAAAAAAATAACCATATCCTTTTCTCCAAAATCTCCTTGTCTCTCATGGGCCTTTCTGCTAATAATCTGCTAATACGAACCTATAAAATCACTTGATTCTAAGCAAAATCAAAGAACGCCGCAAAGCACTCATGATGTCCTTTAACCCACGTATTTTGAGGTATCACACCCATTTTCACAAACTATCTTAACACTACCAAAAACAAGCATCAAAGTCCTCCTAAGGGGCAGTTGTAGGTTCGATTCCTACTGGGAGTACTCGCAAAGTCAAAAAGCCATGCAGAGAAGAGAAGTCTAACACCATTCAAGCTTGCTTGAATTTGGTGTTATGACTTCTCTTCTCTATAGGGCGCATGCCCGTGGGTCAAGTGCGAGGAACGAGCACTTGAACTAGCATGGCTTTCTATTCAACATATTTTCTTTCTCCATTTGGATATTCTATATATGCTCTTTTTGTATCCATATCATAACGTGCAATTGGTTTCTTACAAACCTTTGCCCTATGAAGCGCGGCTTTTACTGCCTCCTCTGCTCGATAGTCCATTTCTGCATCCGATTCAGAAATAAAGTCGCGGTATTCTTCAGGCGGAACCACCTTAACTGTCATACCATTGGAAAGCGTAATTTTATACAATTGAGCTCACCCCTTTCCTTACATTACTTCTCTTTCCATTTTGCAAACACTTCTTCATGTGTATACCTTTCGGTTGTTTCTTCTGCCATTCTATCCGCAACATCCAACGCATCTTCTATTGATTCTGCAAAACAACCACTCGATTCTCCCCCTAAACATTCAACTGATTCATTCATAGAAGCACCTTCCTTCTATTTCTAGTACATCACATTACACTACAAAATGTCAAGTTTTTCATTATCATTTGAATAAATTTTGCTAAAAAGGAGCAAAGAATTAATTCTAAATCCGTTTTATAAGGATTTGTATGTGTTTGCGTCCCTAAATGATAGTTTTATTATACAAATCTCTCATTTATAAATAAATGGCAAAATGAGCGAATTAATCAGCTCTATTTTGCCATTTTTGCAAGATAAGCATAACGGTCAAAAAATATCCGTATGCCCAAAACACACATGGAATTTACTTTTATTTCCTAAACATATTCAAAGATACCTTGAATAGCATCCGATATATTAACCATCTCTGAAATTGGCAATCTGTCCACTTTTTTGTAACCGCGAAATGACATATCTAACAACGCCAGTTTTTCACACTGTATATAGCCTTCATTTTCTTCTGTAGACATCCATATATGAAGTGGACCCGCAGTCGAATTTTTAATAATCGGACATCCAATTATTTCACCGCTTGTATTAAAAAAATCTTTGCTAACCACCAATACAGGATGTTTTATTTTTTCAATCTTAAGAATATCTCCTTGGTGTAAAGACGCCATTACCACACCTCTCTTCCAACCGGTTCGCCCCAATCATATTCGCCGTCAAGCATTAACTTTCCATCGTATTCAGCAGCTCTGTCTTCCAACGTTTTATGCCGAAATTGTCTTGCCAAAGTAATCACCCCATCTGATACCTCAACATCCAAGAATTCATTTAATTTGATTCCCGCACTTTTCAACACTTCTTTGGATAAACGAATCCCTTGACTATTTCCCCATTCCTTCACTTGTGCCTGCATATAGATTCCTCCTTACATTTGGTATATACATAGTGTATACCAAACAACAAAAAATATCAATAAGTTTGTCGGTATACTCACACGTATATTCGCCTTGCTAATATATTGCTCCTTTGCTAATACAGCTACCAAAAAACTCGCATCAAAGTTCTCCTAAGCGGTAGGTCGGAGGTTCGAATCCTCTTGGGAACGCTAAAAGCCGTTGGTTTGAAACTTTTTAAGTTCTGCACCAACGGTTTTCTTTTTACAAAGAGTCGAAAAAACACAGAAACTCGGAATGGATTTCTGTGCAATATTTTTTCTAGGTTACTATGTTCCTTTGCGACAGGACGTTTGAAGAACGTCCTTCATAAGGCTGTGGCATGTTAAATCCTCTTTCTTAAATTCGCAAATACTTCTTTGGCAGGTTTTGATTCATTTGCTTTTGCCTGTAAAAGTCCTTTTTCCATCATTGAATTAAATTGAGCGTCTGATAATTCATCTCTTGTTTCAATTGTTTTAGGAAGATTTAAAGCGAAAGGAATTCCGTTGTTTGCAATTACTTGTCTATAGGTCATGTCAATAAAGACGGAAACAGGTATACCTAACTTTTCTAAAATAGCTTCTGCCGATTCTTTGATATCCGGTTGAATTCTTGCTGTTACATTTGCTGTTTTTGTTGCCATAATAAGCACCACCTTTCAATAATAACGCACCACATTGTAAGGCAAAGTGCAATACAGCCCTCCGATTTTCTTTTTTCAACAAGGTTACGGGTTTCTCTGTATATCGCATCTGTAGTCCATACTTTTCCCATTACATACGGCAGCTCTAATGCTTTAAAAATATTTTCCATAACCTCCGCATTTTTAATTTGTATATAATCTTTCGGAGATGCACCAATTTCAGAAAGATAAAAAGCTATTTTTAGATTATTTACGTCCAATAGATAAACAGGCTTTATTCTATTAGCCGCTTTCATCTCACCAATCTTTTCATTTTCAAAAAGTTTCAAAACAGCTGGAAATATCTCTCTTGAGTCCTGCCATTCTCCTGAGTCATAAGTAATTGGCGAGTAACATATTGAACCTTTACCAAGTTTTCTTCTGACAATCGTTCCATCATATCAACTGTTGCTTCTAGTGTACTCATAATAAATCATCCATTTTCAAATTACTAAATATATACTAGCATTATATCTCAAACAATTATATTTCTCAACATTTTAAGAGAAAGAAAAAGATTTTCCAATTCCGTTTGAATTTATTTTAAACTTCAAATTTCAAAACCACTAACTCCCCCCCAGCATACACTTTTGCACCTTTTTCTTTTTTAACCGTATAAACAAACTTACTGAAAGAACATACCTTATGAAAAATAGCAAGAAACGCTCTGTCACATATGCGACACGAACCGTGTCATCTTTCTATTACATTCTGATTAAAGTAATACAATTCAATCACTTTCATCATCTCCTCTCTCATCCATCCAGTAGTCATAAGCTTCCTCGTACCCATAATCATATGCCTCTTCACTTTCATCATCCCCAAATTCGTCATATGCAAATTCTTCTGCATAATCAGAAGCATAATCATCCGGATCATCGTAATCCTCAACACCATTTGTTATCTTTTGATTTACTTGCGGTTTTTGCGTTGGATAGTAGCTTGTACGATCACTATCAGACGAACTGGTATCATCCGAATCGGCGTCGTCATGCTGAGCCGATGAACTACTCTTGCCTCTTGAACTGCCAAAAATTCTCGAATCATATGATGAATGAGAACCCGAATAATTATAATCATAAGATGAACCTTTTTTTCGGTTCGCCTTATAGCCCTCTTCCGATACAAACCAAGTTCCCGGAAGAAGACACACCGCTATAATTATCGCAGTAATTTTTACAGCCTTCCGAATTTTTCTCATGCGTTCCTCATTACCTCCATTGGCTTTATGGAATGTAATTCGGTTTGTAATTATAAACACATCAATTACCGTACAAATAAGTGCCATAATTAAAATTGGAAGTGGTTGATGAACATCATTTACTACACTTAGAAATGCCACAATCGGCATTTCAATCAAAATAAAACCAAATATCAATAATAAAAATGTCATATGAAACTCTCCCTTCTCTTGTATGTTCTTAAGATTATCTCCTTACTGTCAACAAGATTATAGCGCCTCTCATTGTACTATATTCCGTACACCTATCCATACATAACCCCCCATTGACCTAACTCGCAAAAGCTTCTCTTGCGGTCAACCAAAATCCTGCCTTCCTTTGACCTATTTCCACTTTTTTTCTAATTAAGTCAACTTTTACAATATATTTGTTGACCTAAATTTGGATTATCTTAAATACAGTCATTCACCTTGGTCATTTTTGATGACCTATTTGATAAAAAGCGACCTTTAAGTCAACTTTTATCTATAAAACAGTTGACTTGATTTGCTATTTTTCAAAATCAGGTCAACTAATCATAAATATCGCCCACAAAAAAATTCTAATAACAGATTTTGCATTTCGTTCCACCTTGTTTCTTTGCTCTATTTAATCTCCTTTCCAATTCTACTCCTCCGCCCAGGCAAGCGCACAGCGTACGGCACGCTTCCACCCGGCTAATTTTCCATTTCGCAATTCTTCCGGCATATCTGCCACAAACGTTTTAGATAGTGCCCAGTTTTTACGGATATCGTCCACATCGTCCCAGTAACCTACGGCAAGTCCCGCCAGATAAGCAGCTCCAAGTGCAGTTGTCTCTACACACTCCGGTCGAAGCACATCAACACCTAGTACATCGGATTGAAACTGCATTAAGAAATTATTGTTCGATGCCCCGCCATCGACTTTAAGACTGACAATATCAACACCGGATTCCTGCTCCATAATTTTCAAAATATCGTAAGTCTGATATGCCATCGCTTCTAGGATAGCACGCACAAAATGCTCCTTTTTACAGCCTCTTGTCAACCCTGCAACTGTTCCTCTTGCGTATGGATTCCAATATGGGGCACCAAGGCCGGTAAATGCAGGAACCACATAGACACCATTCGTATCTTCCACCGCATTGGCAAATGCCTCTGTCTGAGCAGCATCTTTCACTAACTCCATCTCATCACGCAGCCACTGCACACCTGCGCCAGCCACAAAAATACTACCCTCCAGCGCATATTGAATCTTATTTTCAAAACTTGCTGCAATCGTAGTAAGCAGGCCATTTTTGGAATTTACCGCTTTTTCTCCCGTATTCATCAACAAAAAGCAGCCGGTTCCATAAGTATTTTTCACTTCCCCCGGCATAAAACAGCACTGTCCAAACAAAGCCGCCTGCTGGTCTCCTGC
>OGXH01001834.1_pt1 | contig 15346 bp, 10 predicted proteins | sample 1576241 | NCBI WGS metagenome assembly OGXH01 (sample SAMEA3541529, study PRJEB24748) | human gut metagenome | biome: human gut; feature: human-associated habitat; material: faeces | place: China | collected 2012
CCGGCTACGGGGTGAAGTACCTTTCACACTGACCGAAGCCGCTATTATATCCAGAAAACTGGGTATATCACTGGATAAGATGATAGGCGTAAGTTTCCAGGACAATGCTGTATTCGACATGAATATAGTGGGCAGCAACAAGCCTCTCGAAACCTACTATTCCATGTTGGAAAAGCAGGTAGAACTGTTTCATGCAGTCGAGGAAGATGAGAACTCGGAAATAGGAACCTCCTCCAACATCATTCCCCAGACTCTCTCTCTGAATTATGACATGCTCTCCAAATTCCGCTTATTCAAATGGATGTATCAGAATGAAAACATCCGATGCAAGCATTTTGATGAATTGAATATTCCGCAGAATATGGTAGACAAACAAAAGGAATATGCCCGAATGGTATCCCGCATCCATTCCGTAGACTACATCTGGGACAATATGATTTTCAGTCACCTGGTCACGGACATCCAATACTTTTGCAGCATCCACCTCATTACGGATGAAGACAAGAATCTCCTGAAGGAAGAATTGTTCGTATTGATAGATGAAATGGAAGCACTGGCCGCCCGAGGGAAAAGCAAAGCAGGCAACGACGTCAGAATCTATATTTCGAATATCAACTTCGAAGCGACCTATAGTTATTTGGAGACAAGTTCCACGCAACTCAGCCTGATCCGCATCTATTCCATCAACTCCATTACGACACAGGATCCCGAGATGTTCCGCGGATTGAAGGAGTGGATTCAATCATTAAAGAAATTCTCAACCCTGATATCCGAAAGCGGCGAGATGCAACGCATTCAGTTCTTTAAGCAGCAGCGAGAAATCATCAGCACATTGTAGTGCTTTCTTTCGAATAATGAAATATATCCAAAGATATTTATCCTATATTGAAAACAGATAGACCGACTATCTGTTTTTTTTTCACGTTTCAGCTATTTCCCTTAGCATTCTTTTCAAACAGAAAATAACTCCGCCTTGCACACATGAAATCATACATAGAAGTTTCATATACAAGTTCTATATTTGTATAAGTCACAAAACGTTCTATGATAATTGATTATTAATAAAAAAGAAGAAGGCTATGACAAAGAATTATATTGTAAAAGAGTTGATTAATCAGATGAAAGAGAGAATTCCTCCGGGACATAATTTAGCTAATTATCTGACGGATACATTATATATGGGAAAAGAAGCGGTTTATCGCAGGCTGCGAGGAGAAGTTGCATTCACCTTTGATGAAATAGCCGTCATTTCCCATAATCTGGGTATCTCTATCGATCAGATTATTGGAAACCACTTATCCAACCGGGTCACTTTTGATTTGAATCTGCTGCATTCACCCAACTTGATGGAAAGCTACTATGAGATTGTAGAACGCTATCTGCGTATATTCCAGCTTGTAAACGGAGATGAAAACAGTGAGACATATTCCGCCACCAACACCATTCCTTTCACCCTCTACTCATCTTATGAATATCTTTCCAAATTCCGTATTTGCCGGTGGATCTATCAGAATGGGAAGATGAAAACGCCTAACTCTCTGAGTGATATGCATGTGCCTGAAAAGATCATCAACGCTCACAAAAAGCTGAGTGAAAGCATCAGAAAGGTAGGAAAAACCTACTTTGTATGGGACAGCAATGTTTTTCAGTCTGTCGTGAAAGAGATAAAGTACTTTGCCGGATTGAACCTGATATCCACATCGGATGTCATGTACCTGAAAAATGAGTTGCAACAGTTACTCACGGATCTGGAGCACTTATCCATTAAAGGTGAATTCAACGAAGGACATGAATTATACATCTACCTGTCGAACATTGATTTTGAAGCAACATACAGTTATGTTAGCAGGAAGGATTATCAGATCAGCCTTTTCAGAGTGTATTCTATCAATTCGATGGACTCACAAAGTCCCCAAATCTGCCAGATACAAAAAAACTGGATACAGTCTTTGAAAAGGCACTCCACACTGATTTCGGGAAGTGGAGAGGCACAGAGGATTGCGTTTATTGAGAAACAGAGGAATATTATTGATGTATTATAAGAAAGAGTAGCATCCATGATATTCATAAAACAACCGTTGGCGAAGTTAAATGTAATATATTTAACTTCGCCAACGGTTGTTTATATATAGGTTTTATAGTATTTCAAATTAATGAGCTACTCGACTGTACACAGTGAACTATTCATGTTGAATATACCAAGTCCAATCATTAACATCCAGCATAGTATATACCCATGGTCCTGTTTCGCCAGGACTTCCGTTAAAATAAAACACAATTACAAATTCGTACTGACGGTCGAAATACTCTTGCGCTTCCCATTTATAACGCTCCATTTCAGTCATAGCCAGAAAATCAATCAGATTTATATCGAAGACTTTTATTCCAGTGGTTTTATGTGTCACAGTGAAACGGGTCTCCATGTTAGCCATAAGACGTAGTGTATTGATTTCGACTGTTACCAATGATTCATTTCCTTGTTTTATATAGTAAGGCTCGTAACTCAATCTGTCATCATCCAACAGTGAGTTATCGTAATCAAGATATCCGTTGGATTCAACCAATTGGTAAGTATAGGCATCCGCATCAATCTGCCAGTCGGGTGTAGCTCCTTGGAAGACAAAACGTATATTATTGGTATCACGTATCAAATTGATAGTTGCAGTTTGTCCGGCTCCGGTATGTGTCACTTCCATCATCTCACCATACCAAAGATCACCGATCTTCCGGTCGATGATACACGAAGCATCCCGTTTGAGTTGCAGTTTTATATCCGTCAGTTTTGAACTTCCAGGGACAAAGGATGTGAGAGAATAAGAATCACTAACACCTGCTCCAGCCCATGCCATCAACATGTATTTACCAAGATCGAGGTTAAGCGTCATACGAAAGTTACCCGTCTTCAGTGCATCACCTTCTTCGCTACGACTAAAGAGGAAAATGCCATTCTCATCGAACACATAGAGTTCCACTCGTTCCACCTGCGTATGAAACGCATCTGCGGAAAGCATGTTATAATCATACTTGAAAGCAACCTGCAGGTCGCATTCTGGCAAATCTTCATGAATCGAACTACAAGAAACCATCATCCATGCGATGGCTGCCGTCATGAGAGTAGTAAATGGATATATGAAACTTTTCTTCGTCATTTTCTTTCGGCACATTGAATAAAAGTCCGGTTTTGGTGAGTTCCAGGAAACTCTATCGAGAATAATAAGCAGTGGGAATATCTCCCACTGCTTAATGTTACAGTAAAGATTACAGGTGCTCAGTCTGAGTGTACCAAGTCCATGGGTTGATGTCTATCTTAACAGACAACCATGCTTTATCCTCTTCATCTTTAGTTTCATCAGGACCTGGAATTTCCGGATAACCAAGATTACTGATAGAACCGATGTGAACATCATAAACCGAATTACGAACAACGCCAAACTCTCCCAATGCATTCATGGCAGCAGTGGTATCGTCATGTTTGATCATGATCTTATAATAACTGGTGCTCGCAGCATAATACTTGAATGTCCCTACTGTACCAGCAGCCAAGGTTTTACTTGCGAACGTAGTTCTAAGACCATCAGCGGTGGCCATTGCCCCTTCTTTAGAATCTCCCTTGGTTCCTGTTATAGCTACAGCATTCCCCGCAAGGAAAGCATTCAATGCACCGGTAAACGGAGTTGAATATGAACTTTCAGCGGGAGACATAAAATAACCCACAAGTTCTTCATATACGAAATTCAAGTAAGTTTCGTAGGTATAAATGCCACTACCGTAAGCAATCAGGTCTTGAGTACCATCAAGCTGTACATCACTCGTATAATTACCATCCGATGAGTTTTGCGTTGTCGGTCCCGAAGGGATCGTCTCCGGATAGACTTTCGCTTTAACAATCACATGCGTAGTCCAAGCATGACTGTTTTTTTCAGCGACTTGGGTATTTTCCAAGCAATAAGCAGAAGTAGCGGAATTCCTCCATTTACCAGCATTTCCTCCATTTGACCAAGTTGCGTCAGCAATAGCTCCACCATCGGCAATGGCATTATATTCGTCCGTATAAGCTGCAGTAGTAAATGCGTTACTATTTTTTCCTGCAAGGTAATTCGGGTCTACGCGATAAGATCCGATCTTATATTGGTCATAAGGGGCGCGGAATGTTCCAAGTGCACCAGTATTTCCAGAATTCTCATTCCAGGTTGCAATCCTTTGCGAAATCGGGAAATACTTCTTGTTCGTTGCATTCTCTACCCAACCAAAATCGGAAACCGTTAAGGGATACTGCGCTGTAGGCTGACCACCAGCGTCATTGTATACGCGAATCTTAGCTGCAACACGGTCTACTTTAATAGTCAGTGGAGCACCCTCTGCAGCCCCGGCAGTCGAGTAAGTTTTCAGTGCTTCACCTACTCCATCCGCCTTAGACGGTTCCAAAGCACCTTTTGCATTAGTCATCATAAAATTATCATCTTTAGCCACGTCAGCAATGTCTTCAGCTATAGCAGCATTAATCTCAGCAAACTTTGTTTTTGAGTTTATTTGAGCCTTAAACTTAGCAGTAGGGTTAATGATAACCAGAATCGACTTAGCTGTTTTGCTAATTTCGAAAGCAGCACCTTGCGCACCCGACGGTTGTCCCGGAGTCCCGAGAGTCATTGTACCTACATTAACAACGTTAGGATTAGCAGCCGATGCATTTGTTCCATGATCGTCAACATGCCCGTCAAAGAAAATAGCCATTACATCTGTAACCTTCGACTCTTTATCAGTACCATTCTCTGTGCCATTCAGATTACGAGTCATTGAACCGTTTGCAGTCACAATATTCAGATACACCCAAGCATCCTTTTCACCCGTCGTTATCACGCCATTGTCGACTTCGACCATGTCATCCGTACTACAGGCTGCAAATAGCGCTCCTGTAAGAATTAACGCAAAAAACTTTCTCATTTTCATTGTTCTAATTGTTTTAAAAGTTAATAAATATTTAGTTTGTTTTTTCTCTTCTTTAATCATATGGGTTAAATGTATTTCTAATAACCTCCTCTTTTTTACATAGTAACTATAACTTTAATCCGCTGCATTTCAGTCTTTCCAGTAGAAACATATACCGTCCCTGTCCCCGAAGTAGCACTTACCACATGCAAATCTATCAATCCCGTATCGGAATAGACGTGATGCGGATCGTTGCGAATGGCTTGCCCACCAGGTGAAAGCTGTAGCCAATTGGCTGTATTCGGCGTTGATGTCGGAGTAGTGTTATTCATGTATCCTGTTCCATCGGTCATTGGGTAACCTTCTACATAAGCAGAGGCATAATAAGCCGAGGCATTGAGGCTGAAATTACTACTGATCGTGGTCCCTACCGCCACACGGTCTCTCCTACGCACTGTAATGTATTTCTTAATGCTACCCAAATGTATTTCCAACGTCCCCTCTTTAAAAGCAGACGTAACCGTAACCTTAACTTCCAAAGGTGTTGTGATCCCCAGTGGTATCACAGCCCCATATGAATCCGATGTGGGCGCCACAATCGTAAGGCCTGAGGTTAACGAACGGATATGCTTACGGTCGACAAATTGAGTATTACAGTTTGTAACCAATGTGAAAGCAGTATATTGCGTTGTACCACCCGGTGCATAAAGCTCTAAATGAGAGTTAGAGACACCTATATAATATTCATTGTTGCTCGATATTTCATAACTCCAGTTGTCCTGTACCGTTATAACGAAATCAAGAGCAGTATTTGATGGCTTTCCCGAAAGTGCATCACTTACTGTAGCAAAACCACGAGCATTAACCCTTGTGATAGTAAGTGTATACACCGTGTTTCGTTCAATATTTAGGGAATTCTTATCAGAATCCACAATCCTCATCTTATAGTACATCGTCTCTCCCTGCCACGTCCCACGGATAAGCAAATAAGTATCATTGGCATCAGTATCCGACTCAAATACCCTGACTGGATTATCTTCTGTACTCTGTATGTTCCCACCCATATCCACTGCTGCCAGAAAATCCGAGGAGTAACTTGCATCAATTTTATAATCCACCAGTTTACTACTTCCGGTATTATAAGCAAGCAATCCATCAATATTGTACCACTGTGCTTGTTTAGGTGTACTGAGCAGTGTAGTAATCCCAAGAAATTTAAAAGCAGAATCAGTGTTTCTGACTACGACTTCAGCCACCGCACGTTTCATATTAATCGGAGGTATAGGGGTCGTAAAACTAATCTGGCTCATACTAACCAATCCACTCATAGGAATGGGATCACTGATAAGCGGCAATGTGGTTTGCGGATTACTGAGTGGTACAGTCAGTAATGTTTTACTAGCCAAAGCAAGTGACATATTTGCAAGTACCGTCTCTAAATTGGCTTTTGTGAAGTCGTAAGCCACCCCATTAGCATGGAACTGGCCTTGCTGATTACCCAGCGCCAACAACTGACACGCATTAGTCTGCCTGGTAATCTCCACATATGACTTTCCCCCTTCGTTTTCGGCTAGTACGGCTTCCACGAATGTGGCGTTGGCATCATTGCCCCGAAATACAAGTAACCATATCGTTGATATCACATCATCGCCATTCGCCCTCGTCCGCGGTGCAAGGGGCAACTGATGAGGATTCGTCTGTAACGTCAGTTCCAGCTTCACCTTATCATCCCCAGCCTCCAGCCCATCCAAGACTTGTGGAGGCTCGCACCCCATCAACACTAAAAGTGTCATAAGGGTCCATATTCCGATATGTAATAAATTCTTCTTCATACGCTACAAGCTACTCAACATTTTTAACACAACGAAGGCTTTCGCCATAATTTGGTAACCGATATTGAAAACCCAGAGGTGGGAATTTTCCCACCGACATCTTCCATGCTGTCTGAGAAGCATTATAGTTAGATGGTCCTGATGAAGCTGTTAAATAATAACCTCTGTTCCCTGGTTCCTGTAATACACCCCACCCCGCAGCTTTTCGACCGGGCATAGGAAAAAAGACAGAAGCTTTGGTCACATCATTGAATATTACAATGCCGCGATAAGCTATTTCAGCATTATCAATCGATACAGCAAAATCAATTTTGTCATCAGTAAGCTGCTTAGTTTTCATCGGTCTGCGATCAAAGAAACCATCAGCATAATATCCGATAGTGTAATTAACAGCATTATTTACGGTCGATTCAAACTCAATTTGAGAATTATATTCATTATCTACATTGTTAATCGTCGAATAATCGGTACGCCCGAATGTATTGAAAACCCAATAATCAGTACTAACATTATTATTTTTCACACGTGCCACGTTGTTCGATCCGCTAAGAGGAGTCTTGAACAAAGATTGCCTAAGCTCAGAAAAAGCAATCTGATCACTGTACTCAGAATGTGGCGCAGTACCAGTAGCATAGTCAGCGTCCACTACTCCCAAATGACTGACGTCTACAAATCGACCCGAATAAGCTCCGCCCGTCGCGTAAATATTCGGATAAGGACCGTTATAGGCCAACTGATTTGTGGGCCCATCTGAGGGAGTATGATATCCCTTCGGGCAGAGTTCAAACTGTGCTTTGTAATTATAGTCATAAACCGTCTCATCTCCATCCGTACCAGGTTTCTCATCCCATATTGGAGTTTTAGAGCCATTACCTGCCCCGTAGAATTGTAATTCAGACATAAACCAACCAGTATCACCACCAACCACCGCATCATTCGACGGGTTATACGCTCTGCGGTAATAGTTCGTATAGGGTTTATCAATTCTATTCTGCCCCCACTGAAACATAGCTCCAGCTTGACTCGGGAATTCTACAAATGTTCCATAATTTATTCCAAGCGCATCTCCTCCATACTGTGATTTCAACTGAGGAATATCAGTAGTCGCAGGATTGTTTCGATACTCTCGTGCAGTTAGGTTGAATGGAGATATCTTCCGCGAATAACTATTATTTTGATAAATATAGGCATCAGCCTCTCCTTGACGAACATATATATAATGATCATCTTTAACGTATGTACCTGCACAATATCTTATACGTATCACACCATATCTGGGATCAGAGTCTGCACTAGTCAATGTCGATGTAGTGCCTATCCTAAAATAGATCCTTCCTCTTCCCTGAACATACGTACCATCCTCTTCTGATTTGTATTCATTGGTACGTACCGGAAAATTCTGTGACTTTCCCGGGCTATCGGTACCAATAACCGGATCAAAACTGGGAGTAGAACTTATAACCAGCCATTCATTACCTTCCAATACCTCAGCTCTCCAACCGCCCAGATCATCGACTTCACTCCAATCTGTACCACTAGTCCGGCTGCCAGTAAGATGGAGATTTGTCCATCCCGCTTTCGTAACCCTCGTTACTTGTCCGATGATAACGCGCTCTCCAGTCTCATTGTAACGGAAAAAAGCTCCAACATATCCTTTGCCATATAATTCGAAATAATTATACCGGTTACCATATTGCGAAACATTGACTGTGATTTCACGCTGTAGTTTACCACCGTAATTATCTTCGGCTGAAAGTATCAACCGAAAATCCTGCGTACCTATTTGATTGTATTCATCCACCAATATATCTATGTATCCGATACCCGTCTGCGTAGCGGAATCATATGTGTAAGAAAAACGTGAAGTACTGTATGTTGTTTTAGTACCACTAACGGAGGAACCATCACCGTCTTTCAGCACCAAGTCATTAAAAATCTTTTCAGTCACCCGAGTATTAGTTCCGGAACCTATATATACATCGGGCAAAACCTTCACCTGGGGCATATTCGATGAAAAGGTGACACGTGCACCATTGTAATCAGTGATATTCGCCACGGTCTGAGATACATTCAGATAGCGATCTTGCATCTGCCAGTCATTCTTTGATTCTCCCCATTCGGTCACGACAGCTTCTACTTCCATTAACGTACGGATAGTTGCCGCCAGCGAAAGGTAAGAATTAGAAGGGATAGAGTAGTTATCCGCCGCAACACTACCTCCATCATCACCAATTGTCAATATCTTCAACTTACATGAAGGATTGCGCCATCCGTCGGAATTAACTGTAAAAACGACAGCCATATCTTCATCATCTGTGGGAGTAAAATCGGTAAAAGGTAAGATAACTCTGGGTATTCTTTTCGCCCAAACAATCCCCTTAGCCACCTGTTCAGAAGTGAGGGCAACGTTTTCAAAATAACCAGGATCATTAGCTAAAGTAAAGGAACGAGATAAAGTCCTATCAAAAGAACTATTATCCTTAGCCAGTAAAGACACTCCGACAGGCACATTAGAGAAAGTAACACCGGTAAACAGGGCATCCAAATCTTCATCCGCCTCCAATACCACATCTACCCGACAAGCCAGGCGGCGAAGCTTTAACGGCAGGGGATTATAAGTGCTACCGTCAGGATAATTCTCATCACCTGTTATGGTTGCCTGAGTCTGGCTCACTTCGACACCAACTACCTCCTGTACCATCGGTATCAGGGATACAGAGTTTATATCCGATTCAGAGAGAGTAATTCCGTCCAACTCAGAACGATAAGTAACAAAATTCAACGGAGAAACGTCCGGATTAGGCTCATTGGCCACAAATACAAACTTATAAGTATCAGCCTTAACCTGCAGACTGACAATATCACCTTCATTGGCATAGAATAACTTATTATGGAGACATTCACCAGATGTCGGGTCGAAAGCCAGAATACGAAGAGTCTCGATCCTATTGTCCAGACCGTCTCCAAGTATCGTTCCGGCCAGATTCCTAAACTCCAGGGTAACCATCGCCTCATTGTCATCATATATATCATCGGTAAAAATGCATGATGACAGAAATGCCATAAACGCCATACAGAGAGAGAACTTAAATCGACTTCCCCTCCATAAACTCTGCAAATTAGCCTCTAATATATTTATAATCTGAAACATATATTTTTCCTTTTCTCATCTTTTCAATGTCTCCACTTTTACCTTTATCTATATAGGTCGAGCAAAGCATTAAAGTTAAAATTTAGTTCATCTACTTCCCTATTCTAATAATCAGGAAGTCTTACAAAATGCTATACAGCGAACCGTTTTCGATTCCTGTTTATCAGTTATGCTATTTACCCTTTTTCTTGATCTCGTCAGCATTAACCTTTTTCTTAGCTAATTCATCCAAATTATCCTTGGCTACATCCAATCCTAATTCTTTGGCAATCTTTAAATACTTCTCAGAGGATTCATAATCCTCTTTCATTAATAATAATATTCCCATTGTATTATTATATTCAGGTGAGTAATCTTCCGATTTCACTCTTTCCAGATAGCGCTCCGCAGAAACCAAATCATTCCGAGAAAGAGCCGCGGTAGCCGCATTCATGTTAGCAATTTCGCTTCCCGGATAGATACGGACAGCAGTTTCAAAAATATCGATAAACTCCTGTGAACCTTTCGGGTAGGTATTAGCCACCATAAACATCTCATTCAAACTCAGATTCTGAGGACGTCTCTTTATCACTTCTTTCGCCTCCTCCAAATTAAAGTTCTTAATATCATAACTCACTTTACAGATCGCAACACGCAGACTCGGGAAAATATGCTTCAACATGAACCGATATGGTTCACCACCATGCAATTTCATCAATGTAGTTTCCCTTCCCTTTTCAATCGGGATGTTTGCAATGATATTCAACACTTCGGCCTTATCATCCATTTCTATGGTGTCAAGTGCCTTCACCAGTCCTTCCCAGTTTTCACCTCCAAACTGGATATGATACTGGTTTTTCGGGAAATCATACTGCGTAGCCAGATAGTTACGTAATGCCATAGCACGACCTTCGGAAAGACGTTTATTGGTTTCTAATGTTCCTTCGGGAGAAGCATAACCGATGATATCCAAGCGTTTCACGTTCACATTCACATCATTCTTCAAATCATCAATCATGGCTCGTATCTTTGCCAATTCCTTGGGGTTATTCATGTATTCAGGACGAATATCCACCTTATTCACTACAAAGTCCAGGAAACATTCAGCCTGCACATCACGACTCTTTATTTCCTCTACCATTGGTTCTACGTACGACAAGTAAGGAGTAATGACATATGGCACCAACATACGCTCAAGAGTAACCTTATCAAAAGCATATTCTACATTCATCAGGGTACTTTCACCACAACCACATTCGTCACGCTGTACATTCAGTTTAGCATCTGCCATCCAAGGTTCATAAGGTAATGAATACCTGTAATGAAGGACACCGCTTTTCTTCTTAGAATTTCTCTCTACCAGATAAGGAAGCCTATAACTTTCTTTCTCCCTCCGGCTCATCACCGACAGTCTCCGTTCATACGCCAGATACTCATTCCGACCTTTAATAGATATTCTAGGAAGCTCATAGGTATTAGAAGAGGAAATCAGCTGCGGAATAAAGTCCACTCCACGCGTAGACTTCACCTTCACATCATCCAGAATGATATTCAGGTCTACATGAAGAAGAGCACCCGACTGCTCCAGTCGCATAGGCTCTATCCTGATAGTACCGTCGTATGAACGCTCCTGAGCCATGACTTCGTTCACATTTAGGTATAAAGCCATCATCGCCAATGCAATGAATTGTATATTTCTTTTCATTGTTCTCAATCTATTTAATTAGGTAAATAAGTGATAAGCTCGCTTTTGTAGGACCCAGATAGTTTTTACTGGTATCTTTCAGCTTAGTGCCACACGTTGTACATGGGTATTTTTCATACTCAATTCTCGCATATCCCAGTCCGATAGAAGCCTCAAGACTCCAACGCTTCTTTAATATCCATGAATGCCCGATTGAAAGCCCACCACCATAGAGACGTCCCTGATAGCGCATGTTCTGCATATTCTCGCTGATTAACGGCCAATCTGGCCATCCACCTACATTGAAGTCGGCATAGTGTGCATGCAACCCGATGAACGTACGGTTAAAGCTTTCGCAGAACCAGTATCGAAGCTCCGGCTGTATACCCCAATGCTTCAAACGGGCATCATCAAATTTCCATGGATTATAGTTGACCGGGATATCCAGTGTCCACTTGCGTGCCAAAGCAACTTCCAAACCAAGATTCATAGTAGTAGTGGCATCATAAAGCAGGTTACTTTTTACGGCAACCTTTTGAGCTTTACTTTCAACCGACAATAAACCCAATATGAATAGTATGCAGACTAGTATTTTCTTCATTTATTCCTTCTTTTTATTTTAAAACCATTCTATAAATCCAATTTCATGCCGTGAAACTTTGATGAAGCAGAGCATTCTTTAAAGAAACATTTTATATCTTTGCACTTTCCATCTATTCCATGCTTCGGCATCCCGACTTCATCCCCTTCAAACCTTGAATAACAAACCAAAAAAGGATAAAATCTCAGATTGCAAATATCGTGGAAATAAAGAAGACTGGAAATCGTATCAAGTTCTGTTATAGGCACTAAAAAAGAGGCCACACAACTAATAATGCTAGTATGCACAATAAGAATGACCAAAATAAGAAAAAAGAGAAAATATCAGTTTGCATTTCCATTATCCGCATATTTTTATTTTATTTGTTTCAATATTCGAAACTTTCTAAAGAAATTAATCCAAACTATTTAATATAAGAAAGAGCAAGAAATAATCATTAAATACAATAAATACAAGATAAAATATACAACTTTACTATTCTCGCCCAGGCTATACACACTCCTCGCCACGATTAGAAAGGAAAAGGGAGGAAATTTCATAGAAGACAATTTTGTATTAATTACTACATTATATGCTTTATAGTCTTGCCTTTATTATAAAACAAATGAGTTGTCATCTTTTTCTTGCAGACTGAGCGATTATTCCCCCAGTAAACACTACCTTTGCTATTATTTACTTATAAACGAATACAACTATGAGTCCCGACTTTAACTACAGCGAGGTACCGGCCACCTTCCTCCACTGCCTCAACAAGCAGTGCAAACACTCCGCCAAATGTATGCGCTACCTGGTGACAGCCTATGTCCCGGACAACTACCCGGTAATCAGCACCGTAAATCCAAACTATTTTAGTTCGCACAAAGAATCCTGCCCGTACTTCATGGCGGATAAAAAGAAACGTTTCGCACTCGGCATCACCCACTTGTTGGATAATGTACCGCACAAAGAAGCCCTCGGCATCAAACGAGAACTGATGGCAGAGCTTAATCGGACTACCTACTACCGCTGTTACCGAAAGGAACGACTTCTGAAACCCAAAGAACAGGAATACATCCGTCAACTGTTTCTCAAAAGAGGAATAAAGGAAGAACCCGTATATGACGAGTACGTAGAACAATATGAATGGTAAACTTCTGTAAATAAGTCCGATGCCTTCCTCTCCCGGAAGGCTCTACTGAACCGGTATCGTTCCATTGTGAAGAAATATCCGTTTCACTTTACTGGCATTTTTGTTTCTTAGGTAAGAAACTTTCGTTTCAATGGGAAGAAACGTTTGTTTCTTAGGCAAGACACTTTTGTTCCAACAGGAAGAAACTAAATGGAACAGATAGAGGTTCTGTAAATCGCCTATATCTTCCTGACTGACAACAAGAAAGGGCGTAATCTTGCGACTACACCCTTCCTCTTGTCAACTTAATAACGTTATTACTTCAATTCAAAAGGAACGATCCCTTTGATATCCGCTGCCGAAGCGGCGATAACAGCTTCAAACTTACCCGGTTCGGCTACCCAGGCATGTTGGGCATCGTCAAAGTAGCTCAAAGCTTCTTTATCTATGGTGAAGGTTATTTCTTTCTCTTCGCCCGGAGCCAGTTTCACTTTCTTGAAACCTTTCAACTCTTTGACAGGACGGGGCAGAGAGGATTTCTTATCACTGATATACAATTGCACAACTTCCTGTCCTTCGCGGTCACCGGCATTCTTCACGGTTACGGTAAAACTGATCTGATCATCGGCAGACATCACTTTCTTATCAGCCGCAGGTTTGCCATAAGCAAACGTTGTGTAAGACAGCCCGTGTCCGAAGGGGAACAATGGTTTCACCTTCTTCTGCTTGTCCGCCCAACGATACCCCACAAAGATGCCTTCGTTGTATTTCATATCTACCACATCCTTACTTCTCTGACTGATATATTCGCCAACGCTATGAGCCGGAACATCTTCCAGACGGGCAGGAAAAGTGAAAGGCAGCTTGCCGGAAGGATTGGCATCCCCCATCAACACGGCAGCGATTGAGTTTCCGGCTTCCGATCCCAAGAACCAAGCTTGCAAAACAGAAGGAACTTCCGCAATCCAGGGCATAGCTACCGCATTGCCGGAAACATTGATGACTACAAGATTCTTGTTTGCCTTCGCCAAAGCTGAAATGACAGCATCCTGTCCGTACGGCAATTCCAAGCCAGCACGGTCGGTATCTTCGCAATCCTGATTGTTACTCTTGTTCAGTCCACCGATGAAGATCACATAGTCGGCATCCGCAGCCACCTTTACGGCTTCGGTAATCAGCTCCTCAGGCGTACGGTCATCCTGTAGATTCTGACCGGTTACCACACCATTATATTCGCCACGGGCATCGCCTACGTATCCACGGGCATAAACAACTTCCGCCTTGTTTCCTACGCGGTTCTTGATGCCATCCAACGGAGAAAGTTCGCGCTGCACCTTCAGGGAGGAGCTACCACCACCTACGGTCATCATTTTCACAGCATTCTCACCGATAACGGCAATCTTCTTCACTTTATTCAAGTCAATGGGCAATACGCCGCCTTTGTTTTGCAGCAGCACAATGCCTTCTTCACCAATGCGGCGGGCAGCCTCGTAATGCTCGGGAGAAAGGATAGAACCGAAAGGACGGTTCACATCCATTGTAGTGCGGAATGCCAGGCGCAGGATGCGACGTACTTTTTCGTCCAGTTCCTTCGTACCTACTTTGCCCGATTTGATACGCTCCAGATAAGGCATAGCCAGATAATAGTTATCATAAGCGTTGCTGCTGCCATTGGCAAGACCATCCGTCCAGCTTCCGAACTCCATATCAAGACCGTTTGTAATAGCCTGATCAGTATCGTGCGTGCCGCCCCAGTCGGAAACGACCACACCGTCGAAGCCCCATTCGCCTCTCAGGATATCGTTCAACAGATATTGGTTGTGGCAGGCATGCTGACCTTTATACAGGTTATAAGCTCCCATGATAGACCACGCTTTACCTTCCTGAACGGCCGCCTTGAAAGCGGGCAGATAGATTTCATACAGGGCACGGTCGTCTACTATGACATTGGTGGTGTGGCGGTTGATTTCCTGATTGTTCAGCGCATAGTGCTTCACGCAGGCTGCCACCCCATTCTGTTGTACGCCCTGCACCGTTCCCCGATACCGCCGCCGCTGCGAACGCC
>OGXH01001838.1_pt1 | contig 15325 bp, 10 predicted proteins | sample 1576241 | NCBI WGS metagenome assembly OGXH01 (sample SAMEA3541529, study PRJEB24748) | human gut metagenome | biome: human gut; feature: human-associated habitat; material: faeces | place: China | collected 2012
TATTAATGATGTCATTATGCTTTGTGGCGCCGCCGGGATGCCCCGATTTGGCTTTCTCGACCATGGCGGCCGAAAGGATACGGATATTGTCGGCCACACGGGTCAGTTTGGAATTGGTAGATGACATATCAGTCTGTGGTTTTATGGTTATGTCTTAGGGTTCTCGCTGCAAAAGTAATAAAAAAGATATTACCCGACCTGTTTCAGCTCCAAAATATTTGCTTTTTCTATCTTTTTCTTTGCATAAGGCAAAGTAACGGTGAATTTCCGCGCATCCGTCGAGGGAATGTCGAACATCGTATCCATCATGATCGCCTCGCAGATCGAGCGCAGGCCGCGGGCGCCGAGCTTGAATTCGACGGCCTTGTCGACGATGTAGTCCAGCACCGCCTCGTCGAACGAGAGCTTCACGCCGTCCAGCTCGAACAGGCGCTTGTACTGTTTGACGATGGCATTCTTCGGCTCGGTGAGGATCGAGCGCAGCGCCTCGCGCGAAAGCGGCTGCATGTACTTGGTGTGGGGCTCATTTGCCGGGTAGACCGCCATTTTTTTGCGGTCGGTCTTGCTGCGGCCGAGGTTTGCTTCCACAAAGCCCTCGTCCTGCGCAAAGCCGCCGTAAACTACCGTCTGGTAGGCGCGCTCCACGCTGTGCACTGCCATCTGCTGGGAAAGGCCGATGTGGGTGGCGTCGTCCTTTGCCACCACCAGCAGGCCGCTGGTGTCCTTATCGATGCGGTGGACGATGCCGGGGCGGATCTCACCGCCAATGCCGGAAAGGCTGCCCTTGCAGTGCCACAGCAGGGCGTTGACCAGTGTGCCGTCCGGGTTGCCGGGTGCGGGGTGCACCACCATGCCCTTGGGCTTGTTGACCACCAGCAGATGGGCGTCCTCGTAGACGATCTCCAGCGGAATATCCTGCGGCACGGCCTCGATGGGCTTTGCGTCCGGGATCTCCAGCAGCACGGTGTCCCCTGCCTTGAGTTTCAGGCTTTTGGCCACGGCCTTGCCGTTACACTGCACATGCCCCTCGGCCACCAGCGCCTGCAGCGCCGAGCGGGACAGGCCGGTGTCCTCGCCGCTGAGAAAGCGGTCGATACGCTGACCGGCAGTCTCCTGCTCTACGATAAATTCACGCTGTTCCATAATTTACTGCTCCTTGGAAGCGGCGTCATCGGCGTGCACTTCGTCCAGAAAGATCACCAGCACCCACAGTGCCACGCCCACGCAAACGCAGATATCTGCAAAATTGAACACAGCAAAGCGCATGAACAGCAGGTTGATGTAGTCCACCACCTCGCCGTTGAGCACACGGTCGATCAGGTTGCCGATGCCGCCGCCCAGCACCAGCACCAGCGCTGCCTGCTGCAGGCGCTTGCCGCGGCTGCGGAAAAACAGGCCATAGGCGACCGCCAGCAGCGCCGCGCTTGTGGCGATGATCAGGAACAGCTGCTTGCCGCTGAGCAGGCTGAAAGCCATGCCCGGATTGAGCACGAACCGCAGCTCCACCACATGGGGGATGAACGGCATAGCGCCTACCGGCTGCAAAACCTGCACCGCCCACAGTTTGATCAGCTGGTCAATGCCGATCAGCGCAGCCACAGCTGCCAGATTGAAGAGTACAAATGCCATTAGCTACCTCGTTTCTGTTATAAAAAACGGCGCTCCCCGTTCAAGGGAGCGCCGCCCTTTTTACAAAACAGATTTGTATTGATGCGGGACGCTTATGCTTCCACAACGCTGGCGCAGCGTGCGCACAGGGTGGGGTGTGCGGGGTGGCTGCCGATGGAAGCAGAGTACTTCCAGCAGCGCTCGCACTTGTCGCCGGTGGCGTGTGCAGCTGCAACGCCCAAGCCCTCGACAGCGCTGGCAGCGCCGCCCTCGCCCTTGACCAGTTCCACATGGGAGACGATCATCAGGTCGGCCAACTCGTCCATGGGGATGCTGTTCAGCAGGTCATAGACGGCATCGCTGCAGTACAGGGTGACGGAGGCCTCCAGAGAAGCACCAATGAGCTTTTCGGCACGGGCCTGCTCCAGCACCTTCTTGACCTCGTCGCGCACGGCGATGAGCTGTGCCCACTTTGCCTTAAAGGCATCGTCGGCGGCATACTGGCCGGCCTTGGGCATCTGCTCAAACACCACATACTTGTTCATACCCTCGGTCTTGGGCATGAAGTCCCAGATCTCCTGACTGGTGAAGCACAGGATGGGGGCAATGATCTTGTCCAGAGCAACAAGGATCTTGTACATGGTGGTCTGGGCGGCCTTGCGGGCGGTGCCGTTGGTGCAGTACAGACGATCCTTGGTGACGTCCAGATAGAAGTTGGACATGGCCACCACGCAGAAGTTGTACACAGCGTGGTAGACCTTATTGAAGTCGTACACAGCGTAGCCTGCGTTGGTGTTGGCGATCAGGTCATCCAGCGCAGCCAGTGCCCAGCGGTCGATATCCTGCAGCTGATCGTCTGCCACACAATCGGTGTTGGGGTCAAAGCCGTCCAGATTGCCCAGAATAAAGCGGGCGGTGTTGCGGATCTTACGGTAAGCCTCGCTGAGCTGCTTGAAGATGTTCTTGCCAGCGCGCACGTCCACGGTGTAATCGGAAGAAGCCACCCACAGACGGATAATATCGGCGCCGTAATCCTTGATGATCTCGCTGGGCTCCACGCCGTTACCGGCGCTCTTGTGCATCTGCTTGCCCTGCTCGTCCACAACCCAGCCGTGGCACAGCACGGACTTATAGGGTGCGCAGCCCTTGCTTGCAACGCTGGTCAGCAGGCTGGACTGGAACCAGCCGCGGAACTGGTCGCCGCCTTCCATATACATATCGGCGGGGAAACGCAGCTCGGGGCGCTCGTCCAGCACGGCAGCATGGGTGGAGCCGGAGTCGAACCAGACGTCCATGATGTCGGAATCCTTCTCCCACTCGGAAGCGCCGCACTTCTCGCACACTTCGCCTGCGGGGATGATCTGCTCGGCATCGTACTTATACCATGCGTCAGAGCCTTCCTTGCGGAACAGGGCGCTGACAGCCTTGATGGTAGCATCGGTGATGTGGTAGGTGCCGCACTTCTTGCAGTAGAAGGCGGGGATGGGCACGCCCCAAGTGCGCTGGCGGCTGATGCACCAGTCGTTACGGTCGCGCACCATGCCGGTCATGCGGTCATGGCCCCAATCCGGCATCCAAGTGACGGTATCAATTGCCTTGTACACGTCCTCGCGGAACTTGGCAATGGAGCAGAACCACTGTTCGGTAGCGCGGAAGATGATGGGATGATGGCAGCGCCAGCAGTGGGGGTACTGGTGCTTGATGTGCACCTGACCCATCACAGCGCCGGAAGCAGTCAGGTCGGCCAGAATGGTCTTGTTGGCTGCCCACACGCGCTGACCAGCGTACTTGCCGGCCAGCTCGGTCAGGTAACCGCCGTCGTCCACAGGCACGGTGATGGGCACCTGCGGATACTTCTGGCAGACGTTGAAGTCGTCCACGCCGTGACCGCCTGCGGTATGAACGCAGCCGGAACCGCTTTCCAGCGTGACGTGGTCGCCCAGAATGACCCAGCCCTCCTTGGGCAGGTAGACGTGGTTATAGCGCATCAGCTCGAACTCAGCGCCGGAAACGGGCTCGCCCACGATCTCATAGTTCTCGATGTGGCAGGCGTCCATAACGCTCTTGACCAGATCGGTGGCCATGATGTGGTACTCCTCGCCGATCTTGACGAAGGAGTACTCGAACTGACCGTTCAGGCAGATAGCCTCGTTGGCGGGCAGGGTCCAGGTAGTGGTGGTCCAGATGACGAAGTAGGTCTTATCCATGGGGATGCCGTACTTTGCCAGCACACCGTTGGGATCCTGCGAGACGTGGAAACGCACAAAGATGGAATCGCAGTCGTCCTCGCCGTACTCGATCTCGGCTTCTGCCAGTGCGGTGCGGCAGTCCGGGCACCAGTACACGGGCTTCAGACCTTTGTAGATGTAGCCCTTCTTGGCCATCTCGCCGAAGATCTCGATCTGACGTGCCTCAAACTCCGGCTTCAGGGTCAGGTAGGGGTGCTCGAAGTCACCGATAACGCCCAGACGCTTGAACTGGTCGCTCATGATGTCAATGTGCTCGGTGGCAAACTTTTCACAGATCTGGCGCAGCTCCAGCTTGGAGATGTCCTTCTTCTTGTCACCCACCGAGGACAGGGCCTTCAGCTCAATGGGCAGGCCGTGGGTATCAAAGCCGGGCACATAGGGAGCCTGATAGCCCTCCATGTTCTTTTCGCGGATGATGATATCCTTGATGATCTTGTTCAGGGCGGTGCCCATGTGGATGTTGCCGTTTGCATACGGAGGGCCGTCGTGCAGAATGAACTGGGGCTTGCCCTCGTTGTGCTTCATGAGCTGGTTGTACAGGTCGTTGTCGTCCCAGTCCTTGAGCATGACCGGTTCCTTTTTGGGCAGACCGGCGCGCATCTCAAACAGGGTCTTGGGCAGATTCAACGTGCTGTCGTACTGCGATTTGTTCTTAGCCAATGGTTTACACTCTCCTCTATTTTTGCGTTGGGTGCCTTACTCGCTGAACTTTACGCCCTGAAAAGCGTCGTAGTCCGGCTCGTCCGGCTTCATATCAGCAGGAGGCGGGTCCAGCTTGAGCTGGCTTTCGTCCTTTGCCCAGAAATCCTCGCTGCTGTCAGCCGCCTTGTCGTCATCGGCAGGGGCGGCAGGTTCGGTGGTTTCGGTCATTTCGGCAGGTTGCTCGGCCGGGGCTGCTGCGGCATCGGCTGCGGGGGCAGTCTCGGGCTGTGCGGCGGACTGCTCTGCGGCAGCTTCCTGCACAGGCTCTGCATCCTGTACGGGGGCGTCCTTTTCGGCGTCCTTAGCGTCCTTCTGGAACTCCGGCAGACGGCTCAAAGACTCCACGTGGCTGCGGTACAAATTGAGCACATCCGCCTTGAAGCGGGTGACCTCCAGACGGACGCGGTCGTACTCCCGCTCCTCAGCCAGACGCTTTTCGTTGGCCTCGTTCTCGATCTCGTCTGCGCGGTCGCTTGCCTTCTGCAGCAGCTCGTTGGCATCGCGGATGATATCGTCGCCCCGCAGGTTTGCGCGGTGGATGATCTCCTCAGCCTTCTGGTTTGCTTCACGGATCACGTTTTCGCCCATGCGCTGGGCGTTGATCAGCGCGCTCTTGAGCATATCGCCATCGGCCTCAAAGCTTTGCAGCTCACCCTTGAGCTTCTGGTTCTCTGCGGTCAGATCAGCGATCTGCTTGCGCAGCTGCTCTGCCTGCGCATCGTTCTGCTGCAGCTGCTCCTCGACCTTGTCCAGAAAACGATCCACGTCCTCTGTACGGTAGCCGCGGAGATTTTTTTCAAATTGTACAGAGCGGACATCCTGCGGGGTCAGCATAGTCATTTCCTCCCATAGCTTTTAATATTGAAAGAACTCAATGATCGAACGATCTTTTTTACTTTTCCCGGGCAATGCAGTCAGCCGGAAGCGGCCCTTGCCGCGCACGGTGAACACATCCTGCTCGTATACGGGAGCATGGGGCTTTTCTACCGGCAGATGGTTGATCTCTACCCTGCCCGCCTCGATCAGTTCCGCAGCGGTGCCGCGGCTGACGTGCAGCATGGCAGAGAGTATGACAACGGGAACGCTGCCATAAGAACACATAGCATGGCAGAGAGTACCGCGTCCAGCCGCAGGGAGGACACGGTGGCGGTGAGCAGCTGCCGCTCCGGTGCCGGGAAGGCCGGGATCTCTTCCGGCTCCAGCAGGCGGGTGGACACCTCTGTGCGTCCCGCCTGACACAGCTCCCGGCAGATAAGCTTTGCCGCCGGTTCCAGCGCGAACACATAAGCTGTGCCCGGCGCATCGGCAGGTAGCAGGATATCGCCCAGTGCCTCGCGCTTGAGGGCAAGCCCCATCAGGCTGCCCAGATAGTCCTTGTGCGCGGGGAGCGCCGCACCGGGCAGTGCCCGGCATTGCAGCTGTACGCAGCGCACCGGACACTCGCCGTAGCTGTACTCCGGCTCCAGACAGAGCACCCGGCGCTCGGCCTCGGGCCAGCCGCCGTCAAAACGCCAGCCGTCCCGCACACCGGCACGCCCCAGTGCCGCCTGGGCAAGATCCTGTTCCCGGTCGCTGAGGAATGCAGAGTACCGGGCTATGCCGCGGGAAAAAGCCGCATCGGCAAGATCCTCGATATGCCGCATGAGATAGCGTTCCTCATCATTGCGGGCGGGCACAAAGCCCCGCACCGCGCCAGCTGCCGGATCAATAGAATGCGCCATTGTTCTCCAGCTCGTCCAGCAGATCGCCCATGATATCCACGTTGTACGGGGTAATGATAAAGGTACTGTTGGCTACGCGCTTGATCTGGCCGTTGTTGGCATAGGCCACGCCGGACAAAAAGTCCACCAGACGGCGGGAGACCTCCTTGTTGGTGGACTCCAGGTTCAGCACCACGGTACGCTTGTTGTTCAGATGATCGGCAATGGTGCTGGCATCCTCGAACCGCTCGGGCTTGACCAGAACCACCTTGAGCTGGGTGGTGGCATGGATGTTGACCACCTTGTTCTTCTTGCTGGTGCCCTCGGCAGGCTCTTCGGTCTCTTCGTCCATCCCGATGCCAACGCCGCTGTTGTTGTTCACCATCTGGGGGCCGTCATCGATGTACTGGTCCTCGTACTCGTCCCCTTCGCCCATCAGGCCCTTCTTAATGCTATCCAGCAAAGACATAATTATCTGCTCCTTTCATTCGGGCAGCGCCCGGCTGCCTGGCGTTCTTTGCAAAAAGAATGCAAATAGCTTTTACTATTATCTGATTTTTTGCAGCAGATGTCAATAACTACAAAAGTTTTCCGTCATATAAATTTTGTCCGGAGACGATTATTTCGTCATAAAGCCTTACCTGACTGACAGAACCGTCCATTCCCTTGGGCAAAACAAGGATGTAATCGTCTTCCGAGATCAGCGGATGGTCGGCATCCACCGGGTCAATCTTGCAGAAACGGGCGATGTTGCCGTACTTGACGTACACGCCGGGAATATAGTTTTCGCCCTGCGTCTCGGCCTCGGTGCCGTCCTCCTTGAGGTAGTGCACCGCTGCGGCGGGAACCCGCAGGCCGGTGCTCTCGCCGGTGCTGATGCGTGCGCGGGCGTGGTTGAGGCACAGCACATCGCCGTTGATGGAGTTGCATTGCAGCACAAAGCGGGCAACATCCTTTTCTGCATCAATGGTCACCTCGGAAACGGTGGCGCGCAAGGCAGCATCGCTCTGGCCGGGGAAGCTGATCTCCACCGCCGTGCGCAGGGGCTTACCGTCCGCGCCCAGCAGCTTTTCGGCCTGCTTTGCGGAGCACACCCCGGCGTACTGCCAGCTGAACCCGGCCACCAGCTTGCCTACGCAGCCATCCAGCGGCATCTCGGGGTCAGAGTCCAGATAGGCTTTAAGCTGCTCCGGGCTCTGCGCCAGAATGTCCGCAGCACCGGCATTCAGCCGTCCGCTGCTGGCAGCTCGGACAAAGTAGCCGGTAGTGGGGGCGGCGATCTGGGTGGGGTTGCCCAGCTGTGCCTGCACGGTCTGTGCCTGCTGGGCAAGCAGTGCGATCTGATCCGCAAAGCCGGCGGTATCGCCGGTGGTGATCCACAGCTTGTTCTGCGCCAGCAAATAGGCATCGGTGCTTTCGTCCACATCGCTGTATTGGGCGGTGTCCAGTGCGTCCAGCAGGTCATACAGCGCACCGGAGCGCTCCTTGAGCAGGCCGTCCAGCTGGGTGGCTGCGGTGTTCTGGGAGCGCTGCAACAGGTCGATCTGGCTGGTGAGCTGGGTCAGCTGCTGGCGCAGCACCGCCTGATTGGCATCGGTATACAGCTCTGCAACGGCAGTGCCTGCCGACACCCGCTCGCCGTCCGAGACAAGGTAACCCAGATTGCCGCTGCCGGAAATGCAGGTCTCGTCAAACAGCAGCACGCCGTCCGCTTCAATGGTATCGGAGATGGTGATGGGCAGCGCCGTTTCGTAGACGTTCTGGGGGAAAAGGATGTGCGCCGCCTGCCAGCAGACATACGCTGCCGCCGCCAGCAAAAAGGCGGCCAGCACAGCCGCCAGCGTGGTAAGCGCAGAAAACTTGTGGCGCGGTTCCTGAGGGGTTTCCGGCATAAGGATCATCCTTTCAATAAAAAGTCTTGGGTCAGGCGCAAAGCGGTCTGTCGCACGTCCGCCGCCCCGGCGTCCAGCCATGTAACCCCGTCCATGTGGCGGAACCATGTCAGCTGGCGCTTGGCGTAGTTGCGGGAGGCCTGTTTGAGCTTTTCAGTGCAGACCTCAAGCGTGGCGGTCTGCTGGAAATACGGAAAAAATTCTTTATAGCCGATGGCCTGTGCGGCGGTGCGGAAGGCTTCGCGGTTATGCCAGACGTATTCTGCCTCGGCCAAAAGCCCGGCCTCCAGCATTTTGTCCACCCGCAGGTCGATGCGGCGGTACAGCGCTGCGCGGTCCGGGAAATCCAGCCCCAGCACAAGGCTGCGGTAGGGGCGCTCCGGCGGCAGCGAATCGGCCTTTTGTTCGCTGAGACGCTTGCCAGTGGCGCGGTAGTGTTCCAGCGCCCGCAGCACCCGTACCTTATTATTGGGGTGGATGGCAGCGGCGGCTTCCGGGTCCACGGCTTGCAGTTTTGCGTACATGGCTTCCGGGCCGTTGGCTTCCAGTTCAGCGGTCAGCTGCTCGCGCAGACCATCCGGGGCTTTTTCGGCGGTGAAGCGCACCCCGTACAAAAGGCTCTGCACATACAGTCCGGTGCCGCCTACCAGCAGCGGCAGATGCCCCCGGGCAGTGATATCCTGGATATACTCCCCTGCCAGCGCGGTGAAATCCGCCACGCTGAAGGTCTTTTCCGGGGTGAGGATGTCCACGCCGTGGTGCGGGATGCCGCAGGTCTCCTGCGGGGTGACCTTAGCGGTGCCCACATCCAGACCTTTGTAGATCTGCATGGAGTCGGCACTGATGACCTCGCCGGAGAACTGCTGCGCCAGCGCAACGCCCAGCGCGGTCTTGCCGGTGGCGGTGGGGCCTACCACAGCCACCACGGCAGGTTTTGCATTATACGATGCGTCCAAACTGCTTTTCCAACTCCTTTCGGGTAAGCTTGAGCACGCAGGGACGGCCATGGGGGCAGAAGGGCGGCACCTCGCCGGAGAGGATCTTCTCGGCCAGTGCCATAAGCTCCTGCGGGGAGGACTTATCCCCCGCCTTGATGGCGGCGCGGCAGGAGATGGAGTGCAGCACCCACTCGGTGTGCTCGTTCAGCGCGTCCCGGCTGCCCTTGAGCAGGCGGTCGGCGATTTCCACCAGCAAATCCTCAGCGTTCTGCGGCTCTACGTCCGCAGGCACAGCGCGCAATAGCACAGTGCTGCCGCCAAAGTCGGCCACATCCAGCCCGGCGTTTTCCAGCAGGGGCTGATTTTCCAGCAGCGCCTGCTTTTCCTCTGCGGAAAGGTCGATGGCGGCGGGCTGCAACAGCAGCTGGCTGGGCACGTTGCCGTAGTTCGCGGCCAGCTTTTCGTACAGCTGACGCTCGTGGGCGGCGTGCTTATCGATCAGACACAGCTCGTCTCCCCGCTCCGCCAAAATATAGGTGCGGAAAACCTCGCCCACGTACCGCAGCGGCTCTTCCCCCTGCGGCACATCAAAGCCCAGCTGTTCCGGCTGCTCGGACTGCACCGGCTCCTCCGGCTGATAGGGCACCGTTGCGGCTTCGATTTCCGGGGCGGCAGGCGCGGTGTTCCATGCTGCCATGTGATCCAGCAGCGGGTCGGCTGTGGCGTCCGTCTCCGGGTGCACATCCAGCTGTGCCTCAGCAGCGGCTGCCCGGAAGGGCTGCGGTGCGGGCTGGACTTTGGTTGCATCCGCTTTTTCCGGGCTGTGGAGGGTGACCACCGGGTCCAGAATATCCTCTGCGGGGGCAGACTGCCGCCACGAAGGCACAGCCGCCGCGCGGGCAGGCGGTGCGGGCTGTACCGGCGGGGTGTCTGCCGTAAAAGACGGGGTTTTCACCGGTGCAGCGGCAGGGCGCGGTGGCTGCGGGGCTTCCCAGCGCTGCGCGGGCAGCGTGCCGGGGTCTGCCTGACCCGGAATGACGGCAGAAAGTCCTGTAAAGTAATTATTCTTTACAAAATTTTCATCCTTAATATCGTTTTCTTTTTCAGTCTTCTCTTTTTCGTCTGCTTCAAAGGTAAAGCGGCGCTCCCCGGTGCCGGGCTGTGCCAGCGCCAGCTTGACCGCATGGTAAACGACATCGAACACGTCATTTTCCCGGGCAAAGCGGGCTTCGATCTTTGCAGGGTGGACATTGACGTCCACAAGGTCGGTGGGCATTTCCAGCAGCAGGATGCCGCCTGGGAACTTGCCCTGCATGGTCGTACCCTTAAAGGCCATTTCCATGCCCGCCATGATGGTGCGATTGCGCACATAGCGGCCATTGATGTAGAAATGCTGCATACTGCGGCTAGCGCGACAGCTCTTGGGCGGGGTGATCAGGCCGGTGACCCGGTACAGCCCTTCCTCGGAGTACACCTCGATGAGGTCGCGGCTGAACTCCCGGCCAAGCACCGCATAGGCGGCGCTGCGCAGCTGACCATCGCCGGGGGTGACATATTGCAGCTTGCCCTCCCGGATGAATTTGACGCTGACCTCCGGGTGGCTGAGCGCCACGTGTCCTACGTTATCTGCCACAAAGGTGCCCTCGCTGGAGTCCTTTTTGAGGAACTTCATGCGGGCGGGGGTATTGTAGAACAGGTCCTGCACCCGGATGGTGGTGCCCACAGCACGGGCGGCAGGCTCTCTGCCCTGCTCCTCGCCGCCGGCGATGCGGTAGCAGGTGGCAAACTCGTCCACCTCGGTGCGGGTGAGCAGCTCTACCCGCGCTACGCTGGCAATGGAAGCCAATGCCTCACCCCGGAACCCCAGCGTATGGATGCTGTTCAGGTCATCCGGCTTTTCAATTTTGCTGGTGGCGTGGCGGATGAAAGCCGTTGGGATATACTCGGCATCAATACCGGTGCCGTTATCGCTGATCTCGATCAGCTTTACGCCGCCGGATTCAATGCTGACGGTGACCTGCGTTGCACCGGCATCGATGGAGTTTTCCAGCAGTTCCTTGACCACCGATGCCGGGCGCTCCACCACCTCACCGGCGGCGATCAGCTCCGCAGTATGCTTATCCAGAACATGGATGACTGCCATGGTCTTTTCCCTCCCCTGTGGTTGATTTTTACGGTCAGCCGTTCAGGCTGCCCTTGAGGGTCTTTTTCAACTCGTACAAAAAGTTCAGTGCTTCAATGGGAGTAAGCGTTTCCACATCCACGGCTTCCAGCTTTTCCATCATCTCGCTGGGCACTGCCGGGGAATTGTACTCCTGCAAGGCGTCAAAATCCATCTGCTCCACCTTGTTTTTGGGAGCAGAGGCTTCCAGCGTGCGCAGCACCTCGTGGGCGCGGCGGGTCACGCTGCCGGGCAGACCGGCCAGCTTTGCCACCTCGATACCGTAGCTGTCATCGGCGGGGCCGCGCACGATACGCCGCAGGAAAGTGATGTCCTCACCGCGCTTTTTGACCGCGATGTTGTAGTTTTTTACGCCCTCCACGGTGCCTTCCAGCTCGGTCAGCTCGTGGTAGTGGGTGGCGAACAGGGTCTTGCAGCCCAGCCCCTTGGCGGGGTCTGCGATATGCTCCACCACGGCGCGGGCGATGCTCATGCCGTCAAAGGTGGAGGTGCCGCGGCCGATCTCGTCCAGCACCACAAGACTTTTGGCGGTGGCGTTTTTCAGAATTTCGGCTACCTCGGTCATCTCCACCATAAAGGTGGACTGGCCTGCAGCAAGGTCGTCCGAGGCGCCGATGCGGGTGAAGATGGCGTCCACCACGCCCACATGGCAGCTGGCAGCCGGTACAAAGGAACCGATCTGCGCCATCAGCGCAATGAGGGCATTCTGACGCATATAAGTGGATTTACCCGCCATATTGGGGCCGGTGATGATGAGGCAGCGGTCAGTGGTGCAGTTGAGGGTGGTATCGTTGGGCACGAACATACTGCCCTTGAGCACCTGTTCCACCACCGGGTGACGCCCCTCGGTGATGGTCAGCACATCGCTGTCGTCCACCACGGGGCGGCAGTAGTTGTTTTCCGCAGCCACCTGCGCCAGCGCAGCTAGCACGTCCAGCTGTGCAATAGCGTTGGCGGTGCGCTGGATGCGATCCAGCTGGGCTCCGATGCTTTCCAGCAGTTCGTCAAACAGGCGGCGTTCCAGCGAGATGAGCCGCTCGTGCGCGCCAAGAATTTTGCTTTCCAGCTCCTTCAGTTCCTGCGTGATGTAACGCTCGCCGGAGGTGAGGGTCTGCTTGCGGATGTAGGTCTCCGGCACAAGGTTTTTGTAGGAGTTGCTCACCTCGATGAAGTAGCCGAACACATGGTTATAGCCAATTTTCAGCTTGGGGATGCCGGTCTCCTGCCGCAGACGGGCTTCCAGCTGCGCCAGCACGCCCTTGGTGTTATCGCGGATGGAGCGCAGCTCGTCCACCTCGGCATGGTAGCCCTTGGCGATGACACCGCCATCCTTGAGGGTGGAGGGGGCATCCGGGTCTACTGCGGCATAAATGCGCGCCTTGATATCCTCCAGCGGGTCGATACTTGCGGCCAGCTCGGCAAGCTCCGGGCAGTTGCAGCCCTCTGCCTGCTTGCGCAGACCGGGCAGACGGTCACAGGTCTGGGCAAGGGTGTAGATCTCCTTGGGGGTTGCAGAGCCGTACACCGTGCGGGTCATCAGGCGCTCCAGATCCGCAATGTAGTGCAGTTCTTCGGTCAGGTCGCCGCGCACCATGGTCTGGCGCACCAGCGCCTCCACAGCGTTCAGGCGGTGGTTGATGAGCTGACTGGAAATGAGCGGCTGCTCGATCCAGCTGCGCAACATCCGCTTGCCCATGGCGGTGCTGGTCTTATCCAGCACCCACAGCAGGGTGCCGCGCTTTTCGCGGCCGCGCAGAGTCTCGGTCAGCTCAAGATTTGCCCGGGTAACCGGCGAAAGCCGCATGAACTGGGCTTCGTTGTAAGTAATGACCGTCTTTAACCGCTCCACACCCTTGATCTGGGTATCGTGCAGGTATTCCAGCAGCGCAGCCATGGCAAAGCGTACAAGACCCTCGGCAGCTATGCCGGTAGTCTGCGGCCAGTCGCGACCAAACTGCTCCTCCAGCGCAGAGACCACCAGCCCCGGCGCATAGTGCTCGTCCTCGACCAGCTCCACCGAGCAGCTCATGTTCTTTTTGATGTAGGCGGTCACCTCGCGGCAGTCCAGCAGGCCGGGGTTCAGCAGCACCTCGCTGGGATGGTAGCGGCACAGCTCGGTAATGACCGCCGGAGCGATCTTATCTGCCGTCAGCTCGGTGATATGCGCCGTACCGGTGGAAACGTCCGCAAAGCACAGGCCGGCCCTTTTGCCCTTGAGGTACAGGCTGGCAATGTAGTTGTTGCGGTCGTCCTGCAGCATGCTGCTCTCGATGACCGTACCGGGGGTGACCACACGGATGATGTCCCGCTTGACAAGGCCTTTCGCCTTGGCGGGATCCTCCACCTGCTCACAGATGGCCACCTTATAGCCCTTGGCAATCAGGCGCGCCACATAGCCCTCGTAGCTGTGGAAGGGCACGCCGCACATAGGGGCGCGCTCCGCAAGGCCGCACTGCTTGCCGGTAAGGGTAAGATCCAGCTCCCGGGACGCCGTGACGGCATCGTCGAAGAACATCTCGTAAAAATCGCCGATGCGGTAAAAAAGAATTTCGTCCTTGTGTTGATTTTTGATCTCAAGATACTGCTGCATCATGGGCGAAAGCTCTGCCATGGTTTTTCCTCTTTCCCTTGTATGGTTCCGTCAGCCGGTTTGTGGGCTGTAACCGCCGGTGCAAACAAAACGCGGTCTGTGTTGCACAGCCGCGTTCCGGTCAAAAAAAGTTTGCTCAGTGGCAGCCGCCGCAGGTGGAACAGCTGCCGGTGCAGGAGGCAGAAGGCTCCTGCACGGTCATGGGGTCGCCGCCGTTCATGGCGGTGTTGATGATGGCATCGATATAGTTGACCAGATTCTCGCACTCGCGCTTGGCCTCGTTGTATGCCACCATGCCCTCGTTGCCCATGATCTGGCCGTAGAGGCTGTTCACCTTCTCGTTCAGCTCAGCGATGCGGGCGTCGTCGCGCTCGTTCTTGCCGATCTCATTGTTCAGATCCATGCGGGCCAGATTGAACTCGCCGATCAGGTTCTGCAGCTCCTCATCCTTGTCGTTTGCCTTGCGGGCCTGATCCAGAATGACGTAGCGGGGGTCGGTCTGCAGTGCCATAGCGGCACGCTTGAAAAGATCAATGCAATCCATGATTGGGTTCTCCTTGTTGTTTTTATTCTTTCTGGGGCAGTTTGCCCCGGAATCACGTTTTTATGCTTCCACTTCGCCCAGCAGCACGGTGGCGCGGGCACCGGTAAGATGTACAGTCGCGTAGCTGCCCAGCAGTGCCGGGTCCGCGGCAAACTCCACGGTCAGATTGTTGTCGAGCCGGCCGGAAAGGGTGCCTTCATTACGGCCAAAGCCCTCCACCAGAACCCGGACGGTCTGCCCTACCTGCGCCTTGACCAATGCCATGGCGATCTCGTCCTGCGTTGCCAGCAGGCGGGTCATGCGGTCGGTCTTTTCCTTGCGGGGGGTGGGGTCCGGCATTTCGGCAGCCTTAGTGCCGGTGCGCTTGGAGTAGATAAAGGTGAACAGCTGCATATAACCCACTTTGCGTACCAGTTCCAGCGTTTTTACAAAGTCCTCCTCGGTCTCGCCGGGGAAGCCCACGATGATATCGCTGGAGAAGGTGATGCCGGGCACGGTCTTGCGGGCGTATTCGATGAGCTCCAGATACTGCTCCACCGTATAGTGGCGGTTCATCTGCTGCAAAAGCCGGTCGGAACCGCACTGCACCGGCAGATGCAGGTGCTTGCACAGCTTCGGCTGGGCGGCGATGGTATCAATGAGCTTATGGCTGGCGTCCTTGGGGTGGCTGGTCATAAAGCGGATGTGATAATCGCCGGGCACGGTGCACAGCAGGTTGAGCAGGTCGGAGAAATCGATCTGTTCCTCCAGCCCCTTACCGTAGCTGTTCACGTTCTGCCCCAGCAGGGTAATCTCCTTATAGCCCGCCTCCACAAGGCTGCGGAACTCCGCAAGGATATCGCCGGGCTTGCGGCTCTTCTCGCGGCCGCGGACGTAGGGCACGATGCAGTAGGTGCAGAAGTTATCGCAGCCGTACATGA
>OGXH01001840.1_pt1 | contig 15316 bp, 8 predicted proteins | sample 1576241 | NCBI WGS metagenome assembly OGXH01 (sample SAMEA3541529, study PRJEB24748) | human gut metagenome | biome: human gut; feature: human-associated habitat; material: faeces | place: China | collected 2012
GAATTTATTTTTACAAAAGCTAATGTGCCCGGAGCTGCCGGGAAAATAAAATGAGATGCTTTCCAGTACCATGGCATGAGTTCTAACGGGTAGGATACTCCGGACAAGAAGATGAGCCCGACCGAAAAAAATGCGATCATTAACAACGGAGTCTCCGAATCGGTGTAAAATACCGAAGCTGCTAATCCGAAAAAGCTGGTGGCAAGCAGATACGGAATCATCAACATAACTATTTCATATTTATTCCCTATATTCGGTAAACTGAATACTACGGGCATTAATCCTAATAAAAACAGGGAGAAAAAGGCATATAGGAAACAATAGACAAAAGTTTTACTAATGATAATTCCGGACATTCTGCCAAAAGAAAATCCTTTGCCCGGAAGTTGCGAAATAGATCCGGAGTCTTTTTCATCACCGCTGATCATTCCGATTACCATTAATAAGGTCTGAAAGATTATAACCATCAGAACTGCCGGAATTAAATAACTCCCGTATCCCTCTGTGTGGTTATACAGGGCTGTTCCTACGACAGTTATTGCTTTGGATTGCTTTTTCGCCTTCTCGTGGAGGGGCTCCAGCTCTTCGCCCTGCCCGACGTCGCCCGCAACGCAGACCACGTCGCAGTCATAATTTTCCTTCAGCCACGGCACGATAATCGAGGTATCCAGACCACCGGAATAAGCCAGCAATACGCGCATCTTCGCCATAACAATCGACTCCTTTATCTTCATCCTGATTTTCATCATTTTTGTGTCCGTCTGCCGGACAAGATGGATTATACACCAAGATGAATAAAAATGCAATATGTCTGCATAAATTTTCTCGGATTTTTTTCGGAGGATGATGCAAGGTCTTCCACACGCCGCGTGCAGATTGCAACGCGCTTCACCGTGTAGTCAAGGTTGCTGTGGTTCTTTGCCTCCACACGCTCCGTGCAGATTGCAACCATTGTGCCGCGAAACGCAGCAAAGTGCCATCGTCTTTGCCTCCACACGCTCCGTGCAGATTGCAACGGTATTGACAAGGTATATACCTTTGTGCTATAATCTTTGCCTCCACACGCTCCGTGCAGATTGCAACGGCAGAAATGCACAGAATGCAATATGCACTTTTTAGAACGTGTGTTGAGTCGGTAGATAGCTTTTCAGTATTGAACAAAGCAATGCTGCGCTGACTATTTTCCCGGAACTCTTCTGCTGTCAAGGCAACCTTTGTTGCCATTAGCGACAGCCCCGGACGGACAATCGACCGGTTTTGTTGGTGCGAACCGCACCGGATTTTCATGTTAGCTGATGATTCGCCTGATGCCCATGCTGGGAATCGTATGCGGAAGTTCTGAAAGCCGCTGAATCGTCATGTGATGATACGCAACAAATTGAGGATAGTCACGTTGGAGTGCCTCGCGGTCAAATACTCTGTAAAGTTCTTCACCAAATTCTTTCTTTAATTCCTTCCTATCATATTCCGGCAATCCCTGCTTGCAATGCTGAAGTAGAAACGCCGAGTACAAATCGCGCTGTATGCGTTCGCCGTCCGGCATAACGTTCCAGCGGTTTTCAAGTGCCTTTTCGATGCAGGTATCTGTCTGGTGGTTGTACTGGCTGGCGCGCACATGCGTATCAACTTCTTTCACCCCTTCCAGCCCACGCGACTGGCATTTCTGTTTCAGCATCGTAATCAGCATGGCAGGTGCTTTGTTGGCAATGGACTTTCCAAAGCGCTTTTTGCGTTTATACCGTCCTGTCTTTTCGGAAATCTCCGTTTTGTTTGCTCTGTGGACTAAATCGCAGTAACTCATGTTCTCCACAAAGAAGCAATCACCCAGCGTCAGCAGGTAATTCGCCAATTCGTTATGCTGCTGTTTTCGGATGTCCGCCTGATGATGCTGAATCATTGCCAGCTGGTGCTGAATCCGTCTGTATCGCTTGGACTTGTTCCGCGTCAGCTTCACGCCGCGCTTAAATGTTCCATCCGAATTGTAATTCTCCGGATTCATTGCACGTCGGCTTCTGTCCATTTTACGCTGTAAGCGTCGCTTTTCTTGCTCTATGTTCTGCACACGGTCAGCCAATTCCAGCAGGTTAACCTCGCTATCGGTCGAGTATGCCAGCGTTCGCGTGCCAATGTCGATGCCGACGACACCATGCCCGACTGGGTGCTTCGGCGCACCGCTTATCGGGTCACGCTTCACCGTCGGCTTTCCTTCCAAAACAAGCTGTGCATACCAATGCGACTTTGTTTTTCCTTCCTTTCGGAGAATGCGGACAAATTTCACATGTTTTTTCAGCATTTCGGCTTCATAGGAATTATCAGGCGATAGTTTTAACGGAAATTCTCTGGCAACCCCTTTTCGGTCATTATTTCCTTGCTGATTCCATATGATTTTGCCCTCCCGAAACATAATCTCCACGCCGCCACTTTTCTTCTGCGAGTACCCCTGCACAGAGCGGAGATCGCCCGGCTTCTTGAAATGCACCTCGCCGCTTTGATTTTCAATGTATACCTTTTCAAAAGCAGTCAACACTTGCGAGACAATACCATGCTGCGCCACATTCGAGCCGATATTATCATTGAAATGCTTGTATAACCGCTTCATGTCCGTTGTGAAGGTGTTTCTGTTGATACCGTTTTTCCTCAAAAACTGCTTCTTTTGATTCTTTAATGCCCACTTTTCCTTCTTATCGGTTGTTGCTTCTATCAGCCGCTCAATTTCTCTATATTCCGGCATCCTCTCAATCCGATGTATTCTTTTCAACTCGGCATGAACCAGCGTATTATACAGCTGCCGTGCAATCTCGAAACGCTTTTCAAGATGATCGGACTGCCATTTTTCCAGTTTAAGGGGCAGCGTCAGACAACAAGTCGCCCCATCCTTCTCTTTCTCCTCATTGTCCACGCGCTTTTCCTCCCCTTCCTTTGCTTTTCCACCCCATTATACCGCATCTTCCGCACATTTTCAAGCAAGAACAGCAAATTCGACATTCAGCCGCTGTTTTTTTACTGTACAGCGCTTTTTGCATTTGTCCCCTTCGCCCATCTATCCGCCATTCCATTCATCCCGTTCCGAAAACGTATTAAATTGTGAAAAAAATATCGTTAAAATCGTGTCAGCCACTTGACAAGAGCTTAACAATCTGCTACACTGTTCTCGTCACCCCGACAAACACCGACATTCCCCGTTCGCGGGCGCATCCCCGCAGGACGGATGAAGCATAAGGAGAGAGTATCATGGCGAAAGAGTATCCGATCGTCGATAACGTGGAGAGCTTCGAGGCGGCCCTCGCCCGCGTCCGCGCGGCACAGAAGGTCTATGCGACCTACACGCAGGAGCAGGTGGACAAGATTTTCAAGGCAGCTGCCCTCGCCGCGAACAACATGCGCATCCCGCTGGCGAAGATGGCGGTGGAAGAAACCGGCATGGGCGTGGTGGAAGATAAGGTCATCAAGAACCACTACGCCGCTGAATACATCTACAACGCCTACAAGGACACGCAGACCGTCGGCGTGCTGGAGCGCGACGAAGCATTCGGCATGATGAAGGTTGCAGAACCTATCGGCGTTGTCGCGGCGGTCATCCCGACCACCAACCCCACGTCTACCGCCATTTTTAAGACGCTGATTTGCCTCAAGACCCGCAACGGCATCATCATCTCTCCCCATCCGCGCGCGAAGAAGTCCACCATCGCCGCCGCAAAGGTTGTGCTGGAAGCCGCTGTGGCTGCCGGCGCGCCCGAAGACATCATCTCGTGGGTCGATGTTCCCTCGCTGGAGCTGACCAACATGGCGATGAAGGAAGCCGACATCATCCTTGCCACCGGCGGCCCCGGCATGGTCAAGGCGGCGTACTCCTCCGGCAAGCCTGCGCTGGGCGTCGGCGCTGGCAACACGCCCGCGATTATCGACGAATCCGCTGACGTGAAGGTGGCCGTCAACTCCATCCTGCACTCCAAGACGTTCGACAACGGTATGATCTGCGCGTCCGAGCAGTCCACCATCGTGCTGGACAGCATCTACGACGCAGTGAAGGCGGAGTTCGCCAAGCGCGGCGCGTACTTCCTCGAAGGCGAAGAGCTGGACAAGGTGCGCAAGACCATCATCATCAACGGCGCACTGAACGCCAAGATTGTCGGTCAGAAGGCGCACACCATCGCCAAGCTCGCAGGCGTGGACGTGCCGGAAACCGCCAAGGTGCTGATTGGTGAAGTCGAATCCGTGGATATTTCTGAAGAGTTCGCGCATGAGAAGCTCTCCCCCGTGCTGGCGATGTACCGCGCCAAGGACATCGACGACGCGTTCGACAAGGCGGAGCACCTGATTGCTGACGGCGGCTACGGCCACACCTCTTCTATCTACCTGAACGCCGTCACCCGCAAGGATTTGATTGACCGCTTCGCTGCGCGCATGAAGACCTGCCGTATCCTCGTCAACACGCCTTCCTCTCAGGGCGGCATCGGCGACCTGTACAACTTCATGCTGCGTCCGTCGCTGACGCTTGGCTGCGGCTCGTGGGGCGGCAACTCCGTCTCTGAGAACGTCGGCGTCAAGCACCTGCTGAACGTCAAGACTGTTGCCATCCGGAGGGAGAATATGCTGTGGTTCCGTGCGCCTGAAAAGGTCTACCTCAAGAAGGGCTGCCTGCCTGTCGCCCTGAATGAACTCAAGGCAGTTATGGGCAAGAAGCGCTGCTTCATCGTCACCGACGCGTTCCTGTTCAAATCCGGCTTCACCAAGGCGATTACCGACAAGCTGGATGAGCTGGGCATCGTCCACACCACGTTCTACGATGTTGCGCCCGACCCGTCCCTCGCCTGCGCGAAGGAAGGCGCAAAGGCCATGACTTCCTTCCAGCCGGACTGCATTATCGCCATCGGCGGCGGTTCCGCAATGGACGCTGGCAAGATTATGTGGGTCATGTACGAGCATCCGGAAGTGGACTTCCTCGACATGGCGATGCGTTTCATGGATATCCGCAAGCGCGTGTACACCTTCCCGAAGATGGGCGAAAAGGCGTACTTCATCGCCGTCCCGACTTCTGCTGGTACGGGCTCCGAGGTCACCCCGTTCGCCGTCATTACCGATCAGGACACCGGCGTGAAGTACCCGCTTGCGGACTACGAGCTGCTGCCGAAGATGGCGATTGTGGATGCTGACATGATGATGTCCGCGCCGAAGGGTTTGACCTCCGCCTCCGGTATCGACGCGCTGACCCACGCGCTGGAAGCCTACGCCTCCATGCTGGCGACGGACTTCACCGACGGTCTGGCGAAGCAGGCGGCTCAGCTGATTTTCGAGTACCTGCCCGCATGCTACGACAACGGTCAGAACGAGCCGGTTGCCCGCGAAAAGATGGGCAACGCCGCCACGATGGCTGGCATGGCGTTCGCGAACGCGTTCCTCGGCGTCTGCCACTCCATGGCGCACAAGCTGGGCGCGTTCCATCACCTGCCGCACGGCATCGCCAACGCGCTGCTGATTGAGCTGGTCATCCGCTACAACAGCGCGGAGGTTCCCACGAAGATGGGCACCTTCCCGCAGTACGCCTATCCGCACACGAAGCGCCGCTACGCTGAATTCGGCGAATTCCTCGGCTTCAAGGGCGCGAATGACGACGAGACGGTGGAGAACCTGATTCGCAACATCCATGCCCTGAAGGAGCGCGTCGGCATCAAGAATACGATCCGCGACTACGGTGTGGACGAGGAGAAGTTCCTCGCGACGCTGGACGAAATGTCCGAGCAGGCGTTCGACGACCAGTGCACCGGCGCGAACCCGCGCTACCCGCTCATCAGCGAAATCAAGGAAATGTATCTGAAGGCGTACTACGGCGAGTAATGCGCCATTCTCCCCGGCTTGGCAGGAATGCTTCTGCTGGGCCGGGCATTTTTGAGCACAAAAAATTTTGTCCGCTTGCAGGAATGTCGCATTTGGGCGGCGAATAGATATTTAGGACAAATATCGGACTTTGCGGGGCGCCCCAATCAGCGCGCGGGCAAAGCATGATAACATGCTCAACTCAATCGCGAAAAGGGAGTCCAGAGGATCACAGACCCTTTGGCAGGTCAAGGGCAGCGCCCTTGCGCCTCTCCCCCCAATAAACATGAACCATATAGAAGGAGGTTTCCCTATGGATTTGACGCATGTGATTGCCGAGCGGGAGAATAAGAAGATTTACCGCGACGGCGCCAAGGCCATCAAAGTGTTTGCCGAAGGGTACAGCAAGGCGGACATTCTGAACGAAGCGCTGAACACGGCGCGCGTGGAAGAGACGGGCCTGCCGATTCCCAAGCTGCTGGCTGTTGACACGGTGAACGGTCAATGGGCGATTACGACGGAGTTCGTTGAAGGCGACACGCTGGCGGCGCTGATGGCGGCGCATCCGGAAAAGGAAGACGAGTACCTGAACCTGTTTGTGGACATTCAGATGAAGGTTCACGCCTGCACCTGCCCGATGCTCAACAGCCTGACCGAGAAGATGCAGCGCAAGATTTCCGCCACCGACCTCGACGCGACCACCCGCTACGAGCTGCACACCCGCTTGGCGAGTATGCACGTCCACAAGAAGGTCTGCCACGGCGACTTCAACCCGTCCAACATTATCTTGAAGCCCGACGGACAGTGGTACATCCTCGACTGGTCGCATGCCACGCAGGGCAACGCGTCCGCTGATGTTGCCCGCACCTACCTGCTCTTCGTCCTCGAAGGCAAGGAAGCGCTGGCGGAGAAGTACCTCTCCCTCTTCTGCAAGAAGAGCGACACCGCCAAGCAGTACGTCCAGCAGTGGATTCCGATCGTCGCCGCGAGCCAGTCCCTCAAGGGCAAGCCCGAAGAGCGCGACCTGCTCATCCGCTGGGCAAGCGTTTGCGAATACGAATAATCATCAAAGGGACTGGCTTCGGTCAGTCCCTTTTTTCGTGGGGATGGGAGACGCCCCATGTAACCATTTTCCCCGCATTTGTTGAAATCTGCCACATTTGCAATTTTCCCTATGTAACCAACTTTTCATCCTCTTTTTTTCGTGGTATCATTATTATAAGAAGGGGGAATTTGCCCTTTTCAAACTTATCTGCCGCGATTGCTTGTCAACCGCCTCCACAATCAGCATGAATGAATTATACACGGCAAATATTGCTCTCAGCGTCTTCGCCATGGCGATTATGCTCTTCTCCCTGCGCGGCGACATCAGCCAATCCAAGATCCGAAACCTGCTCTGCGGCGGCCTGTACGCCACCATCGCCATTTGCGCGCTGTGTGAGTGGTCGGGCGTGCAGATGGATGGCACGCCGCCCGCGCTGATTCCGCTGCATATCGCCGTCAAGACCATCGAACTTTCGCTTGCGCCGCTCATCGGGCTGTTCGCGGGCTGCGTCATCCATCCCTGCCCGCGGAAAGTGGTACACAGGCTGCTGTGCCTTGCGGGCTTCCACGCGCTGCTGGTGCTGCTCTCGGCGTTCACGGGGCTGATGTTCTATGTCGATGGGCAGAATTTCTATCACCACGGATCACTCTACCCGCTCTACACGTTCGCCTACATGGGCAGCATGGTGTTCTTCCTCGTGCAGATTTGGTTCGCCTGCCGCGCCTACCAGTATACCGGCGGCACACAGCTGATGCTCGCGACGCTGTTCGTGCTGTTAGGGCTGATGGTGCAGTTTTTCCTGCCGATGGTCAGAATCGACTGGATTACCATCAGCTGCGGTGCGCTGATGATGTCGAAATTCTCCAGCGACATGGTGCTGCAAACCGATGGGCTGACGCAGTTGGTCAACCGCTTGGGCTACGAGCATTATCTGGCGCGCCTGCGTGTGCCTGCCGCCATCCTGATGTTTGACGTTGACCGCTTCAAGGACGTCAACGACTGCCATGGGCACTTGATGGGCGACGCCTGCCTGCGGGCGATTGCCGGCTGCATCCGCCGCGCGTACGGGAATTACGGGACGTGCTTCCGCATCGGCGGCGACGAGTTCTGCGTAATACTGACGCGGCGGAACGCGCAATACAACACCATGACGGAGATTTTCCAGCACCTGATGGATGCGGCGCGGGCGGAGAATCCGGTTCTGCCGACAGTATCGGTAGGCTGTTCGCATTTTAATCCGTCAACGGATGATTTGGCGGAGTCCTTGGCGCGGGCGGACGCGCGGATGTATCAAAATAAGGAAGCGCATAGATAAATACAGCCGCGACGAGTGAATATGCTCGTCGCGGCTGATTTTATTACCGATTCACATACGCGTCGATTTCATTCCTGCTGGAGATTTGCAGCTTCTCAAAAATGCTCTCCATGTACGACTTCACCGTGTTGACGGAAACGCCCATCAGCGCGGCGATTTCCTTGTTGCTGCGTCCCTTCGCGGCAAGCATGGCAATCGAAAACTCGTAGGGTGTGAGCGCGTCGGTCACCTGCAGCGTCGACACGGGGTTGTGAATTTTCATCCACCCGCGGCTGAAGCGGTAGACCGACTGCACAATCTTGTTGTACGTTTCCGGCTCCTGCTTGCGCAGCGCGCGCTCCACCTGCCCCTGCAGAATGCCGTGATGCTCCACAAACGGGTGGATGTACCCCTCGCGGCTGGCGATGCTCCACGCGGCATCGAACTTCTGCTCCGCGCGTTCATCCTGCTTCAGGCTCATGCAAATCATGCACAGGACGATGTTGAGGTAGATGCTGTCAATGGGGTAGCGCGTGCCCGCCATCAGCAGGGCGGATTCGGCAATGCCCATCGCGTGTTCGTATTCGCGCCGGATGTAGAGCGCGTGGGCGATGGCGTACATGGCGAAATACTGCATTCCGGGCGGAAGAATACCGATAGCGGGGCGGATAGGGGTCAAGTCGAGCTTCTCGGAGTGGAAGAACACGCTGATGAGCGCGTCTGTAATGCTGCTGTACAGACGCCACGAATCGTCGTTTGCGCGCTGCCCGTCCCGCTGAATCATTTCGAGATTCCGGCGGCACTTGGCGGCATCCCCCGTCTGCAGCATCGCCATCGTGTTGGTAATCAGCGCGGACAGGCGGATTTCGGGGCACTTGCTCGTCAGGTATTTCTCGCTGATTTCGCGGGCTTCCTCGTGCTCATCGCGGAAATAGTGGTGCAGGGCGCGGGCGATGTCGCGTTCCTCCTCGTCGTTTATGGTCAGCAGGAGATTCTGGAAGCCGTTGTCGCACGGGCGGGAAATCAGCGGCATATAGCACTTGGCCATCCGCGGGGGGATTTTCTCCTGCCCGCGCTGCCCGCTCTTGCGCAAATCCGCCGGATGCGGCGTATTCGCCGGAATCAGCCACCCGCCCGATTTCCGGATTGCCCCCTGAATCCGCCCGGTATTCAGGTAGTAATTCACCATGCGGATGGAAACGCCCCACAGCTCCGCTATTTCCTTTACGCTGAGGTAGTCCAATGCGCATCCCCTCCTTGTTCTCCTTGTTTACGCTTACGGAATTGGCTCCCAAAGCATGGTCGCCGTTCGATTGCCATACGAGCCCTTGGGCAGCATGTAGGAGCGCGGCGTTCCTGATACGCCGTCGATTTTCCAGCCTACAAAGGTATAGCCCGGGAGGTAGTAGGACGGGTCTTCTTCCGGTAGCCCGAAATAAATTTGGTTGTTGATGGTGTATTGAACCCAATTATATGCTTTGCCGTGGCTCACGTAGGTAATGGTGTACGTCGCCACACGCCACTCCGCCTCGTAAATGCGGTCGCCGGTTGAGCCTTCGGGGATAATCATCGGTGTTGAAGGGAACTGACCGCTGCCATCGAGGACCCAGCCGGCAAATTCGTAGCCCGGACGCTCGGGAGGGATGGGCAGGGTGACGGAATCCTCCACGGTGTAGCGTATCGAAGCTATGACTGCGCCGCCGTTCGTGACCAGTGTGATGGTGTATCTGATCACCTTCCAGTTTGCGGTATACGCCTTGTTTCCCGTCGAACCCTTCGGAATTTTGACGCTTGTCTGCGGCGTCGTGATGCGCTCGCCCGTCCAGCCGACAAACTCGTAGCCGTTGCGGGTCGGGGTCGGCAGCTCGAAATCCTCATCCGTTATGGTGTAAACCACCTTTTCTTGACCGCTGCCGCCGTTCAAATCCATGGTGATGGTGTACTCCGCCAAACGCCACTCCGCCTTGTAATGGAGGTCGCCGGTTGTGCCATAGTAAATAATGAGCGGCGTGGCAGGGAGCATACCGCTGCCATCGAGGACCCAGCCGGCAAATTCGTAGCCCGGACGGAGAGGGTAAGGCAGGGTGAAGGAATCCTCCACGGTGTATTTTATCGGAGACACGTTTGGACCGCCGTTCGTGTCCAGTGTGATGGTGTATTCAATCACCTTCCAGTTTGCAGTATACGCCTTGTTCCCCGTCGAACCCTTCGGAATTTTGACGCTTGTCTGCGGCGTCGTGATGCCCTCGCCCGTCCAGCCGACAAACTCGTAGCCGTTGCGGGTCGGGGTCGGCAGGGCAAATTCTTCATCTTCCACGGTGTAAAGCAGTGTTGTTTCGCCGCTTCCGCCGTTCAAATCCATGGTAATGGTGTATCCTGTCAGTTCCCAGTTCGCGGTGTATGTCCTGTTGCCTATCGAACCTTGCGGCAGAACAACCGTTAGCTGCGGCGCCATGTCGCTGTTGACTGTCCAGCCGAGGAAGGCATAGCCCTCACGGGTTGGGGTCGGCAGCGTTACGGGTTGCTCCACCGTGTAGACAAGCGCTTCCGACGTGCCCGCGCCGTCCATTTCCAGCAGCGTAATGGTGTATTCAATCACCTGCCAATTCGCGGTGTAGGTGCGGTCGCCCGTGCTTCCCTGCGGGATTTCAATGGTTTCCTGCGGTTCGGTGATGCCCTCGCCCGTCCAGCCGAGGAAGATGTAGCCCGTGCGAACCGGGGTCGGCAGCTGGAACGCTTCCGATTCCACCGTGTACTGGATGGGACGAAGCGGATCGCCGCCTGCCGTGTCCATCGTGACGGTATAAAGCTTGTCCGCCGTCAGCGTCAAGGTCAGCGGCGCGTAGGGCATGAGGAAGGAAACCGCGTCGTTCCCCTCGCTGATACTCAGGGAAATAGCGGGGTCGCTCAGGAAAACGTGGATGCCGCGATAGCCCGCTGCGGGCGCGATTTGCACCGTCACCTGCTCACCCGCGCGGCACAGCAGGTCGTTGCCCTCCGCCGGCATGTCGCTGCCCCAGAGGACGTTCTGCGCGTCGATGGTCACGCGCTGCGCGTCCGCCGTCCACGTCAGCGTAACGATGCGCCTTTCTTCGCGGCCTGTTACGGGCAGGAATGTGTCCGTCTCCTCGCCGCGCAGTCCCGTCAGGTGAATGAGGGCACGCTCGTCCGCGCCGAAGTCGCTGCGCTTGAACTGCGTCACCCACTCGCCGCGCTCCTTATCGAAAGTGAAGCTCGCCACGGCGCCGCTGCGCAGGGTCAGGCGCGGCGTGAAGTAATCCGGGCGCGCGCCGCTGATGCGAACGCGGTAGGTGATGCGCCCGTCCTGCTCGCCATAGCGGTAGACGTACACCGGGAATTCCGCTACCAGCGTGCTGTCATCCGTCAGCGGGAACACAACATCGCCCTCGCGGGAAAGATAGACATAATTTTCCGCCACGGCAAAGCAGGATTCGCCGCCATTCAGGCGGTAGACCTTGCTCCACGGGTCTGCGCTGCGCATTTCCGGCAGCAGCACATACTGCTCCTGCAAATCCGGATACTTCTCCGCAAACGCCGCCTCGATGCTGTCCAGCATGTTGACCGCGCCCATCGGGCAGCTGTCGCCCGTGTACTGCACCGTCGTTTCGGTCAGCAGCGCGCCGTCCCAATCCGCCGTTTCCAGCCGCATGTCCTCCGCGCTCTGGTCAACAAGGCGGAAGCGCACGGTCAGGCTGATTTTCTTCTCCACCTTCAGCTCGCTGCCCATATGCAGCTGCTGCCCCGGCACAAGCGCGTTCTTGCCCGGATTCAGCACAATATCGCCCGTCGGCAGCGGGGCATCCGTCAGGTTCACGAGGTTCGTCGCAATCCCGATATCGAGATTCATCGGCTTGTCCACCACGATAGTGGAGCGGACATTGCCCTCGCCGTTCAGCGACACATTCCCCGATGCGCCCAGAATCAGCTCCTGAACCTCTGCCGCCGCGCCGATATTCAGCCGAACGTCCTCGTCCGACAGCACATACAGCCGGTCGATTTTGCCGGACGGCAGATTAGCGTTCAGCCCGCCGAGAACCAGCAGATTGCCGTTCATTTCCGGCGCATTGAACTCCGTGTCGCCCAGATGGTCAAAAATCGCGTCGCCGATGAAGGACTCCGGCGGCTGCGTGTCCTTATTCAACACGGTGATGCCAAACTGCTTGATGTTCTCCTGAAACGCCGGGTCATCCCAGTCCGTATTGTCCCATATGCCAGCGCCGATTTCTTTCGCCAGCCGCTCCAGCGCCGAGTCCTTGCCCTGCGGTGTCTGGTTCTTGTTGATGGTGTTCAGTGTGTTCAGCGCGCCCATGTTGTTTTCCACAATCATGGCCGCCGATGCTGTACCCGCCCAAATGATGCTGCATAAGAGCAGGAAAATGGTGCTCCATCGTGCGATTCGCTTCATGCTTCTTCCTCCTTGCTGATAGCTTCCGCGGGCTTTTTTCCCATAGAAATCGCCCTTCTGGTTTCAGTATACCATTGGCAAGCGCTGTTTACCACCGCCATTCAATGGATTAATTGGACGTTTCCCTGCCCTTTTCCTGCTGAAAATTCCTGCATTCACGCAGTTTTCCCGTCAATTCGCGCATGTTTTCCGCCGAATGTACCTTTCCAAGGCAGGAAATATCGGTTGCCAAGGATGGCAAAGTGTATCTTTCCAACATACGAAAAAAGGCGAACCGGTTTTGAAGCCGATTCGCCCGTGGATTTATCCAAACTTGGATGGAATTACTTGGCGATGGTGCAGTGCATGAAGTACTTGTAGCCCAGCGGGTTGGAGAAGAAGCCCTGCACGGAGTCGTCGATCATGAAGATGTCGGTGTAGTAGTACAGCGGCACGATGCAGCCGGTATTCATCAGCATATCTTCCGCGATGTGCATCATGGCATAACGGTTCGCGCTGTCGGTGCAGCTCTTGATGGCAGAAATCAGCACGTCATAGGTTTCCGCCCAAGTGCCGTTCTCCACCTTCACGTCGTAGCCGTAGGGGGTCAGGTCGAGGTTGTAGATCTTCAGATCCGCATTCGCGCCCTTGCCGTACTGCACGTCGTTGTTGCCGGAGCCGGTCACCCACATGTCGAGGAAGCAGATCGGGTCGTTGTAGTCCGCCAGCCAGCCGTTGCGCGCGATAGAGTAGTCGCCCGCCTTACGGGTGTTCAGGAAGGTGTTCCATTCCTGGTTGTTCAGGTTCATGGTGATGCCGACCGCAGAAACCGCGCTCTGGAGGTATTCGCCAATCGCCTTGTGGGCTTCGGAGGTGTTGTAGAGGTAGGTCAGGGACGGGAAGTTGGTGAAGACGCCGTTCGCCTCGTCGTAGGTGTAGTACTTCTTCAGGGTTTCAACCGCCTTGTCGAAGTTCGCCATGTAGACGTCTTCGTCGTCGGTCACGTCGTAGTAGCCGGTGACGCCTTCCACATGGCCCGCATTCTTGTAGAACTCAGAGCCGTCCGCATCGGTCATGCCCATCGGAACGAAGCTGGACGCAGGAAGCTGACCAGCCTGACCGATTTCGGTGACGATGTAGTTGCGGTCAAACAGGAGGCCAATCGCCTGACGGACTTCTGCGCGCGCCGCTTCCGCTTCTTCGGGGGTCATGTTCGCGAGCACGTCAGCGGGCAGGATTTCTTCGTTGATGTTCCAGCAGACATAGTAGGTACCAATCTGGCCGGCAACAACAAATTCCGTCGGATACTGTTCCTTCAGGGAAGCGATTTCAGAGGTGGGAACGTCGTCGATCAGCTGCCAGTCGCCCTTCTGGAAGTTCGCCAGCATGTTGTTCGCGTCGTCGGAGAGGTAGAAGTCCAGCTCGTCCATCGTGACCTTGTCCACCGCATGATAGTAGGGGTTCTTGGTCAGGGTGATCTTGCTGTTGTGTTCCCACGCGGTCATGGTGTACGGGCCATTGCCGATGTAGGTGGAAGGATCGGTCGCCCACGCTTCGTTGGCGACGACGTCCTCACGCACGGGCATGTACGCCGGGAAGGCGAGCAGCTCGTTCCAGTAGGCAACGGGGTTGTTCAGGGTAACGGTCAGGGTCTTGTCGTCCACGGCGGTCACAGCGAGGTTTTCCGCCTTGGGGTCGGAGCCGTCCGCAGTGTAGCCCTTGACGACTTCAAACATGTAGCCATAGTCCGCGCCCAGCTCGGAGGAAGCAGCGCGCTTCCACGCGAACTCGAAGTCCTTCGCGGTCAAATCCTTGCCGTCGGACCACTTCAGGCCGTCAACGAGCGTGTAGGTGTACGTCACCGTGCCGTCGTCATTGACCACCGGATCAGGCAGTTCCACCGCGCAGTCCGGCAGGATTTCCAGCTTGCCGTCGTCGGTCTGCGCCCAAGTGGACAGGCCTGCGAACAGGTGAGCGACCATCGTCGCGCCGTCCACAGTGGAGTTCAGCGCCGGGTCAAGCGTATCAGGCTCGGACGCGATGCAGACAGCCATGTACGTCTTGCCGTCTTCGGCGACAGCGCACAGGGTGCAGGTCACCATCATTGCGATGGCGAGCAGGAGAGCAGTCAGCTTCTTCATGAAAAAACCTCCCTTAATATTCTGTGACAGCCTTGCTTTTCGTAGACTGTCTGTATCAAAAATGCGTGTTGACGCATCCTTGAAGCAATTTTTTTGCGCGGATGCTTCAAGTAAGGAAAATTATAGTGTTAAACTTCAAACTTTATTAGCCAAGGGGGCAGCACTTGGATTACATTTCATCTTTGCTAGTCAGGGATTTACAAGCGGAACTCGTGGATTAAATGATTTTTCAAAAAAGCAGATTCAGCAGAGAATTGCGATGAAAACAGAATATAATGAGATTAAAGAAACATTGGATTTAAAATCAGCCAGTGATGATGATCGTGCTATGATGGAACAGTTACCTGTGCATCATGCTCTTGTTAGAGTACCATTGGATGACAGGGGAAACCATTTAAAGCAGGTAGAGGTATTACATATTGAAGATTATAAAACACAGGAATGTTTAATTGATCAGTTGAATGAGATGGTAAAAAAAGCTCCGAGATACGATGAAAATAATCCAAGTGTTTATATTGATAAAAGGCCAATGATTATTGATGGAGCAAGTTATTCAACATTTTCTGCTAAAAAGGATGAAATGTTTGAATATCTAAGGAAACATAAAGATTCATTAG
>OGXH01001842.1_pt1 | contig 15308 bp, 18 predicted proteins | sample 1576241 | NCBI WGS metagenome assembly OGXH01 (sample SAMEA3541529, study PRJEB24748) | human gut metagenome | biome: human gut; feature: human-associated habitat; material: faeces | place: China | collected 2012
ATTCTTCGGCGGAGTGAACCGCAAAGAAAATGAACCACAAAATCCCGAACATACTCTTGGAATAATCATGTTAGGTGCAGTTTTTACAATTTTAACGAATATTTCATGGCAACCTTATACAGATTTACTTGCTAAAACAGGGTTAGGTCAGTTATTTACAGGAGTTCAAAATGTTACTACAAATTTATTAGCTGTTTATATGGCTTTTGCAGTAGGATATCGTGGAGCAACTGTATTTGGAAATAAAAAATATACTTTAACATCAGGTTTTTTATCTTTATTTGCTTATATGTTACTTATTCCATTAGATAGTACAACTTTAGCAGATAGTGGAATTAGTTTCTTTAATACAGCTTATTTAGGAACAAAAGGAGTTTTCGTAGCATTACTTGCAGGACTAGTGGTTTCTAGATTATTAGCTTTAATTACTGAAAAAAATATTGTTATTAAATTACCTGATTCTGTACCAGAAATGGTCAGTGAATCTTTATCATCTTTATTAGCAGGAGTTATCATTACCATTGTATTTTTAGTATTAAGAGCGTTATTTGCAATGACAGCTTATGGAAATGCAACTGATTGCATTTATACAATTATTCAAACACCGCTTCAATCATTAACAGGGAATTTACCTGCATTTATCATTATTATTTTAATTGCACAATTATTATGGTTCTTTGGAATTCATGGATCAATGACAGTATTACCTATTTTATTTCCAATTTGGCTTAGTTATATTGGAGATAACACAGCAGCCATGGCTGCAGGGAAAGCAATTCCTCATGTATTAAATATTGGATTATGGGATTTAGCTAATTTAGGTGGTTCAGGTGCTACAATTGGTCTTGTTATTTTAATGTTCTTTAAAGCTAAAAGTGAACAATATAAATCATTTGGAAAACTAACATTACCATGTGGAATCTTTAGTGTTAATGAACCTGTTATTTTTGGATTACCAGTTATTTTAAATCCAATTATGCTTATTCCTTTTATTCTTTGTCCAATTGTTTTGGTTTGTTTAGGATATGCATTAATTCAATTTGGAATTGTGACCGCTCCAATTGGAATTTTAGGATTGGGTTCAATGCCACCACTTATTTCAGGAATTATGCAAGGTAGTTTATCTTGGGGTATTTTCCAATTAGTTGCTGTTGTTATTTCGATTATTATTTATTATCCATTCTTTAAAACACTTGATAATCAAGCATTAATGAATGAAAAAGGAGATCAACATGCATAAATTTTTATGGGGTGCTTCAACCAGTGGCTTTCAAGTAGAAGGAGGCTACAATTTAGGTGGTAAGGGACTTTCAACAACAGATGTACGTCATGTTAAAGAAGGTATTGCTGATACAAAAGTAGCAAGTGATCATTATCATCATTTTAAAGAAGATATTCTTTTGATGAAAGAATTGGGATTAAAAGCATATCGTTTCTCTTTTTGTTGGGCAAGAATTATGCCAGATGGACATCATGTCAATCAAGAGGGTCTTGAATTTTATGATCAAATTATTCAATTATGTTTAGAAAATGATATTGAACCGATTCCAACACTTTATCATTTTGAAATGCCTCAAGCATTAGTTGACGAATTTGGTGGTTGGAAAAGTAGAAAATGTATCGATGCTTTTGTTGAATATGCTAAAATCTGCTTTCAAAAATGGCAAGGTACGATCAAGCATTGGGTGACAATCAATGAACAATTGATTGCTATGGCAGCAAGTGATCTAAATGGAAATCATGAAAATGATAAAGTATTACAAACAAAAAATATGTATCAAATGTCATATCATGCTTCATTAGCAGAAAAGAAAGTAATGAAATTACTTAAAGAAATTGATGTAAATGCAAAAATTGGTGTCGTAAATGCTGTTCAAAATGTTTATCCATATAGTTCATCTCCTGAAGATGTTTTAGCAGCAATGGATGCTGAGGAATTAATGATGTATATGCTTTTAGATATGTCTGTTAAAGGAAGTTATTCATTTAGAGTAAAAAGTATTTTAAAGAATATGGATTGTTATCCAGTTCAAGAAAAAGGGGATGATGAAATTCTCAAATCTTCTAAACCAGATTTTATAGGAATAAACTATTATTCATCTATTTGTGTAAAAGAAAACAAAGAACATCGTATTAATTATCAATTACCGCCATTTTTTAGAAGTTCTATGTTTGAAGTTTGTCCTAATGAACATTTAAAGAAAACAAAATGGATGTCTAATGGAATAGATCCATTAGGAATTAGAAGTATTATCTATAAAATTTATAATCGTTATGCTTTACCTATTATTATTACTGAAAATGGTATGGCTTATAGTGATGTATTAGAAAATAATAGAGTTCATGATACTTATCGTATTGAATATCTTTCAGCCCATATTAAAGAAGTATTACGTGCAAAAGAAGAAGGATATCCTGTTTTTGGATATTGTCCATGGTCGTTTATTGATGTTGTTAGTTCACACCAAGGTTTTTCAAAAAGATATGGTCTAGTTTATGTCAATCGCACAGATCAAGATATTATGGATTGTAAACGTTATAAGAAAGATTCTTTTTATTGGTATAAAGAAATTATTGAAAGAAATGGAGAAAATATATGATAGATTTATCAACAAATCCATTTAATTTAAATGATGAACAAATTCAAAAAGTTACTAAGATATGTAATGATATGACATTAGATGAAAAAATAGGACAAATCTTTTGTCCTATAGGTAATGTTCAAGATGAAAAAGAAATAGACGAATTCATTCAAAAATATAAACCAGGAGCAATGATGTATCGCCCACTTCCTTCAAAAGAGATAAAAAGAATTCATCATAGACTTCAAAGCCAAAGTAAAATACCATTATTATTGGCTGCTAATTTAGAAAGTGGGGGAAATGGCATTTGCCTTGATGGTACATATTTTGCTAGACAAATGTCTGTTGCTGCTACTAATCAAGAAAAATTTGCTTATGATTTAGGAATGATTGCAGGTAAAGAGGCACACGCAGTAGGATGTAACTGGTCATTTGCTCCTATTGTTGATATTGATTATAATTTTTTGAATCCTATTACAAATATTAGAACTTATGGTTCAAATCAAGAAACAATTATTAAATTTGCTGATTGTCAAATTGAAGCACTTAAAGAAAACCATATTTTACCTTGTATTAAACACTTCCCAGGAGATGGCGTGGATATGAGAGATCAGCATCTATTAAGTAGTGTAAATGATTTAACCGTTAATAAGTGGAATAATAGTTATGGAAAAATATATCAACATTTTATTAATAATGGAATAGGTTCAATCATGGTTGGGCATATCTTATTACCTCATTATATTAAAGAAATAAATCCTGAATGCAATGAAGAAGACTATATGCCAGCAAGTTTATCAAAAGAGATTTTAACAGTGTTATTAAGAAACAAATTAGGATTTAATGGATTAGTTGTAACAGATGCTACAGCAATGATTGGGTTTAATGTAGCTATGTCTAGATCAAAAGCATTACCTCTATGTATTGAAAGAGGTTGTGATATGATTTTATTTAATAAAAATATCGATGAAGACTACATGTTTATAAAAAATGGTTTAAAAGAAGGACTTTTATCTCAAAAAAGATTAGATGAAGCTGTTTTAAGAATTATTGGTACAAAGATGGCAAATGGCTTGTTTGATCATAGTGAGGTAGAAGAATCTGAAAAGATTGTAGGTTGTATCGAACATCAAAGCTTAGCAAAAGAATGCGCTAAACAAGCTATTACTTTAGTTAAAGAACAAAAAGGTGTTTTACCATTAACAAGTGATAAATACAAAAAAATTAGAATATATAATCTAACTGATCAAGATAATGGTGGTTTTAAAGAAGAAGGAACACAACTATCACTAACCAATTTATTACAAAAAGAGGGATTCAATGTTTATGAATTTGATACAAAACGTTTAGATTTTCAAGAGGTATTTGAAGGTGGTATAAAAGATATCAAAGAAAAATGTGATCTAGTCATTTATGTAGCTAATTATGATACAGCGAGTAATCAAACGACAAGAAGAGTAGAATGGATAAAATTAATGGCAGCAAATGCGCCATGGTTTATGCAAGATGTGCCAACTATTTTTGTCTCTCTTGCTAATCCATATCATCTTTTTGATGTACCAATGATAAAAACTTATATTAATTGTTATACAAACAATGATCAAACATTACAAGTTTTAGTGGATAAGCTTCTTGGAAAAGAAAAATTTGTTGGAAAAAGTCCAGTTGATGTCTATTGTGGAAGGTGGGATACAAAAAGATGAAAGCCATTATTTTTGATTTAGATGGTGTTATTTGTTCAACAGATCATTATCATTATTTAGCTTGGAAATCTTTAGCAGATGATTTAAATATTCCTTTTGATGAAAAAGATAATGAACGTTTAAGAGGTGTTTCTAGAATGGAAAGTTTAGATATTATTTTAGAAAAATCAAAAGAAAACTATTCATTAAAAGAAAAAGAACAATTTGCTGATAGAAAAAATAAGCTTTATCAACAATATTTATTAAAAATGTCTACAAAAGATTTATCTAAAGAAGTCAAAGAAACACTAGAACAATTAAGAAAAAAAGGATTAAAACTTGCTATTGGATCTTCAAGTAAAAATACAATGCTTATTTTAAAACAACTAGGTTTAGATACTTTCTTTGATGCAATTAGCGATGGAAATTCTATTCAGTATTCAAAACCACATCCAGAGGTTTTCATGAAAGCTGCAGACTTGCTTAATATTCCTTATAAAGAATGTTTAGTTGTAGAAGATGCAATTTCAGGATGTTTTGCTGCTAAAAGCGCTTCTATGAATGTAGCAGCTTTATCAAGTGCTTATCATTGCACTTTTGCAGATTATCATTTAAATTGTTTTAAAGAATTGTTAGATATTAAGTATTAAGAGTATGTTTTAAGGACATATTCTTTTTTTGTGATATATATCACGGTTTTGTTATTTTTTATTATTTTTCTATTTGTTTGAATAATATGTGGAGGGATATCAATGAACCAATATAAAAACTTATTTGAATCAATAGAAATTAATGGATTAACATTAGAAAATAGATTAGTCATGACACCTATGGGAACTAATTTTGGTGAACAAAATGGAGAAATGAGTTTTCTACATATGGATTATTATGAAAGAAGAGTTCAAGGAGGTTATGAGCTTATGATTGTTGAAAATGCTTGTGTGAAATATCCAGAGGGAAGTAATGGAACTACACAACTTAGAATAGATGCTGATAATTATATACCAAGACTTTATAAATTATGTGAGACAATTCATCAATATGGAGCTAAAATTGCTATCCAATTAAATCATGCAGGAGCAAGTGCCTTGGAAAGTCGTATTGGTATGCAACCTGTTTCTGCAAGTAATTTACCAAATAAAGAATGCGGTGCTATTCCAAGAAAATTATCAGTTGAGGAAATTTATAGTATCGCTGATGATTATGCAACCTCAGCTAAAAGAGCTCAAACAATAGGTTTTGATGCCATTGAAATACATGCAGGACATTCATATCTAATTTCACAATTTTTATCACCACTTACGAATGATAGAACGGATGAATTTGGTGGAAATATAGAAAATCGTGCACGTTTTGCTAAAATATTGTAGAAAAAGTAAGAAAAGTAGTCGGTCCACGTTTTCCTGTTATTATAAGAATTTCTGCAGATGAATTTTTAGATGGTGGTAATATATTAGAAGATAGCATTGAATGACTTAAATACTTTGTAAAAGAAGTTGATATGATTGATGTTTCTGCAGGATTAAGTGATTCAATTCATAAACCAATAGATGCTTCATATTATCCTGATGGATGGCGTCGTTATATGGCACGTGCTATTAAAGAAGTTTTTCCTGATAAAATAGTCATGACATCAGGAGATATTCGCAATCCTCAAAGTGCTTGTGAAATTCTTGAAAACCAAGATACTGATTTAATTGGAATGGGTCGTCAAACAATTGCAAATCCAAGTTGGTCTCATAAAGTCAAAACAGGAAAAATAGATGAAATTCGTCAATGTATTTCTTGTAATATTGGATGTGCAGGACATCGTATTGGATTAAATAGAACAATCCGTTGTACAGTTAATCCAGATGTTTTCTATGATGATTTTTATAAAAAACAAAAAGTAAATAAGAAAACGAATGTAGTAGTTATTGGTGGGGGAACAGCAGGACTTGAAGCAGCTTGTACAGCAAGTGAAGTAGGATGTACAACATTTTTAATAGAAAAAGAAAAAACTTTAGGTGGCTTAGCTAGACAAATTAGTCAAATACCTGAAAAAACAAGAATAGCTCATTTTCCTAAGTATTTAGAAAAAAGAGCAGAAAAGTTACACGATTTATTTTAAAAGGAGTAGAAGCAAACGTTGATTTTGTTGATAATTTTAAATCTGATATTGTTGTTGCAACTGGTTCAAAATCAATCCTTCCACCAATTAGTGGATTAAAGGAAAATATTGATTTAGATAATCATAAGGTAAGTAGTATTGATAAATTTATGAATCATCTAGATCTTTATCTAGATGATACAACCAATAAAGAGATTGTTATTGTTGGTGGAGGAGCAGTAGGATTAGATGTTGCTGAATATTTTGCTAATAGAGGGGCATCACCTACTATTATTGAAATGATGAATCAAATTGGAAGAGATCTTGATCCTGTTACAAAATCACAAACAAAAGAAATGATGGAAAAACATCATGTAAAACAAATGACACAAACAAAATTAAAAGAATTACATGAAAGCTATTTTATTGTAGAAAAAGAAAATCAAGAAATAAAAGTTCCATTTGATTATGGCTTTGTATGTTTAGGAATGAAAGCTTATAATCCACTTTATTTACAACTTAAAGATTATTATCAAGATAAAAATGGTGATGTTTTAGAAATTGGAGACTGTAAAAGAGCTAGACGTATTATTGAAGGAACACAAGAGGGAAGAAATATTATTCATTTATTAAAACAAAAAGAATTATTGTAGAGGGGAAAATAAAAATGGCAGAAATTACTGAAAGAGTGACTGGAATACAGAATTAATAGGACTTATTGCTAATCCTATTAGACATTCTAAAAGTCCAACAATGCATAATGAAGCATTTGCTAAGTTAGGATTAGATTATTGTTATATGTGTTATGAAGTTAATCATGAAAATTTAGAGAAAACTGTAGAAGGTTTAAAGGCAATGAAAGTAAGAGGATGGAATGTCTCTATGCCTAATAAAACAACAATTGTAAAGTATTTAGATCACTTAACACCTGTTGCTAAGATGGGCCAAGCAGTTAATACTGTTATTAATGATGATGGTGTTTTAACTGGTACTACGACTGATGGCGTTGGTTTTATAAAAGTGTTAAAAGAAAGCAATCTTGATCCTATTGGTAAAAAAATAACGATTGTTGGGGCTGGTGGAGCAGTTACAGCTATTGAAATACAAGCGGCTTTAGATGGTGTCGCAGAGATTTCTATTTTTAATAGAAAAGATGAATTTTATAATCAAGCTTTATTTAATTGTAAAAATATTAATGAAAATACTCAATCAAAAGCTAAAGTTTTTGATTGAGCAGATCATGAAGCATTAAGAAAAGAAATGAATGAATCTTACTTATTTGTTAATGCAACAGGAGTAGGAATGAAACTTATTTAAGAAAAGATTTTTATGTAGCAGATACTGTTTATGCTCCTAAAGAAACTGAATTATTAAGAGTTGCTAGAAAATTTGGGGTTAAAAAAGCTATTAATGGCGAAGGTATGATGCTTTATCAAGGAGCAGAATCTTTTAAATTATGGACTGGAAAAGAAATGACGGTTGAACATATCAAAGATATTTTAAATTTAGAGTTTTAAAAAAGTATCACGAAAAAGCGATACTTTTTAAACGGTTAAATAAATTTAAATTTTTAATGACTAAATGTTTTTGATGATAGTAAATAAAATCTTGATCAATAAGTTGATTTAAAATTCTAGAAGTTGTTTCTCTTTTTGCACCAATTAATTGAGAAAGAAAAACAACTGAAAAATCAAAAGGAATTTCAATGTCATCTTGATAAGGAATACCAAGTTTATGAGCTAAATAACAAAGATATATAGTTAAACGCGCTTGACTATTTTGATAAGAATTAAATTTTAAAAGATTTTGATTTTCTATATATTTAGAAGCTAACGATGATTGTATTTTTTGTGAAAATAGAAAATTATCATGGATTAACTCTTTAATGATAGAAATAGGAATTACTAAAATAGTAGAATTTTTTAAGACTTTAATATTTGAAGAAGCGTATTCTTGATAGATAGCGTCTTCGTTTAAAAAATGTTCTTGATTTTCAATATTGAGTATTCTTTTACTGTCATTTTCAAAAAGGCAATAATTATAAGCAATACCTTGAAGTAAGAAAAATATATTTTCATTTTTTTGTTTTTCTTCAATAATGAGTGTATTTTTCTTGATATGTTTAATTTGACCAAATTGAATGATAGTTAATATCATAAAATGTATTAAATTGTTTTATATCAATTATTTGACTTCTTTCCATAAAAAATCCTCACTTTTATATAAGAATTTTAAAATAAAAAGATAATTATAAACAATATCATAATTTCTATGGTTTGATAGATAAAATCTATCAAACATTTTTAAAATTTATCATTTCTTGAATAATATCTAAAGATAATTTAGAAATATTTAAAGGATCATATACAATATAGATTTCTCTTTCTTTATAAGGAAGAGAAATTTCTTTTTTTATAATATTTTGATAAGAAAGAAGCGTATCATTATCTTCCATAATAGAAACAGCTAAATTAGCATTTACTAAACCAATCATCGAATTTTCATCATCAAAATAGTTAGTAGGTTTAAAGGGTAAATGTTAACTTATAAATAAATCTTTAATTGTACTATAAAGTGTCATATTTTTTTGATAAGTATAGAAAGGATAATCTAATAGATCTTTTAATTCTACTTTTTCTTTTTTTGATAAAGGATTTTCTTTTGAAAGTACAATGACAAGTTTTCTTTTAATAAGAGGAATATATTGTAAATGATTGTCTTTGATTTTCTAATATTTTTTGAGTAATTGTTTCTGTCTTTTCACTACGAAATTGTATGTTGATTTGAGGTTGTTCTTTTTGTAAATGAATGATAAAAGGTACAAGAAAACTATTAATGACAGTAGGAATAGATGAAATTTTAATATCTTTTTTTGGTTGAATAGCATGAATTCCTTCATCTAAAATTTGTAAACTTTTTGATACATAATCTAAGAATATTTTTCCTTCTTGAGAAAGTTGAATAGTTCTTCCTTCTTTTTTAAATAAAGCAACAACTAGTTCTTTTTCTAATTCTTTGATTGCAAATGAAAGTGTAGGTTGCGAAATATAAAGAGCTTCACTTGCTTTACGATAATGTAAATAATGAGCTAGACATTGAAAATAACGTAATTGATGTAATTTCATATTATCCCTCCGAATATATATTTATTATAACGAATTCTGTATTATTATGAAAATGAGATTTTCATAAAGTGAAAAAATGAAACCGAATACATAAAAATGAATATAATATTATAAGAAAACAAGGAGGAAGTATCAATGGGATTTAAAGAAGGATTTTTTTGGGGAGGAGCAACAGCTGCAAACCAATATGAAGGTGGATATTTAAGTGGTGGTAAAGGACTTGCTATTCAAGATGTCATTACTGGTGGAGATGGAAGAAATAATATTCCTAGACGTATGGCTTTAAAGCTTGCTGATGGATCAACAAAATTTATTGATCGTCGTGGAACTGAAGTACCTGATGGTGCTGTACCATATGTGGATGAAGATACATATTATCCAAGCCATGTGGCAACTGATTTCTATCATCATTATAAAGAAGATATTGCATTATTTGCCCAAATGGGATTTAAATCATTCCGTATGTCTATTAACTGGACAAGAATTTTCCCAAATGGGGATGAAAAAGAACCTAATGAAGAAGGATTACAATTCTATGATGATGTTTTTGATGAAATGTTAAAATATGGTATTGAACCACAAGTAACAATTGTACATTTTGATTTACCACTTCATCTAGCAACAGAATATGATGGTTGGTATAATAGAAAAACAATTGATTTCTATATGAATTATGTAGAAACAATTTTCAATCGTTATAAAAATAAAGTTAAATATTGGTTAACATTTAATGAAATCAATTTCTGTAAAGATTACACAAACTTAGGAATTACAGAAGCTTTATCTAGACCAGATAAAGTTGCACAAGCTGTTCATCATATGCTTGTTGCTGCAGCAAAAACAGTAATTCGTGGTCATGAAATCAATCCAGAATTTCAAATTGGGATGATGATCAATTATTCAGAAATTTATCCAGAAGATTGTAATCCAGAAAATATGTGGAAACGTATTACAGAAAAAAGATTACGTACATTCTATACAGATGTTCAAAATAAAGGATTCTATCCAGAATGGAAACTTATTGAATACAAAAATGCTGGTATTGAATTAAAAATGGAAGATGGAGATTTAGAAACATTAAAAGCTGGTACAGTAGATTATATTGGATTTTCTTACTATTCAACAAGTGTTGCAACTGTTAAAGCGGATGCTAAAAAAACAGCTTCTAACTTAGAAAGCGCTGTTAAAAACCCTTATTTAAAAGCAAATGATTGGGGATGGCAAATTGATCCAGTTGGTCTTCGTATTGTATTAAATGAATTATGGGATCGTTATCATAAACCACTATGGATCGTTGAAAATGGTTTAGGAGCTATCGATACAGTGGAAGAAGATGGTTCAATTCATGATCCTTATCGTATTGATTATATGAAACAACATATCATTGAAATGAAAAAAGCAGTTGATGAAGATGGTGTTGATTTAATGGGATATATGCCTTGGGGATGTATTGATGTGGTTTCAGCAGGAACTGGTGAAATGAGAAAACGTTATGGATTTATCTATGTTGATATGGATGATGATGGCAATGGTGATTTACATCGTGCACGTAAAGACTCTTTCTACTGGTATCAAAAAGTATGTAAGTCTAATGGAGAAGAATTATAAAAGAATTGCAAAATGCAATTCTTTTTTAATATTTTTCTTTTATTAATTGAAAGAATGCTTTCATTTCATGAGAAAGCCACTTATCTTTATGACAAAGAAGTTGACGATAGACATCAATTTGGTAATCAGGAAGATTGATTTGAGTGATTGTTTTATTTTTTAAATCATTTTCTAAAATATATTTTGGTAAAAAACTGATATATTGATCAAGTTTCAATAGTTCTAAAAGTAAATCTGTATTTTTAGATTGGATAAAAGGCTTAATTTCTAAATTGTCTTCATGAAGCTTTTCTTCGAGAAGGCGACGATAACTGGCATTTTTTTCTGTTAAAATAATGGGATAAGTTAGGATATCTTGAATTGTTGGCTGTTTGATTTTACAGATTGGGTGATGACATGATGCTACAAAAGTAACTTCTTCTTTAGATTGATATATTTTTAGCCAATCTGTATCTAAAAGTTGTTTATCAACTAAATATGCAAAATCAATATCATTATTTTTAAGCATTTTTAATAGACCTTCGATTGTATCTGTTGTAATTGAAACGGATACATGAGGATGGTATTGATGATATTTACAAATAAGCTGAGGAACTATGGAAGAACATAATGAATCAATAGTTCCAATTGTAAGATGACCATTAAGTTCTAATGAAGGATTGATGGCTTCTTTCGCACATGAAATATCATCAAGTATCTTCAAACAGTGCTGATAAAATGTTTTACCATGATTTGTAAGAGTTACTTTTTTACCTAAGCGATCAAATAATTGTACACCAAGTTCTCTTTCAAGATTTTTGATATGAATGGTGATAGATCCTTGACAATAATCTAATTTTTTAGAAGCTTTTGAAAAACTTCCTTGTTGAACAATAGTTGTAAATGAAATAAGTTCTTGTATTTCCATAAGAGTCTCCTAGTATTAAAAAAATTAAACAGCTTTATTAAAAACGTTTAATTTACTTGATAACATATTCATATTAAACTAGAGTTATCAATTAATCAAGGAGTATTCATATGAAAAAGACAGAGCAAAAATATCAAACATATGTCGAAATATTGAAAGAAGAATTAATACCTGCTATGGGATGTACAGAACCGATTTCATTAGCGTATGGAGCAAGTATTGCTAGAAAAGTGTTAAATCATCTACCTACAAAAATTGTTGTAGAAGCAAGTGGAAGTATTATAAAAAATGTAAAGAGTGTCATTGTTCCTCATACACATCATTTAAAAGGAATTAAAGCAGCTGTTTGTGCTGGAATCATAGGAGGCAATGATGATAAATATTTAGAGGTATTAAGTCAAATTGATGAAAAAACAAAGAAAGAAATTGATCAATATATAGAAAAAGTAGATTTTGAAGAACATTTTTTGGATAGTTCAAAAGTATTTGATTACATAATAACGGTTTGGAATAAAAAAGAGTATGTAAAAGTGAGAATAAGTGATTCTCATATGCATGTTGTTTGTATAGAAAAAAATGGACAAATCCTTCAAGAAGAAAAAAGTGTTGTAAAAAACAGGCGGAAGATGATATCCGTCTGGACCGGCGCGACATTTTATGGAACCTGAATGGGGAGAATGGCAGTGGACGGTAAATTCGAGAAGGTGGCGATCAATCCGGATATACATCTCTACCGAGGCGACTGCCTCGATGTGCTGCCGGAATTGTGCGGGCAGAACCTGAAAGTCGATATGGTGCTGGCCGATCCTCCTTATGGTACGACCCATTGCCGCTGGGATGCGGTGATCGACATGCCGAAGATGTGGCGGTGTTTGTCCAGCGTAACCACACCGGCCACGCCGGTCCTGCTGTTCGGCCAGCAGCCCTTTACCAGCGTATTGGGATGCTCCAACCTGGCAGAGCTGCGCTATAACTGGGTGTGGGAGAAAACGCAGGGAACGGGGTTTTTGAACGCGAAACGTATGCCCCTCAAATGCCATGAGGATATTCTGGTATTCTACAAGAGCCTGCCGAAATACTACCCGCTAAAAACGGACGGCCATCCGCGCAAGGTCGTAACGGCCGCCCATCGGCGCAACTGTAAAGACGGTGATATCTACCGCACACACGACGACTACCAGGATTATAGTTCTACCCAGCGCTATCCGCGCAGCGTAGTGAAGTTCAAAACCGACAAGCAGACATGCAGCCTGCACCCCACACAGAAGCCCGTGGCCCTGTTGGAATACCTGATCCGCACCTATTCCGACGAGGGGGATACGGTATTGGATTTCACGATGGGAAGCGGCAGTACGGGTGTAGCGTGCCGCAATACCGGAAGACGGTTTATCGGGATCGAAAAGGACGCCTCTATATTTTCAGTTGCACGGGAGCGCCTGTCCGAGGCGGCATAACAAATGGTTTTAAGAATATGAAAATAGAAAACGTAACTATCAAGAAAGCCCGGCAGACGATGAGCGTCCGGGATGCCTATGTGGACCGAGGATTGGTGGAGGGCGGCCACTCCGCGCTCCCGGATATAGACTCCGACACAGTGATCACAGGATCATCATTAAACCATTCGTTTAGAAAAAGATACAAGTCCCATATAGCAGAAGGGTGGTTTCCCTCACCTTCTGCTACAAGGCTATGTATATCGCCCGGAGTATATTCCTTTCCCTCCAGCAACAAACGCTGTTTTTGTCGGTCGAATATCATCATTTACAAAACCACAAACAATCTTTTCTGATTTCAAGAGGCATCTCTACATTATCTGTAAAGAGTAACCCGGTGCCTAACCCTTGCGGCAATGGATTCTGAAAAGTAGCACACCATTGAGCGATAGCATTCAGACCGATATTAGACTCCAGAGCAGAAGTTATCCACCAACCGATATTCAGTTTCTCCGCTTCTGCAATCCACTCCTCGCCACCGGCTAATCCGCCATGAAGAGAAGGTTTGATAATAATATATTGCGGACGGATAGCCGAAAGTAATCTTTGCTTTTCTTCCCAGGTATTATAGCCTATCAGTTCCTCATCCAAAGCTATCGGCAAAGGAGATTCGGAAGTAAGACGTGCCATTTCTTCCCATTGTCCGGCACGAATGGGCTGTTCTATCGAATGTAAGTCCAGTTCGGACAAGCGTTTCAATTTCTCCATCGCATCTGTTGGCGAGAATGCTCCGTTGGCATCTACACGCAATTCTATTTCTTTAAAAGAATAGTGAGAGCGGATATGTTGGAGTAAAGCCAGTTCTTCTTCAAAGTTGATGGCACCGATCTTCAACTTTATACAGCGGAATCCCGCCTCCATCTTCTTCTCTATCTGAGCAAGCATTCTATTGAAGTCACCCATCCAGATAAGCCCGTTTATCGGAATACCTGCTTCCCCACGTGAGAAGGGTGTATCCCACAAAGCCCAGCTTCCTTCAAAAAAGTGACGAATGGCTGTCTCCAAGCCAAAAAGGATGGAAGGGTACTTGCATAGAGCTTCCATGTCCAGCTTACCTCCCTGATTCTCTACCTGCCGGCAGATTTTAGCCAGCACTTCCTCGTAATCGGGAAGATCATCACAGCTAAGATTTGGCAGAGGAGCGCACTCCCCGATCCCTACCCAATTGGGAAATTCAGGAGCAGTAAAATGAAGATACCAGACTTTTCGCGTTGTGTATGTGCCTCGTGAAGTTCCGGCCGGCTGCTTGAAATGAAGCACCCGCGGAATAATGTCTATTTTGCAATCCATTGTTTAAGGGAACTTCGGATATTTCTTAAAGTTAGGTTTACGTTTCTCCAGAAATGCATTCTTTCCTTCCTGAGCCTCATCCGTCAGATAGTAAAGCAAGGTCGCATCCCCTGCCAGCTCCTGAATACCTGCCTGGCCGTCCAGTTCGGCATTCAATCCGGCTTTAATCATCCGCAAGGCCAACGGACTGAGCAGCATCATTTCTTCCGCCCATTGCACATACTCATCCTCCAGTTGCTCCAATGGAACTACTTTATTCACCAATCCCATATCCAACGCTTCCTGCGCATTGTATTTCCGGCAAAGGAACCATATCTCACGTGCCTTCTTCTGACCGACGACACGAGCCAGATAAGAGGCTCCGAAACCTGCATCAAAGCTACCTACGCGAGGACCGGTCTGTCCGAAGATCGCATTCTCCGAAGCAATCGATAAATCGCAAACTACATGAAGCACGTGTCCGCCACCAATGGCAAATCCATTTACGGCAGCAATTACCGGTTTCGGAATGCTGCGGATTTGTTTCTGTACA
>OGXH01001845.1_pt1 | contig 15290 bp, 14 predicted proteins | sample 1576241 | NCBI WGS metagenome assembly OGXH01 (sample SAMEA3541529, study PRJEB24748) | human gut metagenome | biome: human gut; feature: human-associated habitat; material: faeces | place: China | collected 2012
TATCGATACATCCAATATTTTTATCAGTGACCGTGCGCATATCGTGTTTCCCTATCACAAGCTGCTGGACGCTCTCGGCGAAGCTGCCAAAGGCGGCGGAAAGGTAGGCACTACCAATAAGGGAATCGGGCCTTGTTATATGGACAAGATGGAGCGGACAGGCATCCGCATCTGCGATATGATGGATGATGAAAGTTTTGCAGAAAAGCTCTCCGCTCAGATCGATCGGAAAAATGCGATTATTACAAAAATCTATGGGGCGGAGCCGGCGGACAAGGAAGCTGTCACAGCTGAATATCTGGAGTATGCCAGGAGACTGAGACCGTATGTCAGAGATACCGGCGTCCTCGTGTATGAGGCCGTAAAATCCGGAAAAAAAGTGTTATTTGAGGGAGCTCAGGGAGCGATGCTCGATATCGATTTGGGAACTTATCCGTACGTAACCAGCTCCCATCCGGTTTCCGGAGGATTTACCACAGGCGCAGGGGTGGGGCCGAACAGCATCGAAGAGGTGATCGACGCCATGCGGCGCGAGATCGAGCGCGGCGGGCAGGTGTATTATCTGCACAACCGCGTCGAGAGCATCGAGCAGTGCGCCGCGCGCATCAAGCGCGCCCTGCCGGACGCCGAGATCGCCGTCGCCCACGGCAAAATGAGCGAGGAGGAGCTCAGCGACGTCATGCAGCGCATGGATGAGGGCGAGGTGCAGATCCTCGTCTGCACGACCATCATCGAAACGGGCATCGACATTCCGAATGTCAATACCTTGATCATTGAGGACGCCGATAAGCTCGGCCTTGCCCAGCTGCATCAGATCCGCGGGCGCGTCGGCCGCAGCAGCCGCCATGCCTATGCCTACCTGACGTTCCGCCGCGGCAAGGTCCTCACGGAGATCGCCGAAAAGCGCCTGAACGCCATCCGCGACTATGCGGAGTTCGGCTCCGGCTTCAAGATCGCCATGCGCGACCTCGAAATTCGCGGCGCGGGCAACCTGCTCGGCGCGGCGCAGTCCGGCCACATGATCTCCGTCGGCTATGACCTCTATCTCAAGCTGCTTGAGGAGGCCGTGCTTGAGGAGCGCGGCGAGCCGTCGCCGGAGGAGAGCGCCTGCACGGCCGACCTCGACGTCACGGCGAACATCGACAAGGCCTATGTGACCTCGGGCGAGCAGCGCATGGACCTCTACCGCCGCATGGCGGGCATCCGCTCGCAGAGCGATGCCGACGAGCTGCTCGACGAGATCGTCGACCGCTACGGCGACCCGCCCAGGGGCGTCATGAACCTCATCGCCATTGCGCTGCTGCGCGCCCGCGCCAGCGCCGCCGGCATCCGCGACATCGCCCAGAAGGGCCGCACGCTCCGCTTCCGGCTGGCGCAGTTCGACTTTGCCGTCGTCTCCCGCGTGGCCGGGCAGTACCAGAAGCGCATGTTCGTCGAGCCGAAGAGCGAAGAGCCTGCCATCACGCTCCAGCTGACCGCGAAGGAGGATCCCCTGCAGGCCGCGGAAAGGTTCGTAAAGACCTATCAGGGAGAGTAGACGCTGCACGCTTTGCAGCGGCAAGAGCAACGCGGGATACAGCGGTGTACGGACATGGGACACAATTCACAGCCTTGCGATAGCTCGATGAATCATAATGTGCCTCGATCGTCCGGAATGGTGAGTGGACAGCCGTAATTGCCGTCCTCCATCCGGAACCCGCCCTTGAGATCCGCCTGCCACATGTCGTTGCAGGCATCCTTCTCGGACCGCGTGAGCGCCCCGCACTTCCGGGACTCCTCAATGCAGATGCAGCCGCGTCGATGCAGGATGCTGTATACATTGTTTTTGCAGATATGCTAACCATATTGCTGCATTGTACATGACATTTTCTTGCTTACCGCCCCGAAAATTTTCTCAAAAAATTCTTCGCCTTCCCCTCTTGACAAAGGCAAAAAATATGATTATAATCAGCTTGTCAAAAAAGTCCCTTTGGACTTTTTCGCCAAGCTGCTTCCAGAATTGCAAAATAGAATTTTGCAGCATTATTTTGCAATTCTGCCGCTGCGGCGGGTTATGGAACGCGAAAGGACACCCTGACGGTTTCCTTTCACACTATCCTTCCCTCCGAAACTTTTGGCTTGGCAGTTTTTTTGACAGTCTGGTATAATGATAAAGCACTTCAAAATTACATCAGATTACATCAGATTACATCGTTTACGGAGGAACAGCATGGGTATATTTTCCAATGTCCTGCTTGCCAGTGACTTTGACCATACGCTGACGGATATGTCCGGGCAGATCCCCGCCCGCAATCTCGAGGCCATCGCCGCCTTTCAGGCCGAGGGCGGCATTTTCACCGTGGCCAGCGGCCGGAGCATTCCGATGTTCCGCAAGAAGGCCGCACTCGTGCCGGTGAATGCGCCGTGCATTCTCTATAACGGCGGCGCGTGCTACGATTACCGCACGGACGAGCTGCTGTTTGCCTTCCCGCTCGCGGACGACGCCCCGCAGCTGCTGCAGGCTCTGCGCGACCACTGTCCGAACGAGCGTACCGAGGTGCAGACGCTCGACTGCCACTATGCCTACGGCGACGATCCCCGCCGGGATGCCGCGCTGGCTGCCAACGGCGTGCCGGTACAGCACGAAGCTGCCCTGCCGCCGAAGCCGTGGATCAAGCTGGCCGTCTATGGCACGTCGAAGCAGGTGGGCTATGACGACCCGGCCAACACCCCGCCGGAGGAGATCGCCTATTTTGACGAGCTGCAGCGCTACACGGCCGGACTCGTCGGAAATCGCTATGCTATCACCCGCGCGCTGCCGCGCAATATGGAGATCAGCGCGGGCGGCTGCGACAAGGGCACTGCCGCCCGCCGTCTGGCCGACACGCTCGGCCGCAGCATTCTTGTCTGCGTCGGCGACGCACCGAACGACCTCGCCATGCTGCAGGCCGCAGATTACGGCTTCCGCACAGGCGACTGCGACCCGGCCATGCGCCGCTATGACTTCCGCGATGCCGCGCCGAGCGCCGAGGGCAGCGTAGCCTCCGCCATCGACGCGCTGCGCACCCTGCTGTGAGCGCCATGCGGGAGGTCTGGAACCGCGCGCAGGGCGCGCTGACGCAGGAGCCGGAGGTCGGCGCCGGGGCCATGCACTTTGTCTACGGCACGGCGTTCGGCCGCCTGCTCGCCCGCGGCATTCTCTGCCGCCGCTTTGTCTCGCAGCTCTATGCCGCATGGCAGAAAAGCCCGCTTTCCCGCGGGAAGGTGCGCCGGTTTCTGGCGCAGTATGACATCGACGTCTCGGACTGCACGCAGCAGACGTTCCGGTGCTTCAACGATTTCTTCACCCGGCAGCGCGTCCGTACGAACGACCGCGCCGCCCTGGACGAGCTGCCCGCCATCGCGGACTCCAAACTGACGGCCCTGCCCATCGGCGAGGACAGCGTCTTTACCGTGAAGGATGTCTCCTACCGCCTCGGCGAGCTGCTGGCGGACGACGCGCTGGCGGAGCGCTTCCTCGGCGGCTGGTGCCTGATCTTCCGCCTGTCGCCGGATGATTACCATCGCTATGCTTATCCGGACACCGGCACGCAGGAGCCGACGGTCCGCATCCCCGGCGTGCTGCACAGCGTCAACCCGATCGCAGGCTCGCTCGGCGTCTACCGCCGCAATGCCCGCGCCCGCACGCTGCTGCACACGGAGCGCTTCGGCGATATCGTGCAGATGGAGGTCGGAGCCATGCTCGTCGGCCGCATCTGCAACCACGAGACCGGCGAGGCCGCCTGCGCGCGCCTGCAGGAAAAGGGCTACTTTGAATACGGCGGCTCGACCGTCATCCTGCTGCTGGAGCATGGGAAGTTCGAACCCGCCGCGGATATCGCCAAATGGTCGGCCCGCGGCATCGAAAGCAAGGTAAAGACCGGGGACCCGGTCGGGAGGAGACCATGAGCGAGCACTATAAATTCTTTCAGAACCGGGAATGCGAATATTTTCCGTGCCACAAGACGAACGATCCGGAGCACTTCAACTGTCTGTTCTGCTTCTGCCCGCTCTACGCCCTCGGCGAGCGCTGCGGCGGCGGCCTGCAGTACACAGAAAGCGGCATCAAGGACTGCTCCGCCTGCCTGTTCCCCCACCGCCCGGAGAACTACGACCGCATCTGCGCCCGCTTCGCCGAGCTTGCCGCCCTGTGCCGCAGGCCGCCGGAAGAAGAAGCGGGTACGCCGTTGTAAGCGGCCGCGCGGCAGGTTGAAAATGGAAAGTGGACAATATCGTGGGGCAGCCTCGGCGGATTCACGGGATGCTGCATGAGATTGCCACGTCGCTTCGCTCCTCGCAATGACACATCAGGATGCGCGGCGAGTATCAATGCCCTTTTACCGTTGAAGCGTCCTCCGCAAGGCGTTCCCTGCGCGCCCCATTCGCACAGGCTGCCGTTAAAATCACAAACAACGAATGATATTTTCGTAGCGTCGCTCAGTGAGCGACGCTACATTTTTTCACCTTTTCACCGTATTTTTACCGTAGCCGGAACTGCGTATGCAGCAGCAGGCAAAGGGCCGGATCCGGGGCGCGGAGCGCCAGAGCCGCGACGCCCGCCTGCTCCAGCGCGCGCAGGCGCTCCATCCAGCTGCGCAGGCCCGCAAAGCGCACCGTGTGCGGCGCGCCCGTCTCATCGCGGTAGGAAAAGCACGTCAGGTGCTTCGCAGCGTCATAGTGCAGGCAGGCTCCGGTCCGCCGGGCCAGGGCCAGCGCCTCGCCCCGGCTGAGCCGCTCCGTCCGAAGGCCGCAGCGGTCGCACGCCGCATCGTCATAGTCCGCCAGTAAGCGTTCCGGCGGCAGTCCCGGCAGACCGGGCGCAGCGCGCACCCGCCCGGCAGCGGCAGCCAGCCGAGCCAGCATCGGGGCCTCCCAGCCGAGCGCGCCGGGCCGCGGCAGGGCCAGCGTCAGTCCTCCGCCCCGCTCCGCCAGAAGCGCCTGCAGCCGGGAGACCAACGGAGCCGGATCGCAGTCCGGCAGCAGATCACGGACCGCCAGCTCGACCTGCGCTGTGCCGCAGGCCCGGCAGAGCGCGGCCGTTTCGAGCAAAAGGCGCTCCTGCGCGGCCCGGCTGCGGAGCAGGGTTTCCAGCTTTGCTCCGCTTCCTGTGAGGCGCAGGCAGGCCGGGCGGCCATGCAGCGGTAAACGATGCAGCGCGCCGTCGCCGTCAAGCTCCGCAGCGTCCGCCGCCAGCTCACATGTATAGGAAAACCCCAGATCGTTCCATTCCGGCCCCATCGTGCCGCACAGCGCCAGCGGCCGCGTGCCGCGCTCCCGGAAGCCCAGCACAAGCCGCCGCCCCGGCCGGAGCGGCCCGGGATTGCAGCGGCGCAGCTCCGGCAGGCCAAAGCGCGCAGACAGGCTCTGCCAGCTCTCGCCGCACCGGACGGTGTGCAGTGCCTGCGGATGCAGCACGAGCAGCTCCTGCCCGGTCAAGGGCTCCGCCGTCCCGTTCCACGCGGCAAGCAGGTCCGGTCCGGTCCCGTGCATCGCAGCGATGCCGCGCAGCGTCTCTCCCGGCAAAACGGTGTGGATCATCGCACTCACCTCCTGCCAGCATATGCGCAGCATTTTGATTCGGCTATACGGGCATAAAAATATCCCGCAGGGAAACCCCGGCGGGGTATGAGCTTGTCAAAAAAGGATTTTTGCCAAGCTCTCAAACGAGACCCGTTTCACTGGGCTCTCGTTTGAAAGGGCTGCGGCTCGCTGCAGCGCACGAAGGGCGCACCCTTCGCACGTTTGCGAGCTGAGCGGTATTTTCTCCGACGTACACGCCGCCGGAGAAAATGATTCCTACTTTCTTTGCGCTTGCGAGCGCAAACTCTGCGAGGCTTCCGTGCGCAATCGCAAAGTGCCGCTGCAAAAAATATCCCGCAGGGAAGACCCCTGCGGGATATGGGATATACCGTTACTCGATGGCAATGACATTGCTCTTCGGGAGCTGCTTCTTTGCGGCCTTCGGCAGAGAGATCTGCAGGATGCCGTTTTCGAACTTCGCGCGGATGTCCTCCGGCTCCACATGCTCACCAACATAGAAGCTGCGGCTGCACGCACCGGCGTAACGCTCCTGACGGATGTACTTACCCTTCTTCTCCGGCTCCTCCTTGTCCAGACCCTTTGCGGCCTGAATGGTGAGATAACCGTCCTTCAGCTCCAGATTCACTTCGTCCTTCTTGAAGCCCGGCAGGTCGATGTCAAGCTCATAGGTGTCCTCGGTCTCACGGACGTCGGTCTTCATGAGGTTCTTGCCATGCTTGCCGTACAGGGCATTGAGGCTACGCGGCATTACCATATCAAACGGATCCGAGAAGAAATCATCAAACAAATTTTCACTATAGATGCTGGGCAGCATAAGTCATACCTCCATTCGCTCCGGCCGCCTCCGGGAGAGGCTCCCGTTCAGCCGGGCCTGTATTATGTACCCAATGTGGTTGTGGTTTTGTTCCCCTGGGGGGTGGGTTTCTGTCCCCTCTCTCAAGGTTCAACTGCATTATACCACCGTTTTTAGCACTGTCAATAGGAGAGTGCTAATATTCACACAATACACGATGTTTGTTCACAGTCCGTTCATATTCATCCGTTGTTTGGTTATTTTACAGAATTCTTTTTCTGTAAAGAATCGTCATAATACTGTGCCTGCGCGCGCCAGAGGCGGGCATATTCTCCGTTTTTTTCCTGCAGAAGCGCCTCATGCGCGCCGTGCTGGACGATACTGCCTGCCGAGAACACCAGAATTTCATCGCAGAAGCGGCACGAGGCCAGCCGGTGGCTGATATAGAGCGCCGTCTTGCCGCCGGAGATCGCATTGAACTTCCGGTAGACCTCATATTCGGAAACGGGGTCAAGCGCCGCCGTCGGCTCGTCGAGCACGAGGAAGGGCGCATTCTTGTAAAGTGCGCGGGCGATGGCGATCTTCTGCGCCTCGCCGCCGGAGATCACCGCGCCATGCGGGTCAAAATCGCGGTAAAGCATCGTGTCGAGGCCGTCCGGCATGCACAAAAGGCGTTCGCCGAGCCCGGCCTCCCGCAGGCAGACCTCCGCCCGCGCGCGGTCAACATCCGCTCCGGCCGTCACATTCTGCCCGAGGGAGAAAGCGAACAGGCGGAAGTCCTGAAACACAACGGAGAACAGCGCCTGATACTCCGCATAGTCATATTTTCGGATATCAACGCCGTTGAGCAGGATCTCGCCCTCCGTCGGGTCATAGAGTCTGCACAGCAGCTTGATGAACGTCGTCTTACCGCTGCCGTTGCGGCCGACGACGGCCAGCTTTTCGCCGATGCGGAACTTCATGCTCACATGGCGCAGCGCATAGGCCTCCGTGTTGGGATAGCGAAAGGACACATCGCGGAATTCCACCTCATAGCGATCGTCATCGCGCTTTTCCACACTGAGCGAGCCCTGATACATGGGGTTTGGGATATCGAAGTAGTCGAGATAGCGCTTCATGTATTCCTCGTTCGTGACGGAAATCCGAATCGTGCGCGCCAGCCCGGAGACGCCCGCCAGCAGCAGCATGATGGAAGAGACATACCGCGCGATGGAGCCGACGGACAGGCCGCCCCGCAGCGCCGCCGCGATCAGGAGCAGATAGACACCGAACTGGAGCGCATACGTCACAAAATTGGAGAGGAGCCCCATCCACGCAACACCGAAATTCATGGTTCTCTCCCGCCTGCAGAAGTTTTCGTTAAAGTCCCGCTCCTTCTGCAGCAGCGCGGCCCGCATACCGTACAGGCGAATATCCTTGCCGGAGGAATCGTTGCTGGTGTAATCATACAGCTTTTCGCCGCGGATGTTGTCGTCCACACATCCGGCAAAGAACTCGCTGCGCAGTCTGCCGTACCGGCGGCCGGTCAGAACGCTGACCACGGCCGTCAGCACGATGCCCGCCAGCAGCGCCAGTTTTGCCCCGGCGGAGAGCAGGCCGGGCCGGAACAGGGAGAATGTCAGCAGGACGGCGGCCGCGATCTGCACCGCATAGCGGACAAGGCCGCCCGCCGTCACGGCATAGTAATACACATTATAGCCTGTCTGCGTCTCCATCTCGATCCGTTCCCGGAGCAGGGCCGTCTTGCGGTCCTCGATCAGGGCATAGGGCAGATCCATGGCCTTTTCCGCATGCTTCCAGTCAACCAGCCGGTCCAGCTCGGCCTCGCCGACGTCCGCATGCATTTTCAGCAGGGCGCCTGACAGCCCGACAAGGGCCGTCAGGCCGACGGTGAGCGCAGCATACAGGGCAAGCGTCTTTCCGCCCGCACCGGCCGTCAGGGCATCGATGATCTTAGCCGAAAAATAGATCGGGATATAGGGCGCGATTGCAGTCGTCAGGCTGGAAAACAGGGTACAGAGGAAGTATTTCCGGTCCAGATGATACAGCAGCCGGACCGCGCGGCGGTTCAGGTCCCAACGTTCTTTCATGCCTGCTTCCCTCCCTGATAGCCGGGCTGATACCAGCAGCTCTGAATTTCATACAGCCTTGCATATTCTCCGCCCGCCGCAAGGAGCGTTTCGTGCGTGCCCTCCTCGGCGATGCCGCCGTCGCGCAGCAGCACGATCCGGTCGCAGAAGCGGGTCGAGGCCAGCCGGTGCGAGATGAACAGGGATGTCTTCCCTGCCGCCATGCGCCGGTACTGCTCATAGACCTCATTCTCCGCAATGGGGTCGAGCGCCGCCGTCGGCTCGTCGAGCACGAGCACCGGTGCGTCCTTATACAGGGCGCGGGCCATCATGAGCTTCTGTGCCTCGCCGCCGGACAGCTCAATGCCGTCCGGATTCACCTGTTTATCCAGGTGCGTATCCATGCCGTGCGGCAGGGCATCCAGCTTTTCTCCCAGCCCGGCCGCGCGCAGGCACCGCTCCGCCCGCTCCCGGTCCACCTCAGGGCCGAAGGCGCAGGCGGCCGTCTCGGCCAGTGAAAAGCAGGCCGTGCGGACCTCCTGAAACACCGGAGCGAACAGCGCCGCATAGTCGTCCCGGCGGAACTCCGCCGCGGGGACGCCGTCGATCCGGATCGTGCCGGATGTCGGCGCATACAGCCCGCACAGGAGCTTGACGAGCGTCGTTTTGCCCGCGCCGTTCAGGCCAACAAGCGCCACATGTTCCCCGGCACGGAGCGTAAGACTGATCTCGTGCAGCGTGTCATGCGCCGCCCCGTCATAGCGGAATGATACATGGTCGAACGTGATCTCCGGTGCATGCTCCCGGTGGTTCGCCGCATGCGCCGTTCCCGTTCCGTCCGTGTCCGGCAGCTCCATAAACTGCCGGTAATCGCTGACCTTCAGGCTGGCGGTCTGCATTTCGTTCCAAGCGGAGATCATGTTGCCGATAAACGTGGCAAAGCCGGAGATGGCGGAAAAATACAGCACGAATTCATCCGGCCGCAGCTCGCCCCGCACCGCCATGACGAGCAGCAGGGCATAGGCCCCGCCGTCGCGCAGCAGGATCACCAGCAGGTCGACGAGCCGCCCCAGAAGCAGACGGCGGTTCAGCCGTGCGGACCACGCGGTATCCTGCCGGAACAGGTCTGAAAACGTCTCGCGCAGCCATGTCGCCATGCCGTAGATGCGGATATCCTTGGCCGCCGCAAAATCGGCAGCATTTTTAGACACATACCGCAGCCTCCGGCCAATGTCCGTCCGCTCCCCGCGGGAGGCGTATTCATAGCGGTTATAGGCCCGGACGCACAGCAGGTTGACCATTGCCGCAAGCGTCAGCAGCACCAACAGCAGCGGACTGATGCGCGAGAGGATCGTGCCGAACAGGGCATAGCACAGGGCATTGCGGATCAGCTCCGTCATCAGGTTAGGGACCTGACACAGCGGCACCTTGCCGTTCATCATATAGCTTGCTTCCTCGGCCCGCTTGCGCTGGTCTCGCGTCTGCTTTTTCTCATAGGTCTGATAGAACATCGCCATGCTCTTCTCCTCCAGGCAGCTGGTCAGATAAAAGCGATAGCGGCTCTCCTGGGCCTCCAGGATGGTCTTGCAGAAGTCCCGCAGGCCGACTGCCAGAAATGTGAGCGCGAGCAGGGCGCCGGCGGCCAGTGCGGCATGGAGGAACGTCTGTCCTCCCGTCACCTCCGACACGACGAGCGCGGGCAGGCGCAGCTCCGCCCAAGCCAGAAGCACGCCCAGTGGGACGCCGGCCGCCATGACAAAGAATGACGCAGGCGTTCCGCGGAGCATCTGCCGATAGCTCCACACGGCGTTGCTCATAAGACCCCGATAGGGCTTTTGGGTTGATTCCTTCAAGGCATATCGCCCCCTTCTGCTTCCACTGTAGCACACAAGGCCCCAAAAAAGAGAGATCGTGCACCAACTGCTTCCAGCGGTGCACGAATCGCATTCAGCACGCGGCGGGGACGAGGAATTCCGACGTGAACGCGCCGTCCTCGCTGTTGTATTTCACCCAGCCGCCATGCTGCTTCACAATGGCCTCTGCCCGGTGCAGGCCGAAGCCGTGTGCGCCGGTCTTCCCCGTCCGGAAGAGGGAGCCAACCTTCTTCTGCTTCTTCCCGGCGCTGTTGAGAAGATAGAAATAGAGCATATCGCCCTTCATCCGCAGAGAAAGGCGGAGGAATTTTTCACCAGCCGCGCTCCGGCAGCCCTCGATGGCATTGTCCAGCAGATTCCCGATGACAATGCTCAGCTCCAGATCGGTGAGCGACAGCTCCGGCGGCAGATTGGCCTCCGCCGTCACGGCGATCCCGGCGGCGCGGGCCTGCGCGAGCTTGGCCGAAAGAATGGCATCAACGGTCACATTGCCGGTCTTGAGCAGGGTGTCGACCGTCTGCAGGCTCCGGTCCAGCTGCTCGAGGTAGGCGATGGCCCGGTCGACCTGCCCGGCCTCCAGCTGGCCCTTGAGCGCCTGCAGATGGTGGTGGAAGTCGTGCTTATAGCCGCGCATCTCGTTATGGATGCTCCGGACCTCCTCCAGATGCTGCCGCGCCTGCTCCTCCTGCATTTCGACCAGCCTGAGATAGGTTCTCTTCAACATGGCATTTCCTCTGTTTCTGCGGTCCTCAGTTTCTGTCAATGAACGCCCGGTTGATGGCGTCATACTTTCCCCGCGCCAGCGGGACCTCCGCCCCGCCGCGCAGCAGGACGGACGTGCGCCCGATGCGCACCACGGCCTTCAGATTGACGAGGTACGACCGGTGCGTGCGGAAGAAGTCCGCGCTCAGCCGCCCGGCAAAGGCCGAGATGCTCTCGCGGATGCGGTAGTCCGGCCCGGTCGTGTGGAGAACGAGATCATGCAGGAAGGACTCCGCATACAAAAGCTCGCTCTCATAGAGCTTCACATTCCCCTTCTCGCACGCGATCACGACGGACGGCGGCTCGACGGCCAGCCGCGCGGCGGCGCGGTCCAGCACGGCGCGAAGCTTTTCCGCCGGCACGGGCTTGACGAGATAGTGCAGGGCATCGACCTCATAGCCCTCGGCCATGCACTCAAAATGCGACGTGATAAAGATGATCTCCGCCCGGCAGCCCGCGCCGCGCAGGCGCTTGGCAAGATCGATGCCGCTCATGCCGGGCATTTCAACATCCAGCAGCAGGATATCCCAGTCGGTATCTCCGGCGAAGCGGAACGCCTCCGCGCTCGGGAAGCAGGTCACGGCGCAGGCACCGTGCGCCCAGTCCGTCACGTCCGCCTGCAGCCGTGCGGCCTGTCCGGCGTCGTCGTCACAGATCGCGATCTTCCAGCCCATGGCTATCCCCCCGTCCTACAAGAAAGCGCTCTGCCGTTATGCGCAGCAGAGCACTTCCGTTATTCTTCCGAATTCTCCGGAGCCTTCAAATTCTCCTGCGCAGCTGCGGCATGCAGCTGCTCGGTCTCCTGCTCCAGCGCCTTTCCCTCGCGCTTTGCCTGCAGGAAAAGCCGCACGGCAAGCCAGCCGACGACGACACAGCCGCCGACCAGCAGCACGAGGCCGACGATCAGGGTCGTCAGGCTCGGGGCCTCCGCCCCGCCCGCGCGATAGCTGCGCACGAGCTGCCAGGCCATATACAGCACAACGGCAATGACCGTTCCGTGCATGATGAGCATGCCGGTCGGGTTTTTAATCTTCTTCGGCTCCATCGGTCTTCTCCTCTCCGGCCAGCAGGCCCTCCTGCTTCTCGGGGATCGGCAGGGCCTGCATGCAGGCCTCGAACTGGCTGCGGCTCATCGTCTCGTGCTCCAGCAGCCACTGCGCGATCTCCTGCAGCTTCTCGTGGTGCTCCGTCAGGATCTGCGTGCAGTGCGCATAAGCCTGATCCACGGTCTTGCGGACCTCGGCATCGATCTCGGCAGCCGTCTGCTCGGAATAGGAACGCGTGCGCTCATAGTCGCGGCCGACGAAGATCTCGCTGTCGTCGTCATAGGCCACGGCGCCGATGCGCTCGTTCATACCGTATTTTGCGATCATATCGTGCGCCAGCTTCGTGGCCCGCTGCAGATCGTTCGAAGCGCCGGTCGAAATGTCGTCAAACTCCAGCTGCTCCGCCACGCGGCCGCCGAGCAGCACGACGATGCGGTCGCGCATCTCGTTTCGCGTGGTATGGAGCGTGTCCTGATCCGGCAGGCTGATCGTCAGGCCGAGGGCATTGCCGCGCGGCACAATGGTGATCTGGTGGACAGGCTCCTGCGTGGGCAGGAAGTATGCCGCAACAGCGTGGCCCGCCTCGTGGATGGCCGTGATGCGCCGGTCGCGCTCGATATTGACAAGGCTCCGTTTTTCCGGCCCGGCAATGACCTTGAGGACGGCGTCCTCCATGGTCTGCATCGTAATGACGGGCAGGTTCTTCCGTGCCGAGATCAGTGCCGCCTCGTTGAGCAGATTTTCCAGATCCGCGCCGGTGAAGCCCGCCGTCGCGCGGGCGACGGTGCGCAGGTCGACGTCATCGGAGAGCTGCTTGTCGCGCGCATGGACGCGCAGGATGGCCTCGCGGCCGCCGACGTCGGGCACGTTCACATAGATCTGGCGGTCAAAGCGGCCCGGGCGCAGAAGGGCGGGGTCGAGGATATCGCGGCGGTTCGTCGCCGCCATGACGATGACGCCGTCATTGCTGCCGAAGCCGTCCATCTCCACAAGGAGCTGGTTGAGCGTCTGCTCGCGCTCGTCGTGGCCGCCGCCCATGCCGGTGCCGCGGCGTCTGGCCACGGCGTCGATCTCGTCGATGAACACGATACAGGGCGCATTTTTCTTGGCGTCCTCAAACAGATCGCGGACACGGGATGCGCCCACGCCCACAAACATCTCCACGAAATCCGAACCGGAGATTGAGAAGAAGGGAACGCCGGCCTCCCCGGCCACAGCCTTCGCCAAGAGAGTCTTACCAGTTCCCGGAGGGCCCACTAAGATCACGCCCTTGGGGATCCTGGCTCCCACATCCGTATATTTTTTCGGATTTTTCAGGAAATCCACGATTTCTGCTAAATCTTCTTTTTCTTCCTCAAGACCGGCAACCTTGGAAAAATCCACGGAATTGGTGCGGCTCATTTTGGCCCGGCTTTTTCCAAAGTTCATCATCTTGTTGTTCCCGCCGCCTCCTCCGATCCGGGCGTTCATGTACATCATAAGGAACATGATCACCACGGCAGAAAGGCCGATGGGGAGGATAATAGTCATCAGATAGTTGTCCCTGGGAACGTCGTCCACCAGATAGTCGATCCCCTTTTCCCGGAAAAGCCGCTGGACCTCCATCACGTCGGATACAGCGATCCTTCCCCGCTCCCCATCTTTTAAGATCGTCATTACGACGCCTGTGGGCGTCTGGGCGTTCTGACGGATCAAGGCTGTCTCGATCGCACCGTTTTCAACGGACGTCATAAACTCCTGGTATGTCATCTCATCGCTGAACAGGCTTCCCTGCTGGGTCAGTGTGGACGCAAAAAAGATCAGCGCCATCACAAGCAGGATCAGACCCATTCCGCGGAACTGCTGATTCTGTTTCAACTGGCTGCCTCCTTACTGAAATTCTACAACGCCGATATACGGAAGATTCCGGTATTTCTGGTCGTAATCCAGGCCAAAGCCCACAACAAACTCATCGGGGATCTCAAAGCACGTATAATCCACCTTCACCTGCTTCTTCACACGGCGCTCCGGTTTGTCTAACAGAGTGCAAAGCTCGATGCTCTTTGGATTTCTCTGCTTCAGAATTTCGATGAGATAACTTAATGTTCTTCCTGAGTCAATGATATCCTCTACGATCAGAACATCTTTGCCCTGATGCATGAAATATTCTGCCAGCGCCGTTCCCGCCTACGGCGCGATATACTGTAAGGATGCCGGCTCACTCGCCGTCGCTGCCAGCACAATGCTGTACTCCATCGCCCCGTGTTTTTCCAGTGTATGAACCAGTCTCGATACCGTTGAAGCCTTCTGACCGATCGCCACATAGATGCAGGTCACGTCTTTTCCCTTCTGATTCAGCATCGTATCCACCGCGATCGACAACCGCAACCTTTATGTATGCGGCTACAACGAGGAGGGTACGATCACAACTCCATTCGACATGAGAGTTCAGAACGAGATAGACCGTTTCCACCTTGTTATGGAAGTTATCAAGAGACTTCCACAGCTCGGAAACACAGGTGCTTATCTCCACCAGCTCATGCAGGACAAGCTTGTTGAACACAAGCAGTATATTGCTGAATATGGTCTTGATATGCCTGAGATCAGAGATTGGAAATGGGATATCTGATAAAAAAGCCTTTCTATTAATTAAATATACCCACACAAAAAGGGACTTCCGTTTATTCGGGAGTTCCTTTTTTGTGCATAAAAATATCCCCCGCCTTGCGACGAGGGATAAAAAGTGCTAAGTCTATAAATTACTTTCTGTTGTTTGCTATCTTTGCAAGAAGATTCAGTATTTTAAGATAAAGATAAATAACGCCTACGATAAGGCCATAGCTTGCATACCATTCATACTGAGCAGGAAGCCCCTGTTCAACTGTCATCTGGATAGTTTCAAAATCGCACATAAGAAGCGCTGCGGCGATAAGAACGCCAATAACAGCGAAAAGTATGCCGATAGGGCCGTTGTTTATTGCAACGATTGAAGTGTAGATAGCTGAATGAGGTGCGAGCCATGCAAGAAGCATGAAGAGCAATCCGCCTATGATAGACACCCAAAGGCAGGTGATAAGAGCAGTTTTCATTCTGCTTCCCACACGAACGCCCTTTGAATAGATAACTGCAAGCACTGCAACTGTGAGAAGCGTCAGTGTAACGGCTTCAACTATTATGCCTTTCCACTGCATTGCGTAGATCATTGACA
>OGXH01001856.1_pt1 | contig 15243 bp, 8 predicted proteins | sample 1576241 | NCBI WGS metagenome assembly OGXH01 (sample SAMEA3541529, study PRJEB24748) | human gut metagenome | biome: human gut; feature: human-associated habitat; material: faeces | place: China | collected 2012
GCGGCGGCTCTTTTGTGCGGCCGGATGAGTTCTTGTTGCATGCCGGTCATGCCGGTTGTCCGTCCGTATCGCCCGACGGATTGTCCTTACGTTTTCAGAGTGTAGCTTATATTTTGCAAAGATAATGCAAACGAGCGGAAAGAGAGCTTGCTCTTGGTTTCCTGAGTGCCGCTTATCTTATGCAAAGATGATGAAAGGTGAGTGCAGAACCAATAATGGGAAACATAGTTTCACATTACTTGATACTGCCGAACCGCATCTTATCTTATGCAAAGATAATATATTTTACCCTTACATCTGTTCATACGTTTCTTTTTTTTATTGTGCGCAATGCGTGGCGGAACGCATGTAAGACGCAATCCGCTTATTGCATACAACGCGGAAATGAATATTTATGCACCTTTTCAGGTGATTGTTTTTTACAGAATAAAAAACCGAAACAGAAGCGCGTGCGATTGTCTTATACGCTTATGTATCCGGGTTTGAAGCCTTGACGGACGTAGTATTTCCGCCCAAACAACCTCTTCCGGTGCGCAACTCATGACGTTTATATGACTGTTTAAGTGCTGAAGAGCCTCAAGCGTAGTGCGGAAAAGTCCCTCTGACATGTCGGAACGGGCTTTTCCGTGTTACCAAACGGGCTTTCTTGCGGTGCGGAAAAGCCTTTTTCGTATTGCGGAGTTGCCTTTTCCGATGTCTTGTTTGCGTAATATGCTGATATATAATTGATTATATCAATGTGCGTAAAACTCGCGTATTTGCGTCCGATAATACCTTCGGATGTAAATAAACGGTTCTCGCGAGGTTTACGATGAATTAATATGCAGATTCGACTGTGGTTCTGTATAAATATACAGTGAGCCGTATGGTGACGGAATGATGGACGGCAGTGCCTTTTACGTAGTGTTCCTTATGTTTTTATCAGTAAGGATTGTCTGGCTTCATCCGTATCTCTTGCTGCCGTCCGACTGCCGGTCAGGATTATAAAAAGCGGGGCGGCCCGTTGCCGCCCCGCTTTCATTGTCACGTTGGTTGATGTCTTACAGATAAGTATGGCCTTGTTTTCACACAAGCCCGCGTCCGTGACAGTTCTTGAATTTCTTGCCGCTTCCGCAAGGACACGGGTCGTTGCGTCCGGGCAGTTTGTCTTTTATGTATGGAGTGTTCGGACGCTGTGCCGACTCACGTGTGTCGCGGTTGGCGGCAGCCTGCTGGTTTCTGTCGGTCAGGTCGTCCTTCTGCTCGTTGTAACGCTGCGAACGCTGTTCCGGCGCAGCCTCTTCCACGCGCTGTATCTCAGGTATCTGTCCGCGTGTGAGTATGCTGCATATGCGGTTGTTCATGTCGTTCACCATGGAGTCGAACAGCTTCGCGCTCTCGAGCTTGAATATGAGCAGCGGGTCTTTCTGTTCGTATGAGGCGTTCTGCACGCTGTGGCGCAGGTCGTCGAGCTGGCGCAGGTTCTCCTTCCAGCAGTCGTCTATGATGTGGAGCATGATGGCTTTCTCAAACTGTTTCACCACATCCTTGGCCTCAGTGCGGTATGCCTCCTTGAGGTTGCACGGTATGTTGTATACGCGCTTGCCGTCGGTTATGGGCACCATGATGCGCTCGTATATCTCGCCCTGAGTCTCCTCTACCTCCTTTATTGTTGGCCATGCCACACTCTGTATGCGGTCTGTCTTGCGCTTGAATGCCGCCATGGCTTCCTGGAAGGCGCGTTCCTCTAGGTCGGGGTGTCTGTTGTTCTCGAATTCGTCTTCTGTGAACGGACATTCCATAGCCAGCACTTTGAGGAACTGCTCGCGGCATCCTTCATAGTCGTTGGTCTCGATGATGTTCACCACGCGGTCCCATATGATGTTGGTGATGTCCATTCCGATGCGTTCGCCCATGAGAGCGTGGCGGCGTTTCTCATAGATTACGGTACGCTGCTTGTTCATCACGTCGTCGTATTCAAGCAGGTGCTTACGTATTCCGAAGTGGTTTTCCTCCACCTTCTTCTGCGCGCGCTCCACGCTCTTTGACACCAGCGGACTCTCGAGGCGTTCGCCCTCCTTGAATCCGAGACGGTCCATGACGCTGGCTATGCGCTCTGCCGCGAACAGACGCATGAGCTTGTCTTCGAGCGACACATAGAACACTGAGCTTCCCGGGTCGCCCTGACGTCCTGCACGTCCGCGCAGCTGGCGGTCTACACGACGGCTCTCGTGGCGTTCGGTACCTATGATGGCGAGACCTCCTGCAGCCTTGACCTCAGGTGTAAGCTTGATGTCGGTACCGCGTCCTGCCATGTTGGTGGCTATGGTCACCGCACCGAGAAGACGCTCCTCGGTGTGTTTCTCACCGTTCTCGTCTGTTATCTCTACCGTTCCCATGGTGCTGCGTCCAGCCTCGGCTACGATGTCCGCCTCTTTCTGATGGAGCTTCGCATTAAGCACCTGATGCGGTATCTTGCGCATGCTGAGCATCTTTGACAGAAGCTCGGAGATTTCCACGGATGTCGTACCGACGAGGGTGGGGCGTCCGCTGTTGCGCATTTCCACAATCTCATCAATGATGGCAGAGTATTTCTCGCGCGCTGTCTTGTAGATGCGGTCGTCCATATCGTTGCGGATGACGGGCTTGTTGGTAGGTATCTCTACCACGTCCAGCTTGTAGATGTCCCAGAACTCGCCTGCCTCGGTGGACGCCGTACCGGTCATACCGGCAAGTTTGTGATACATACGGAAGTAGTTTTGCAAAGTAATTGTTGCAAAGGTCTGCGTAGCAGCTTCCACTTTCACACGTTCCTTGGCTTCGATAGCCTGGTGCAATCCGTCAGAGTAGCGGCGACCTTCCATGATACGGCCTGTCTGCTCGTCTACGATCTTCACCTGTCCGTCGATCACTACATATTCATCATCTTTCTCGAACATGGTGTAAGCCTTCAACAGCTGGTTGATGGTGTGTACACGTTCCGATTTGATGGCATAGTTTGTCAGAAGTTCATCTTTCTTTTCAAGCAGTTGTTCGTTGGTCAGATTCAGGTTTTCCAATTCCGAAAGTTGTCCGGCGATGTCCGGAAGCACGAATAATGTCGGGTCTTCAGAGTTACCGGTAATCAGGTCTACACCCTTATCTGTCAGGTCTACGCTATTCAGTTTTTCGTCGATTACGAAGTACAGCGGATCAGTCACTTCATGCATACGCTTGTTGTTCTGTTCCATGTAGATCTCTTCCGTCTTGAGCATACCTGCCTTGATACCCTGTTCACTAAGGAACTTAATCAAAGCCTTGTTTTTCGGCAATGCCTTGTGGCTGCGGTATAAAGCGAGGAATCCTTCTTCCACCTCTTTCTTATCGTTGGATGCGATCAGTTTTTTTGCTTCGGAAAGATATTTGGTAGCCAGTACCTTTTGTGCCTCTACCAGACGTTCCACTAACGGACGGAGTTGCTCGAACAACTGGTCATCGCCTTTGGGTACAGGACCGGAGATAATCAACGGAGTACGTGCGTCGTCAATCAATACCGAGTCGACCTCATCGACGATGGCATAATTGTGCTGACGTTGTACAAGGTCTTTCGGGCTGATAGCCATGTTGTCACGCAGGTAGTCGAAACCGAATTCATTGTTTGTACCAAAAGTGATATCTGCCAGATATGCCTGACGACGTGCGTCGGAGTTCGGCTGATGACGGTCGATACAATCTACGCTCAAACCGTGGAACATATAAAGAGGACCCATCCATTCGGAGTCACGTTTGGCGAGGTAATCATTCACGGTAACTACGTGTACGCCGTTTCCGGTCAATGCGTTGAGGAATACCGGGAGTGTAGCTACCAATGTTTTACCTTCACCGGTTGCCATTTCCGCAATCTTACCTTTATGCAGAACGACACCACCAAAGAGCTGTACATCGTAGTGAACCATGTTCCACAATGTGTCGTTACCACCGGCTACCCAGTGATTCTGATAGATGGCCTTGTCGCCTTCGATGCGTACGAAATCTTTTGTAGCAGCCAGTTGACGGTCGAAGTCGGTAGCAGTTACAACGATTTCTTCATTTTCTGTAAAACGTTTGGCAGTAGCCTTTACGATAGAAAAAGCAACAGGCAGTACTTCGTCCAGTGCTTTTTCATATTTTTCCAGAATTTCTTTTTCTGTCTTATCGATTTGTACGAAGACTTCTTCGCGGTCTTCCAGTTCGAGAGTTTCAATGCTTGCCTTCAACTCTTCCACTTTCGCACGTTCAGCAGTAGCCGATTCATGGATATATTTTTTGAGTTCTTCCGTTTTGGCACGGAGGGCGTCGTTGTCTAGTTTTTCAATCTCCGGGTAAGCAGCTTTGATCTTTTCCACCCAGGGCTTGATTTCTTTCATGTCTCGTGTGGATTTGTTTCCGAAAACCGAGCTTAAAAATTCATTAAATCCCATGTTATATTATTTAGTTTATTATTTATCTTTTTCTTATTGCAGGCCACATTCATCCGGATAGATTTTCTCATTCCGCACACAGATTCAAGAAAGAAATCTGTGTGAATCGATCGATTATGTGACGAATAATCTCCGCAAAGTTACATTAAAATGCTGATTTATTTATGTTTTGCTCCCTGTTTTTGTGAGTAAATTTTTACCGCAGGTCGGTAATAGGAGCAGAAGTACAGGCGTTGGGAGCCCGGATACGCATAAAATGTGCCAGTGTAGGCGCAATATGGTCAATGGTTACAGGTGTCTGGATAATGGCCGGTTTCACGGAATGTCCCATGAAAATCAGCGGTGAGGGAATATAGGAATGACGTACCACTTTATTGTCTCCGCCGTTCTCGTTGACGATAGTCCATCCGGGGAGGACGTCGATTACGAGGTCACCCGAACGTTTGCGGTGGTAGCCGTTACGTATTTTGTAGATTTCCGGAGTCCATGAACCCAATAATAGCCGGTTAGCCGAATAGGCTTCGTTCACTCCGCTGAACTGCATCAGGAATTCTGCTGACTTTTGTTGGATCTCTGCCAGATTCAGTTCTTTCTTTTCCAATAACTTATGATTCAGGTAAATCTGTTGGTTATGGTGAGCTTCCACATACTTTCCTTCGCCATACGTAGCCATCAGGTACATATTCAATAGAGCCGCACAACGGTTGAGATAAAACTCTCCGCCGGGAACCTTGTACAATCCCGAATCAGGCGATTCGCTGTCTATATATCCGGTGGAAGTGACGAAAATAAGCACATTTTGCAGTCCTACTTTCTTATCAAGAACTTCGAGCAGGTCGGCAATGCTGCGGTCAAGACGCACGTAGGTGTCTTGTATTTCCATGGCACATTCCTGTACGGATTTGTGCGCATAGTTTCCAGCATAGTAAGTGAGTGCCAATAAGTCAGTAATGTCATCCATGCCGATGGAGCTTTTGTTCAATGCTTCTTCGGCAAGCGCATTCACTTCATCATTCACAAAAGGGCTGGCGATGAAGCGGCGGTATTTATTACTGCGGTCATCATCGAATTTATATTTGAAGAGCATATCCCGCCAATCTGGCAGGAAAGTGTACATGCCCCGCGGAAATATGGGTTCCCATGTCATACCGGCAATACGGAAATCAATCGCTTGACGGTCGTTATATTGGCTTGCCCACCACGGAAACTCTCCATAATAGGTGGTTCCACTCCATTTTCCGGTGTTGGGATTGAGCCAGAAAGCTGCATTTCCGGCATGTCCGGCTGCAAAAAGTGCGGCATCGCAATCAGGTGCAATGGCATATACGAGTCCTTTGCCTTGTGTCGCTATTTTAAGCTCGTCGGCAATGGTTGAAGTCAGAAGTTTGGTGGGAGCGACAGTCTGGTCGGTGTAATACCCCATAAATGCCGTGTCGTCTGTGCTGTTAACGGGGCGAAGGGTAGAGGCATCCATCCAGCGTTGAGAAATAATTCCGTTCATGGAAGGCGTCGTACCGCTATAAATAGCCGCTATGGCAGAAGCGCGGTCTATACCGCAGAAGGTATATTCGGCATTATGGAACACTCTTCCCTCTTTCCAAAGACGTTTGAAGCCTTTCTCACCGTAGAGTGACGAAAAAGCTTCCAGATAGTCCGTACGTAATTGGTCAATCGTCAGCCCTACCACTAATTTAGGGGCGGCAGGTAGTGACTGGGCTTGTAGCCCGGTGAAAGTCAGTACGGTGATGAGGGAAGTTAGTAGTCCTTTCATTATTTCTTTTTAGATGTCACAATCAGATTGCTCGCTGAACGTATCAGCAAAACGAGTGCCAAAGGTACAACAGCAAAGTCAAATCTTTGCGGAATTACCGGAAAAAGCACTATAAAAAGTGTTAAAACCGCCAGATTCAGGGTTAAATACCAACATTTCTTCCCTTTTCGGACACAATATATAATGTATGGCAAGAAAAGAAGTTGCCCCGGATGGAATACCAGTAATAGGAAATTAGAGCTGACTGCCGGGTGTTGGGAGAAGAGTGCGAGAAATGCAAGGACACATCCCACAATACCTGCTATACCAAAAAGGAAGAGGTCGATTCCCCATAATCCGGTTCTCCGGCGGATTCCATAGATTGTGGCGGCGGCTGTCAGTATGAATAAGAGTAAGGAGCATTGAAGCGGAGTAGGCATCCAGTCGCTTTCATCCGGTTCGGGAGTGGCATCAACAATCAGTTCGTTGGCCGTTATGAGTGGGCGCTGGATAGAATCGCCTTTAATTTGTGCACCATCGAAAGCATCCATCAGGTAGAATGGGGCAAACATCATCTGACGTTGTGTGATGGGCTGGTCGGCTTCACTTCCGATACAGAGATCAATGCCGAAACGTGCCCACGGATGTCCTTTGCAATACTGATGTACAATGTCGCGGAAAGTGAGGGAGCCATCCTGCGGTTCTGCGGGATAAATCACTTTTCCTGCAATGCTTTCTTCTATCTTGTCCCGGGGGCGGGTAGCACAATTATCGTAAAAGAAATTATAACGATACACCCGGTTTTCCGGACGATAGTTTTCTTGTAATAACCGGATCAGTTCTGTCTTTTCTTCATCGGTCAGATTGAGCGTTTGCTGCCATACGCTGCGTCCGAAAAATGCGTATTCAGCTGCAAAACGTTCATAATCCGTTGCTCCCAGTTGGTAGTCTGTTTCTCCGAGCGAGAAGCGGAAAATGAAGTTGGGAGTGTTGAAACTGAACAATCCGTAGTTGAATACAACGTCAATCCCTTGTGAAGAATTTTCGTAACGGATGGCAGTATGTCCGAATAGGGAATATATTTCCTCTCCGGGGGCACAAGTCAACAGACTCAAACGGATGGAGTCGTTGTTGTTGGCAGATGCTTGTCCGGTGGGCAGAAGCAACAGGAAGAAGGAGAGGATGGAGTATGAGAAAAACCGTTTCATTAGCTGGTTCGTTTTATTTCGGTGGCAAATATAGAAAGAATAGTTGGATTCGGGAAAACGGAGCCTCTATTTTATCAGAATAAAGGCTCTATATGGCTTAAACAGAGGCGCTGTTTTCTTTAAATGGAGCCTCTGTTTGGGTGAAATAATGTTTCTGCTTGAACGGAAAATCGGTTACAAAATAGTGGAACACTTTTTGGAACGCTGTTTTTCTCTTGTAATCTGTTGCTTATTAGTTGTTTATGATGTAATAAAAAAAGACTGCCGAACGCAAAGTGGAATACATAATAAACAATAAAAGATAATTGATCTATTTAAAAATAGATAGTTCGATTTTTTTGTTTTTGGGGATTTCTAAAATGAAAAAAGAAGATAATTCCTCTTCTATGCTTCAACTTTTCTTTTTTTACTTTACCTTTGCGCCCGCTAAAGAACCAAAAGATTTGAATTTAATAATCGACATAGGAAATACAAAGGCAAAGATTGCTTTCTTCGACGGCGGAGAAATCGTGGATATAGTAGCTGAATCCAATCAATCGCTGGGTTGCTTGAAGGCTTTTTGTTCCAAATATCCGGTTGAACAGGGGATTGTGGCTACTGTCATTGATTTAAGCGAAAAGGTATTAGCTGATTTGGCAGCTTTGCCGTTTCCTTTGCTCTGGCTCAATCATCAGACTCCGCTTCCGGTTGTCAACCTGTACGAAACTCCCGAAACATTGGGATATGATCGTATGGCTGCCGTAGTGGGTGCTAATGAGCAGTTTCCTCATCGGGATATATTGGTGATTGATGCGGGAACTTGCATTACTTATGAGTTTATTGACTCAAAAGGTCAGTATCATGGCGGTAATATTTCTCCCGGTATGCAGATGCGTTTCAAAGCACTTCATCAGTTTACAGGACGTTTGCCTCTGGTAGACACCAACGGGCGCAAACTCCCGATGGGACGGGACACCGAAACGGCTATACGCGCCGGAGTGATGAAAGGGATGGAATACGAAATTTCAGGTTATATTGAGTCTATGAAGCATAAATATCCTGAACTTTTGGTTTTTTTAACGGGCGGAGATGATTTTTCTTTTGATAGCAGCGTAAAAAGTATCATCTTTGCAGATAGATTTTTAGTGTTGAAAGGATTAAATAGAATTTTAAACTATAATAATGGTAGGATTTAAACACACACTTTGTGCGCTTTTGCTCACGATGGTTACCGGAATGGCAATCGCTCAAAATAATACAAACTCTCCTTATACACGATATGGCTATGGCGACTTGTCCGATCAGAGTTTCGGGAATAGCAAGGCGATGGGGGGAATTGCTTTTGGACTTCGGGATGGAGCACAGATCAATCCGCTGAATCCTGCTTCGTATACAGCCATTGACTCGTTGACGTTTATTTTTGAAGGAGGCGTTAGTCTGCAAAATATGAATATTAGTGGTAGCGGTGTGAAACTGAACGCTAAAAACTCCAGTTTTGACTATCTGGCTATGCAATTCCGTTTGCATCCGAGGATAGCGATGAGTATCGGATTATTGCCGTTCTCCAATGTGGGATATTCAGTGTCGGATACACAGGCTGCAACAGATCCTACTACCGGTAATACGGCTGATTATGCCAGAAGCTATACCGGAGATGGAGGTTTGCATCAATTATATGCCGGAGTGGGAGTGAAAGTGCTCAAAAACCTTTCGGTAGGTGTGAATGCTTCTTATTTCTGGGGAGATATTAATCGGACACGTGTCCTTTATTTCCCAAGTGTATCAGGTGCTTATAATTATAATCACCAGTCGGTTGCGTCAGTGTCGAGCTATAAACTTGATTTTGGAGCACAATATACATTCGATATTAATAAAAAACATTCAGTGACAATTGGAGCTATATATTCTCCGAAGTTGAAACTGGGTAATGACTATAGTGTAACGACACAAATGGTTTCAAATTCTACGGGTACAGCGGTTTCTACTACAACATTGAAACCGGATGCAACGTTTGAAGTTCCTAATACATTTGGCGCCGGATTTACATATAACTATGACAAACGCCTGACTGTTGGTCTGGATTATAGTTTGCAACAATGGTCAAAAACGAAATTTGACGTAAATACATCAGATGAAGCTGTACGTGAAGATTTCAATGAAACATACACGTATTGCAACCGTCATAAAGTATCAGTGGGTGCGGAATACATTCCTAATTTGATGGGACGTTCCTATTTATCCCATATTAAATACCGTCTGGGAGCTTATTATACGACTCCGTATTATAAGATCGGCGGCAAAGAGGCTACCCGTGAATATGGCGTAACTGCCGGTTTCGGTCTGCCTGTGCCTCGTTCCCGTTCCATTCTTAGCATCAGCGGACAATTTGTCCGTATCAGTGGACAGGAATCGGCTTTTGTAAATGAAAACATCTTCCGCGTGAGCATCGGATTGACGTTCAACGAACGTTGGTTCTTCAAACGCAGAGTGGAGTAATGAGATGAATGTAAGAAAGAATAGACGACTATATAATAACAACTAAAATTTAGATACAATGAAAATTAAAACGCTTGTGGCTATGTTGTTCCTTTCGGCAGGAGCAACCACTGTGGTAGCACAGGATGCGTCTAACTGTAACTCGAACAGTAGTATCTCGCATGAAGCTGTGCGTGCTGGTAATTTTAAAGATGCGTATACTCCTTGGAAAGCTGTGTTGGAAAACTGTCCGACGCTTCGTTTCTATACCTTTACTGACGGATATAAGATTCTGAAAGGCTTGATGGGACAAATCAAGGATCGGAATAATGCAGATTATCAGAAATATTTTAATGAACTGATGAATACGCATGACTTGCGTATTAAATACACAGATGAGTTTCTAGCTAAAGGTACAAAAGTGTCTTCTGCCGACGAAGCTCTGGGTATCAAAGCAGTAGATTATATCGCTTTTGCTCCGAAGATTGATGTGAACCAGGCTTATCAATGGTTGAGTCAGTCTGTAAATGCAGTGAAAGGCGAATCGGCAGGTGCGACTATCTTCTATTTCCTGCAAATGTCTTTGGATAAACTGAAAACGGATCCGAATCATAAAGAACAGTTCATTCAGGACTATCTGGCTGCTTCTGAATATGTAGACGCTGCTATTGCTGCTGAAGCCAGCGAAGCAAAGAAGAAACCTTTACTGGGTATCAAGGATAACTTAGTGGCTTTGTTTGTAAACAGTGGAACAGCTGATTGCGAATCACTGCAAAACATCTATGGACCGAAAGTAGAAGCTAACCAGACTGACTTGGCTTACTTGAAGAAAGTTATCGACATCATGAAAATGATGAAATGTACTGAAAGCGAAGCTTATTTGCAAGCATCTTACTATGCTTACAAGATGGAACCGACAGCAGAAGCTGCTACCGGATGTGCTTATCAGGCATTTAAGAAAGGTGATATTGACGGTGCTGTGAAATTCTTTGACGAAGCAGTGAACCTGGAAACAGACAATGTGAAGAAAGCTGAAAAAGCATACGCTGCCGCAGCAGTATTGGCTTCTGCCAAAAAGCTGTCTCAAGCAAGAGCATATTGCCAGAAAGCAATTGGTTTTAACGAAAACTACGGTGCTCCATACATCCTGATTGCTAATCTTTATGCAATGAGTCCCAACTGGAGCGACGAACCTGCTTTGAACAAATGTACTTACTTTGCAGTGATTGACAAACTGCAACGTGCAAAACAAGTGGATCCGAGCGTAGCTGAAGAAGCTAACAAATTGATCGGTAGATATTCTGGTCATACTCCGCAAGCTAAAGACCTATTTATGTTAGGTTACAAGCAAGGCGACCGCATCACTATCGGCGGTTGGATAGGAGAGACTACAACGATTAGATAAATGTATGTTGCGAAAACGAAGAAACCGTTTATTGCATAAAAGCATGAGCATAACAATTACCTCCGGGGTGATTGTTATGCTTCTTTTATTATCTTCCTGTGGCGGAAAGAAGAAAGCTATGGGTGAGGCTATCACGGAACGTGATTCCCTTCCGATGATGACAACATTGGGAGTCACCACCCTTATCTCCGATTCCGGAGTGACACGCTACAGAGTGAATACGGAAGAATGGTCGGTGTACGACCGTAAGAAACCATCCTATTGGGCCTTTGAGAAGGGCGTATATCTGGAACAGTTCGACTCTATCTTTCATATAGAAGCCAGTATCAAAGCGGATACTGCCTACTATTATGACAAAGAAAGGCTTTGGAAGCTGATAGGGAACGTAGATATACAGAACCGGAAAGGAGAGCGTTTTAATACGGAACTGCTGTACTGGAACGAAGCTACCCAAAAGGTATATTCCGACAAGTTTATACGTATTCAACAACCGGACAGAATTATTACAGGGCATGGATTCGACTCGAACCAGCAAATGACCATATATACCATCCATAATATCGAAGGTATTTTCTATGTGGATGAGGAAGCAGGTGGTCCGCCCCAACCGGAAACAAAAGCGCTGCCGGATTCAGTGCGAAAAGATTCTGTGAAATAAACTATGAATATTTATATCTCTCTAATTATCACCATGGTCTTCTCCGCTTTCTTTTCAGGAGTGGAGATTGCCTTTGTGTCGGTAGACAAACTGCGTTTTGAGATGGAACGCAAGGGGGGAATTACGTCCCGCATCCTTTCTATCTTCTTCAAGAACCCGAATGAATTTATCTCTACCATGCTGGTGGGGAATAATATCGCACTAGTCATCTATGGTATTCTGATGGCACAGATTATTGGCGATAATCTGCTGGCGGGATTCATTGATAATCATTTTCTGATGGTGTTGGCGCAGACCGTTATTTCTACCCTTATTATTCTGGTGACCGGAGAGTTTCTGCCGAAAACAATCTTCAAAATCAATCCCAATCTGGTCTTGAATGTTTTTGCCATTCCACTGATTATTTGTTACGTCATTCTATATCCTATTTCTAAACTGGCTTCCGGTTTGTCTTGTTTATTCCTTCGTGTCTTTGGAATGAAGATTAACAAGGATGCATCCGACAGAGCGTTTGGAAAAGTCGACTTGGACTACTTCGTGCAAAGCAGTATTGATAATGCCGAGAATGAGGAGGAACTGGATACGGAAGTGAAAATCTTTCAGAATGCTTTGGATTTCTCGAACATAAAAATCCGCGACTGTATCGTTCCGCGTACCGAAGTGGTGGCTGTTGATCTGACAACTTCGCTGGACGAGTTGAAAAGCCGCTTCATCGAATCCGGAATTTCCAAGATCATTGTGTACGATGGAAATATCGACAATGTGGTGGGTTATATTCATTCGTCGGAAATGTTTCGTGCTCCGAAAAACTGGCATGAGAATGTGAAGCAAGTGCCGATTGTGCCCGAAACCATGTCCGCCAATAAACTGATGAAGCTCTTTATGCAGCAAAAGAAAACGATTGCCGTAGTGGTGGATGAGTTTGGCGGTACGTCCGGTATTGTATCTCTGGAAGATCTGGTAGAAGAAATATTTGGAGATATAGAAGATGAGCACGATAATACTTCCTATATTAGCAAGCAGATTGATGAACGCGAGTATGTGTTGTCCGCCCGCTTGGAGATAGAAAAAGTCAATGAGACGTTCGGACTCGATTTGCCCGAATCGGACGATTATCTGACGGTAGGAGGACTGATTCTGAACCAATATCAGAGTTTTCCGAAGCTGCATGAAGTGGTGCGGGTGGGACGTTATCAATTCAAGATAATTAAGGTCACAGCGACAAAAATAGAACTCGTGCGATTAAAAGTCTTGGAATAATGACGATAATCAAGAAATTTTTAGCCAATAAATAGATGCATATTAGCATTTTTTGTATCTTCGTGCGCTAAAACGACAAAAGAAAGAAATAATAATAAACATAAATCGTATTAATCAAAATGGCAACGTTACAAAACATTAGGTCGAAAGGACCTCTATTGGTGATTGTTATCGGCTTGGCGCTGTTTGCTTTCATTGCGGGTGACGCATGGAAGGTGATGCAGCCGCATCAGGCACATGACGTAGGTGAGGTGAACGGAGACGCTCTTTCCGCTCAAGAGTATCAGAATTTGGTAGAAGAATATACCGAAGTGGTGAAACTCATGCGTGGGGTGACCGCCTTGAATGACGAACAAACCAATCAGGTGCGCGATGAAGTATGGCGTTCCTACGTAAACAATAAACTGATCGAAAAAGAAGCAAAAGCACTGGGACTGACTGTTTCTGCTGCTGAAATCCAGGACATCCTGAAAGCAGGCGTTCATCCTTTGTTGAGACAAACTCCTTTCCAGAATCCGCAAACAGGAAACTTCGACAAGGATATGTTGAACAAGTTCCTCGTGGAATATGCCAAGATGAGCGAATCACAAATGCCGGCACAGTATGCTGAACAATACAATAACATGTATAAATACTGGTCTTTTATTCAGAAAACACTGATCGAGAGCCGTCTGGCAGAAAAGTATCAGGCATTGGTGTCTAAAGCTCTTCTTTCCAATCCGGTGGAAGCACAGGACGCTTTCGATGCAAGAGTGAACCAGTACAACGTGTTGATGGCTGGTATTCCTTACTCTTCTGTAGTGGACTCTACAATCGTAGTGAAAGAATCGGAACTGAAAGACTTGTATAACAAGAAGAAAGAACAATTCAAGCAATATCAGGAAACTCGTGACATCAAGTACATTGATGTACAAGTGACTGCAAGTGCTGAAGACAGAGCTGCTATCCAGAAAGAAGTGGACGAAGCTACTGAACAGTTGGCTACTACTACGGAAGATTATACTTCTTTCATCCGCTCGACTGGCTCGGAAGCTCCTTATGTAGACTTGTTCTATAACAAAACAGCTTTCCCGTCAGATGTAGTTGCCCGTCTGGACTCTGCATCCGTTGGTTCTGTTTATGGTCCGTACTATAATGGTGCCGACAATACTATTAATTCATTCAAAGTGGTTGCAAAAACAGCTGCTGCCGACTCAATCGAGTTCCGTCAGATTCAGGTGTTTGCAGAAGACGCTTTGAAGACAAAAGCCTTGGCGGACAGTATCTATACTGCTATCAAAGGCGGTGCTAACTTCGCAGATCTGGCTAAGAAATACGGTCAGACGGGTGAGACTAACTGGATGAGCTCTGCACAGTATGAAGGCGCACAGATCGATGGTGACAACCTGAAGTTTATCTCTGCTATCAATAATACAGGCGTGAACGAAGTAGTAAACCTGCCGTTGGGACAAGCTAATGTAATCCTGCAGGTGACTAACAAGAAAGCTGTGAAGGATAAATATAAAGTAGCTGTTGTGAAACGTGAAGTTGAATTCAGCAAAGAAACTTATAACCGTGCTTACAATGACTTCAGCCAGTTCATCGCTGCCAATCCTACTGCTGAAAAGATGATCGCTAACGCTGAAGAAGCCGGATACAAACTGCTTGACAGAAGAGACTTGTATAGCTCAGAACACACTATCGGTGGTGTAAGAGGTACTAAAGAAGCATTGAGATGGGCATTTGCCGCTAAACCGGGTGATGTTTCCGGTTTGTATGAATGTGGCGAAAGCGACCATATGGTTGCAGTAGCTCTGGTTGGTGTTACTCCGGAAGGATATCGTCCGCTGAAAGCTGTACAGGATCAGTTGAGAGCTGAAATCGTTAAAGATAAGAAAGCCGAAAAGATCATGGCTGATATGAAAGCTGCCAATGCAACTTCTCTCGACCAGTACAAGGCTATGCCCGGCGCAGTCAGCGATTCTTTGAAGCTGGTTACATTTGCCGCTCCCGCTTATGTCTCTGAATTGCGCAGCAGCGAACCGCTGGTAGGTGCTTATGCTTCTGTGGCTGAAATGAACAAACTGAGTGCTCCAATCAAAGGTAATGCC
>OGXH01001877.1_pt1 | contig 15138 bp, 14 predicted proteins | sample 1576241 | NCBI WGS metagenome assembly OGXH01 (sample SAMEA3541529, study PRJEB24748) | human gut metagenome | biome: human gut; feature: human-associated habitat; material: faeces | place: China | collected 2012
GTTCTGCCACGTTATGTAGAAATCCCCTCAAATAAGGAAGGGGAAAAAACATTTATCCTGCTTGAACAGATTATTGAGAAAAACATTGACAAACTTTTTATGAACTATGAAATTCTTTCGGTTTTTCCATATCGTGTCATGAGAAATGCTGACCTGACGATTGAAGAAGATGATGCGGCCGATCTGTTGATCGAAATTGAAAAGCAGTTAAAGAAAAGACAATGGGGCGAAGCGATCCGTCTGGAAGTAGAAGCCGATATTGATGAAAAACTTTTACAGACATTAAAGACAGAACTTCATATCAAAGAATCCGATATCTTTAAGATTCACGGACCATTGGATCTGACGTTTCTTATGAAGTTTTCTTCTCTTCCTGAATACGACCATTTACGAAGCAAACCTTACACACCACAGCCGGCAAAATGGCTTCATGGTGATGAGCATATCTTTGACCAGATCAAAGAACATGATATTCTGTTACATCATCCATATGAAACATTTGATCCTGTCGTTGACTTTGTCAGACAGGCAGCAAAAGATCCCGATGTACTCGCGATCAAACAGACTCTTTATCGTGTCAGCAGTCACTCTCCGATCATCGCATCTTTGGCACAGGCAGCCGAGAATGGCAAACAGGTTACGGTATTAGTCGAATTAAAAGCACGTTTTGATAATTTTATTACAAAAATAGTGGTTTCATTGTGCAGTATCTGTGGACTGATTGTGAAATGTGCACAAGTAAAATATGCTATTATTGTAAATATCGGTGAAATTACATAAAACATCTTGAAAAATTAAATACAATATGCTATTTTAAATACACCATTACAAATACTTTTTACAAGATTATTTTTTTTCATATTGAATTCATCAATTATTTTAATTATAGGTGAATTCTCCCTCCTTTCATCATAGCATAAGCAGCTATGAATTTTGCCCCTTATGAGAGAACGGCTCATAAGGGGATTTTTTTATGTAATAGGAAATTCTATTAGAATTTCCTATTACATAAAAGGCACTATGTGCCGATGATGAGCACTCGCACGAAGAAGTAGTTTGCCGCAAGCGACCGTGCTCGGCGCAGGAATGTGCTTTGCACATTCTTTTTATTTATAAAATGGTAATACTTTGCATCTTGACATAATGCGTGTTATTAAGATAAATTATAATTAAGTTTAACGACACTAACTATAATTAGAGAGGACATATCGATGATAAAGAAACAATTAATTCAGACAATACCTGAGAGTAAAAAATATATAGCAGGAAATGTCATATTCCAATGGCTGGCTCTGGTTTCTAATATTGTGCTTATGACGATAATAACAACATTTATTGCGGGCCTTATAGACGGTGGCAGTGGAATAGGAAAATATAATTTTTCTAGTATGGCAGCTATGGTGATAAGTCTTATAGTATGCGTTATTGTAAGGGCAGTTTGTAATATTGGTTCATCAAAGATGAGCTATCTGTCATCTAAGACAGTAAAGAGAAATTTAAGACAGATGATATATGAAAAGCTTCTTCGTATGGGAGCATCATATAATGAGAAGGTTAAGACATCAGAACTTGTACAGGTTACAGTTGAAGGTGTAGACCAGCTTGAAACATATTTTGGAGCATATATGCCCCAGTTTTTTTATGCTATGCTTGCACCGCTTACATTATTTGTTTACATATGCACTATAAATGTGGTTTCGGCAGTAGTTCTGCTTATATGCGTACCGCTTATACCAATATCAATTGCATTTGTGCAGACCTGGGCCAAGAAGCTTTTATCTAAATACTGGTCACAATATACAGCTCTTGGCGACACATTTTTGGAAAATCTTGAAGGGCTTACAACTTTAAAGATATATCAGGCAGATGATTATAAGAACATACAGATGAACGAGGAGTCAGAAAAGTTCAGAAAGATAACAATGAAAGTGCTTACAATGCAGCTTAATTCTATTACAATAATGGATTTTGTTGCATATGGAGGAGCAGCTCTTGGAATTATTCTTTCTGTGACGCAGTTTAGGGCTGGTAATATTAATCTGGCAGGCTGTCTTCTGATTATACTTTTATCAGCGGATTTTTTTATTCCAATGCGACAGCTTGGCTCATTCTTTCATATAGCTATGAATGGAATGGCGGCAAGTGATAAGATATTTAATTTTCTTGCACTTGAGGAAGAGGATAAAGGAAGCAATGAGTTTCCGGCCAATGAAAATATAGAATTAAAAAATGTACATTTTTCGTATGAGAAAGACAGGGAAATTCTTAAAGGTGTTGATATGACATTTTCTGATAAGAGCTTTACAGCGATTGTCGGTGAGAGCGGCTGTGGTAAATCAACGCTTGCAGGAATACTTATGCACCGCAATAAGGGTTATACAGGAGATATCAGGATTGGAAGTGAGAAGCTTTCTGATATAAGCGAGGCTTCACTAATGCAAAATGTTACATATATAAGTCATCAGAGCTATCTGTTTAAAGGTACGATAAGGGATAACCTTATTGTTGCTTATCCGGAAGCGACAGATGAGCATATGTTAGATGTTCTTAAAAGAGTTAATCTATATGACTTTGTTATGTCTGAGGGCGGACTTGATATGAAGCTTAATGAACAGGCTTCTAATCTTTCGGGTGGACAAAGGCAAAGACTTGCACTTGCAAGGGCACTTATGCATGACAGAAAAATATATATATTTGATGAGGCAACTTCTAACATTGATATGGAGAGCGAAGACGATATTATGAGAGAGGTGCTTAATCTTGCAAAGACTAAAACGGTGATTCTTATATCTCACAGACTTGCTAATGTAGTTAATGCAGACAATATATATGTGCTTGAAGCTGGCAGAGTTGCAGAGGCTGGAAAGCATAATGAGCTTTTAGCAAAAAATGGAGTATATTCAAGATTATGGAATGTACAGTATGAGCTTGAGAATTACGGTTTTAAAGATAATGTTGAAAAAAGAACATCAGGAAATGAGGCATAAATATGGGCAAGGTGGATAATAATAAGCATATTGTTAATAGTTCAGACGGAAAATCCGGACGTAGTGGATTAAATGTAATGTTAAGGCTTATAGGTCTTGTAAAACCGCTTGCTTGTTATATGGCGGTGGCAATTCTTATGGGACTTGCAGGACATTTATGTGCTTCTTTTATAACAATATTCGGTGGTTATGCAATACTCGATGTATCAGGGTATGATACAGGACTCACACTTGGTGTGATATTCGTGTGCGTAATTGTGTTCGCACTTGTAAGGGCAGGTTTCAGATATGCAGAACAGTCATGTAATCATTTTATAGCATTTAAGTTACTTGCAATAATAAGAGATAAAGTATTCAGGGCATTAAGAAAGCTTTGTCCAGCCAGGCTTGAGGGCAGGGACAGAGGCGACCTTATATCTATAATAACTTCGGATATAGAGCTTCTTGAGGTGTTCTACGCACATACAATATCACCTATTGCGATAGCTGTATTGTATACAATAATTATGTGTTGTTATATAGGCTCATTTCACTGGTCGCTGGCACTTATTGCACTTATGGCATATATATGTGTAGGTGTTGCGATACCGCTTATTGTATCTAAGGCAAGCGGAGATGATGGTTTAAGATACAGAACTAAGTCGGGAGAACTCAGCAGCTTCGTACTTGAAAGCCTAAGAGGTGCTTCTGAGACAATACAGTACAGTAATGGCACTAAACGACTTGAACTTATGAATGGCAGGTCGGATGATTTATCAGAAGATGCAAGAAGAATGAAGAATGTGTCTGGTGTTAATACAGCGGTTACTAATGTGTGTATACTGGTATTTGACATAATTATGCTTCTTGCAGGTGTTAAGCTTTATTATGCCGGTATTATAGGCTTTGACGGAGTGCTTATTACTACTATTGCATTATTCTCATCATTTGGACCGGCAGTGGCGCTGGCGGCGTTAGGAAGTACATTGCAGAGTACATTTGCGGCAGGTAACAGAGTTCTTGATATATTAGATGAAGAACCGGTTATAGAGGAACTTACGGGTAATAAAGAAATTGAATTTGAAGGTATTAATGCGGAAGATGTTACATTTGCCTATGGACAAGAAACTATACTTGATAATTTCAGTATTGATATTAAGAAGGGTGAAATAACTGGAATAATAGGAAAGAGCGGAAGTGGAAAGTCAACGCTCCTTAAGCTGTTTATGCGTTTCTGGGATACAGATAAAGGAAGAATAAGTATTTCAGGCAGTGATATTAAGAATATTAACACTTCTAACTTAAGGGATATGGAAGGTTTTATGACACAGGATACACATCTGTTTCACGACAGCATAAAGAACAATATAAGAATTGCAAAGCTTGATGCGACAGATGAAGAAATTGTGAATGCCTGCAAGAAAGCTTCCATACACGATTTTATACAGTCGCTTCCACAGGGCTATGATACACCTGTAGGAGAATTGGGAGATACACTTTCGGGAGGAGAGAAACAGCGTATAGGACTTGCTAGGGTATTTCTTCATAATGCACCTTTAATACTCTTAGATGAACCTACAAGCAATCTTGACAGTCTTAACGAGGCGGTTATCCTTAAATCGCTTAATGAGGAAAGACAGAATAAGACGGTTGTGCTGGTGTCACACAGACAGTCAACTATGAGAATTACGGATAAGATATATTCCGTAGAGAATGGACGAATGAGTTAATAATTATGAAAAAGACAGATATTAATAAAAAGAGAGAAAAAGAGAAGCAGATGGTTTCTTATATGATAGCGTTATATTGTAAGAAAAATCATCATAATAAATATAATAAGGGCAGTATCAATAAAAATGGCTTGTGTGCTGAGTGTCAGGAGCTTGCTGAGTATGCAGGATTAAGAAGTGATAAATGCCCATTTATGGAAACTAAGACATTCTGTGCTAACTGCAAGGTACATTGCTATAATCAGGAGATGAGGGGGAAGATAAAAGCAGTAATGAGATTTTCAGGACCGAGAATGATGTTTCATCATCCGGTTGCGGCTATTCATCACATTGTTTCAACAATGCGTGAGAAGAAAAGGCTAAGAAAGGAAAATGAATATTAAATATGAGAATTGAGGTGGTATATGGGGTGTTAATTCCTTTATTGGGAACAACACTAGGAGCAGCTTGTGTGTTTTTTATGAGGAAGAATATGAAAGATGGGATACAAAGAAGCCTTACAGGCTTTGCATCCGGAGTTATGGTTGCAGCTTCTGTATGGAGTCTGCTTATTCCGTCAATTGAACAGTCAGAAGGTATGGGAAGATTTGCGTTCGTGCCGGCACTTGTCGGTTTATGGGCTGGTATGCTGTTCTTGCTGCTGCTTGATAATATAACGCCTCATCTGCATATTAATAGTGAGGTTTCGGAAGGACCAAGAACTAATCTAAAAAAAACGACTATGCTTGTCCTTGCAGTGACAATTCATAATATACCTGAGGGGATGGCAGTTGGTGTTGTGTATGCGGGCTTTCTGCTTGGCAATTCAGGAATTACAGCAATGGCGGCACTTGTGCTGTCGGTTGGAATAGCAATTCAGAATTTCCCAGAGGGAGCTATTATATCAATGCCGCTAAGAGCTAACGGGCTTGGCAGGGGGAAGTCATTTCTGTATGGATTTCTGTCAGGCGTGGTTGAACCTGTAGCTGCATTCGTAACGATACTGGCAGCAGGAATAATTACACCTGCAATGCCATATTTTTTAAGCTTTGCGGCTGGAGCTATGATATATGTTGTAGTAGAAGAGCTTATTCCGGAGATGTCACAGGGGAGACATTCTAATATCGGGGTAATTGCATTTGCGATAGGTTTTGGAATAATGATGATGTTAGATGTGGCATTAGGATAAATGTGTATTAGGAACTTGTAAATGTTACTAAAATGTGGTTTACTTATAAGGATATGATATTGATAGGCTTATGCGTACTGAGAAAGGTATGGTTATTAGATGAGAGTTGGATTGGGTTATGATGTTCATAAGTTAGTTGAAGATAGAAAGCTTATAATCGGTGGAGTAGAGATTCCTTATGAGAAAGGATTGTTAGGCCATTCAGATGCGGATGTATTATTACACGCAATTATGGATGCACTTTTAGGTGCTGCGGCACTTGGAGATATAGGAAAGCATTTTCCAGATACAGATGATGCTTACAAGGGCATATCAAGCATTAAGCTTTTAGAGGAAGTTGGTGTGCTTCTTGATAAGAATAATTATATAATCGAGAATATAGATGCTACAATTATTGCACAGAAGCCTAAAATGCGTCCTTATATAGATACCATGAGAGAGAATATTGCAAAGGCATTAAAGATTGATGTTAACTGTGTTAATGTAAAGGCAACAACAGAAGAAGGTCTTGGCTTTACAGGAACAGGTGAGGGGATATCCTCACAGGCTATATGCAGTCTTATGTCAGTGTCTAATTATATATATGGTGATTCGGATATGACTAACTGTTGCAGCGGATGTGATGGATGTGCTGCAAGAAGAACACAGGAGTAAGTCTGGTCAAAGGATTACAATTGAGTAATTATTAGGAATTCAGCATATCTGATTGTGATTAAATATCATATAATAGATTAAGATTAATTAGTTAGGAAGTTATCAGATATGAAATATTTAGATTTTATAAAGCAGGAAATGGCTGTTATTATGGATAGGGATCCTGCGATTAAAAGTAAAATGGAGGTGTTCCTTTATCCAAGTTTCTGGGCATTATTAAAGTACAGAAAAGCCCATAAGCTTTATAAGAAAGGGCATTTCTACAGAGCAAGAAAGCTGTCACAAAGAACAGCAAGAAAGACAGGAATAGAAATCCACCCAGGTGCAACTATTGGCGAAGGGTTATTTATTGACCACGGACATGGTGTTGTCATCGGTGAAACTGCTATTATAGGAGATAATGTAACACTCTATCAGGGAGTTACGCTTGGTGGAACAGGTAAAGAGCAGGGCAAACGTCATCCGACACTTGGAAGCAACATAATGGTTGGTGCAGGTGCTAAGGTATTAGGTTCTGTGACTATAGGTGATAATTGTAAGATAGGTGCAGGTTCAGTAGTGCTAAAAAATGTGCCACCTAATTCAACAGTTGTAGGCGTCCCTGGCAGAGTTGTTATGAGAGGTGATGTAAGAGTGCTTGAAGATCTTGACCAGATACATCTTCCAGACCCGGTTATGAGCGATATAGAATATCTTAAGGAGCAGAATAAGAAGCTTAAGAAACGTATCGCACATCTTGAAAATCTTGTTAATGAGCCAAGAAATATAGAAGAATAGAAGATTAATTTTACCGACATAAAGAAAGGACTAAAGTTATTATGAAGATTTATAATACACTTTCAAGAAGTAAAGAAGAATTCGTGCCATTAGAAGAAGGCAAAGTTAAAATGTATGTATGTGGACCAACAGTGTATAACCTTATACATATTGGTAATGCAAGACCTATGATAGTGTTTGATACAGTAAGAAGATATCTTGAGTATAAGGGATATGATGTTAATTATGTATCTAACTTTACAGATGTGGATGATAAGATTATTAAGAAGGCTATAGAAGAGGGGGTTACAGCAGAAGAAATCTCTAAGCGTTATATTAAGGAATGTAAAAAGGATATGGCTGGAATGAATATTAAGCCGGCAACAACACATCCTCTTGCTACACAGGAAATTGACGGTATGATTGATATGATAAAGACGCTTATCGATAAAGGTTATGCCTATGAGAAGAATGGTACTGTATATTACAGAACAAGACGTTTTGAGGGTTATGGAAAGCTTTCTAAGAAGAATATAGATGACTTAGAGGCTGGACATAGAGATGATGCACACAAGCTTAAGGTATCAGGTGAAGACGAGAAGGAAGATCCACTTGATTTCGTATTATGGAAGCCAAAGAAGGACGGAGAGCCTTATTGGGAGTCACCATGGAGTGAAGGACGTCCGGGCTGGCATATAGAGTGTTCTGTAATGTCTAAGAAGTATCTTGCAGATGAGATAGATATTCACGCAGGTGGTGAGGATTTAATATTCCCGCATCACGAGAATGAAATTGCACAGTCAGAAGCTGCTAACGGAGTTCCGTTTGCCAAGTACTGGATGCACAATGCATTCCTTAATATTGATAATAAGAAAATGTCTAAGTCATTAGGTAATTTCTTTACAGTAAGAGATATTTCAAAGGAATATGATTTACAGGTATTAAGATTTTTTATGCTTTCAGCACATTACAGGAATCCTATTAATTTCAGCCATGACCTTATGGAAGCAGCCAAGAACGGTCTTGACAGAATAATCACAGCAGTTACTAATCTTACACATCTTGAAAAGAGTGCTAAAGATAGTGCTATGACAGAAGATGAGAAGAAGGTAATAGATTCAACTAAAGACATTTATGGTAAATTTGAAGCTGCTATGGATGACGACTTTAATACAGCTGATGCAATATCAGCAGTATTTGAATTAGTTAAGCTTGCTAATTCTAATTCATCAGAGGACAATACTAAGGAATATATAACAGCACTAAAGGAAAGTATTGTTACACTTGCGGATATATTAGGACTTAAGGTTATTAAGGAAGAAGAACTTCTTGATGAAGATATAGAAGCACTTATCGCTGAAAGACAGCAGGCAAGAAAAGATAAGAATTTTGCAAGAGCTGACGAGATAAGAGATGAACTTATGGCTAAGGGAATTATTCTTGAGGATACAAGAGAAGGTGTCAGATGGAAGAGAGCATAAAAGATAACCTGACAAGTGATATATGGGATGTACTTGGACTAAAAAGTGTAAGTCCAAGACAGCTTTCCCCACTTGTTCTTGCGTATATAGGTGACAGTATATTTGACTTAGTAGTAAAGACTAAGATAGTTACTGCTGGCAATACACAGGTTAATAAGATGAACAGGGCTGCAAGCAGTATTGTCAAGGCTGAGTCACAGTCTAAGATGATAGGTTATCTTGAAGATAAGCTTACCGAGGAAGAAGGAAGTGTATACAAGAGAGGCAGAAATGCCAAATCCTACACATCAGCCAAGAATGCTTCCATAAGTGATTATAGAAGGGCGACAGGCTTTGAGGCACTTATGGGTTATCTGTATTTGTCAGGACAGTATGAAAGAATGTGCGAGCTTATTAAAGATGCACTTGACTGGCTTGAAAATGATAATAAACAGGCATAAAAGAAAGGTTAGAATTCATAAATATGAGATATAAGGAATTAACATTTGAGGGGCGTAATGCAGTCATTGAGGCATTTCGTTCTGGAAAGACAATTGATAAGCTGTTTATTCTTGATGGCTGTCAGGACGGTCCTATAAAGAGTATTGTAAGAGAAGCTAAGAAGACTTCAACAATAATTAACTATGTGGACAAGGAAAGACTTGATAGACTTGCCAATACAGGACACCATCAGGGCGTTGTTGCAATAGGTGCAGCTTATGAATATGCAGAAGTTGAAGATATATTAGAAGCTGCAAGATGCAAGGGCGAAGCACCATTTATATTTGTTCTTGATGAGATTGAAGATCCACATAATCTTGGTGCAATAATAAGAACAGCTAATCTTGCAGGAGCACATGGTGTTATTATCCCTAAGAGAAGAGCTGTAGGACTTACAGCGACAGTAGCCAAGACATCAGCGGGTGCAATTAATTATACACCAGTAGCCAAGGTTACTAATATAGCTAACACTATTGAGGCATTAAAGAAAGAGGGCTTGTGGTTCGTATGTGCAGATATGGGCGGCGAAACTATGTATAACCTTGATTTAAAAGGACCGATAGGTCTTGTTATAGGCAATGAAGGCAATGGCGTAAGCCGTCTTGTCAAAGAGAAATGTGATTTTGTTGCCTCAATTCCTATGAAGGGAGATATAGATTCTCTTAATGCTTCGGTTGCGGCAGGAGTTATGGCATTTGAAATAGTAAGACAGAGAATGGCACAGTAATTATATATGCGGGCAGATGGGAATGGAGAATGGTATGAAGCATTATGAGTTGTATAAAGACGAAGAACTTGTAAGTATGTATCGTGACGGAGATGCCAGAGCCGTAGATGAGATTATGGAAAGGTATAAGAATCTTGTCAGAAAAAAGGCTAATGCTATGTATATAGTCGGCGGGGATAAAGACGACCTTATACAGGAGGGAATGATAGGGCTTTATAAGGCAGTCACAACATATGATGAGTTAAAAGCAGCTTCGTTTGCGACATTTGCCTCGCTATGTATTAACGGACAACTTATGAATGCAGTAAAAGCTTCTAATGCCAAGAAAAATACCCCGCTTAATTCCTATGTATCATTTGATACGCCAGCGAACAAATCAGATGATGATTCAGATATGAAGCTTGTGGATACATTAGTACACGACAGTGAACAAAATCCAGAAGCACTATACATTGACAGGGAAGTAACAGACAATCTGGAAGAAAAAGCCTTCGAGTCATTGAGCCCGTTTGAGAAACAGGTAGTAACACTTCTTATGGAAGGTAACGACTATATAAAAATAGCCGACCAGCTAGGCAAGACACCTAAATCAATAGACAACGCAATACAGCGTTCAAGAAACAAGATAAAAATAATTGTAGATTAGCTATAAATATACTTGATTAATCATTACAAAAATGATATAAATAGAATTGCTGTAAAATACAGCAGTTATGCTATTGTAGCTCAGTGGCAGAGCACTTCATTGGTAATGAAGAGGTCGGGGGTCCAATTCCCCTCAATAGCTTGCGCGAGTAACGAGTACAATACCACCGTCACATAATTCACAAATGTGACGGTGGTATTATATTATCATTCCAACCAACTCTACAGCTTGTCCAGTGTCAAGAGAACCAAAAAAATTTTCCACCGGGGTATGCTTGCATACATCGGTGGAAAATCTTTTTTGGGTTCTCAAAGGCGCAGAGCGCCGCGCCAGACAATGCGAAGAATTGGCTGGTGTGACACTGTACAAGCGTCCGTTCGCCACCCCTCAACATTCACATATCTCCAATTCCATGTGTCACTACGTATTAGACGAGTACCGCGACAACAGAAATAGCAAAGCTATTACTGTTGCAATTAACTAAATCTATGCACACGCTTTTAGCCGTGCGCGTAGGCTGTTTGAATACCTAAATCAAGCATATGCTTTAAGTCACACGCAGACAGTCAAATTAAGTAAAATCACCTAACCACCACCGCCTGATAATAATACTTCTGATAATAAGTAACAAATTCCTCCATTGACCTCTCCACAATCCCATAAGTCGGGTCAGCCAATGTCACGACCCCTCTGTCAATATCATACCCCGCCAGTGCTGCACAATGCTCATTGCGAGGCCATGTAAATACAGTCCCATCATCAAGTGTTACATCATTATACTTAACCTCAGGGTCATTATAATTATAGCTTGTCCATACAATAACAGGATGTCCAAGTGACAATTCGGTAAACAGATCCTCAACCGGTGAGTAACTCATTATGTATGCTGAATAAGACGAATTCTGGCTCTTTAAAAATGAGTTGGCGGCATTAGCAATAGCAGGAGCGAAACAGCCGCTGCCTGTTGTCTTCCACGGAGAACCCCAGAAATATTCAACGAAACACCCTTGCGTTACAGTGTCACGCATATCAAGATAATTTCTTGCAAGAGTTTCTTTATCAATGCCATAGCCAAGATAATTAAGCACCTCTGTCAATGATGTTATCTCACAGCCTGTTGGAAGTTCAGGATACTGGCTCACAAAAGGAATATCAAGGCTGAAAGAATTAGGATATTCGTAATTCTCTGCAGCTCTTGTAGTGTGTTCAAGTATTGCTGATTTAATTCTTTCCGGGTCAACAGAAAGAGTTTCAAGTGTGCTGTCAACATTTAACACAACAGTGTTGTCGTCCTCCTTTTGTTTGTGGTTATCACGGTAATATATTCCAATAACCATACACAGGGCAGTAATAGATATAAGAAGTATAAAGGTTGTTAATATATTTTTTCGTTTTTTGTTATTTTTTTTGTTCTTTTTGTTCTTAGCGGCTTTATTGTTACCTGCCATATATAAAATCCTTTTCTTTTATTAATAATTAATGCTAATTTCTTAATATATGTAGTTCCTTGGTGGTTTTATATCCGATTGTCATCATGTAATGCACACCACGCACTGAGCACGTTAAGACAGTCTTTATTAAGCGTGTAGTCCGTTCGTGATACAGTTTTCTCGCAGTTGTGGATTGGCAATCTTAAATATGAGGTCTGTCCAGTTACAGCAAGAATATGAAGTAATTCTTCAATTTCACCATTGTTAAGAATTTGTTCAAATGAAGATGGAGAAAAATATTTGTTATTACGATTACGCATTAGCCACCTCCGTATACAATTATGATAATTATATATAAAAATGCCTTAAAGCTCAATCGTAAAACAGCAATCATTCTAATTTATGGTGTGACTAATTATAATTTGATATGCAGAATACATATGAAGTTCAAGAGCATATTATTATAATGAACTTGCTTGTTTTTTCAGAATAATTAAACTACTTTTGTAAACTTCTTTCATAAACCCATTGATTGAAACTGCCAACTTGTGTTATTATATCAGTTGTGGTTTTCTGTTTACAGGCCACTAATGTTATATGCTATATTAGGAACTAGCAGAATGGAGGAAGCTATGGTAAAAGCTATTGTTGGTGCGAACTGGGGAGATGAAGGTAAAGGTAAGATTACAGATATGCTTGCCGAAGAATCTGATATCGTTGTAAGATTCCAGGGAGGAAGTAACGCTGGACATACAATCATCAATGATTATGGTAAGTTTGCATTACATCTCCTGCCATCAGGAGTATTTTATAATCATATTACAAGTGTAATCGGTAATGGTGTTGCATTAAATATTCCATACCTTGTAAAGGAACTTAAAAGTCTTACAGACAGGAATGTTCCAATGCCTAAGATTCTTGTATCAGACAGAGCACAGATTATGATGCCATATCATATAGATTTTGATACATATGAAGAAGCCAGACTTGCAGGTAAGTCATTTGGTTCAACTAAGTCAGGAATTGCTCCATTCTATTCAGATAAATATGCTAAGATTGGTTTTCAGGTAAGTGAATTATTTGGAGATGAGAATACCCTTAAAGAGAAGATTGCCAATGTATGTACATTAAAGAATGTAATGCTTGAACATCTTTATCATCAGCCACTTCTTAATGAAGAAGATATATTTAATACACTTATGGAATACAAAGAGATGGTTAAGCCATATGTATGTGATACATCAGCTTATCTTCATCAGGCACTTAAGGAAGGCAAGAAGATTCTTCTTGAAGGTCAGTTAGGTTCACTTAAAGACCCAGACCACGGAATATATCCAATGGTTACATCTTCATCAACACTTGCTCCTTATGGTGCTATTGGTGCTGGTATTCCAGCAGCTTCAATTACAGATGTTGTAACAGTTGTTAAGGCATACTCATCAGCAGTAGGTGCTGGTGCATTTGTAAGTGAGATATTCGGAGAGGAAGCTGACGAGTTAAGAAAGCGCGGTGGTGACGGCGGCGAGTTCGGTGCTACAACAGGACGTCCAAGAAGAATGGGCTGGTTCGATGCAGTTGCTACACGTTATGGTGTGCGTATGCAGGGAACAACAGAAGTTGCTCTTACAGTAGTTGATGTACTTGGATATCTTGATGAAATTCCTATGTGTGTAGGCTATGAGATAGATGGAAAGGTTACTAAGGACTTCCCAACTACTTCAGAGCTTGAGAAGGCTAAGCCAGTATTAAAGACACTTCCAGGCTGGAAATGCGATATAAGAGGAATTAAGAATTACGAAGATCTTCCAAAGGAATGCCGTGATTATGTAGAAGCTATCGAGAAAGAGATAGAAGCACCTATAACAATGGTATCGAATGGACCAGGAAGACACGAGATTATTCACAGAGTAAGCTCATACAGCAAATAATTAATAATAACAATAATGCCGTATCTGTAGTCATTAAGATTATTGGATACGGCAAATTTGCGTTAAATAGATTGGTTATATATAATTAATGGTTTCGTCCGGACAGATATTTGTACATAAGCATCATAGCGTAGGCTACGATGGGAAGAACAATATCTGTAAAGATAAGACCTTTGAATAAAGTATGTGCTGTTTCATTATCAATAAATGCTGTGATTAAGGTTGTAAGCAGTAATATGCCCCACGCTATAACTATTATAAGTGCGGCGGCTTTTTTGAATTTTTTCATAAATTATCCTCATTTCTAATGGATTTAATAATATAGAAATGTTATCATATTTTTATTATATATAAAAGGGATATAATTATTAACTATATATAGTTATGTATAAAGAAATATAATTATATGAGTGCTGTGATTATCAGGCGGCTCATAGATGTGAGAGAAAGGTATTAACAGAGGTAGTGATTATGACAAAGAATGTATTGGATTATTTGTATACATCTAAAGAAAAGTTTCCATTAAAGACGGCAGTGGCTGATAATGTATCATCAATGACATATACAGAACTTGTAGATAATGCGACAACAATAGCTGTTGCACTTCTTAAGTACACAGGAGCAAGAAGGGCAGTTCCTATATATATGGATAAAAGCTGTGTTACACTTGCGGCATTTATGGGTGTAGTAATGACAGGCAATTTTTATGTGCTTTTAGAGCCAGCACATCCGGCAGAGAGAATTCACAGCATACTTGATACTCTTCAGGCGGATATTATTGTTACTAACAGAAAGAATGAGAAGAAGGCTGCAAAGCTTGAGTTTACAGGCAATATTGTATACATTGAAGACCTGCTTGAAGCACAGGTTACAGATGAGGACAGAAAGAAGCTTTCGGATATTAAGGCAAATGCTCTTGATATAGATCCATTATATGCAATATTTACATCAGGTTCTACAGGAGTACCTAAGGGAGTTGTTGTAAATCACCGTTCGGTTATAGATTTTATAGAATGTTTTACAGATATATTTGGAATAACAGACAAGGATGTAATTGGTAATCAGGCACCATTTGACTTTGATGTATCAGTTAAGGATATATATTCAAGCTTAAAATGCGGATACTTCTCCGCGTGCGCCATCCAGTCGAAATTGCCGCTGTCCACGATGAC
>OGXH01001881.1_pt1 | contig 15119 bp, 16 predicted proteins | sample 1576241 | NCBI WGS metagenome assembly OGXH01 (sample SAMEA3541529, study PRJEB24748) | human gut metagenome | biome: human gut; feature: human-associated habitat; material: faeces | place: China | collected 2012
CTTTTACGTTGATATGTCCGTCTGGCTTTTTGTGGGAAAGCAGTACTACCGTCTCAACATGTACCGTCTGACAAAATTGATCCACCGCCGTGCACTTCTCCACCCGATATCCTCTTGCCTGTATCATCTCCAGATCCCTCGCAAGACTTGTCACTTTGCAGGAAATATACACAATCTTATCCACCCCATAGTCCAATATCTTCGGCAGTGCTTTTGGGTGTATCCCATCTCTCGGAGGGTCCAGCACGATCACATCCGGTTTTTCTTCAATTTCATCCAGCACCTTGAACACATCACCTGCAATAAATCTACAGTTGGAAAGTCCGTTGTGCTCTGCGTTTTCTTTCGCAGCCTCCACAGCCTCCTCGACAATCTCCACGCCGATTACCTGTTTTGCAACCGGAGCTAAAACTTGTGCGATCGTTCCTGTTCCACTGAACAAATCAAAGACCGTCATGTTGTGGATATCCCCGATATAATCCCTCACGGTTTTATAGAGAATCTCCGCACCCTTTGTATTTGGCTGGAAGAATGAAAACGGTGTGATTTTGAAGTCCATATCAAGCAATTTCTCGTAGAAAAAGTCCTGTCCGTATAAAATTCGAGTTTCATCACTCTGTACTACATCAGATAAGGAATCATTTAAAATATGAAGAATTCCAACGATTTTTCCTTCCAGCTGCAATGCCAAAAGTGCGTCCACAAGCAAAGATAAATCGTGTTCTTCCTGTGTTGTTGTCACAAGGTTTACGAGAATTTCTCCGGTCTGATCACCACGGCGTAAAAGCAGGTGGCGAAGATAACCCACATGTTGCATTTTTTTATAATATGCCACATTTTTCTCTTTAAAATATTCCAATACACACAAGAGAATCTTTGTCATATCTTCGTGCACTAATTTACAATCAGCTGCTGTCAGCACATCATATGTGCTTCCCTTTTTGTGCAGCCCAAGTGACAGCGGACCGTCTTTGTATTCATCTCCAAAGGAAAATTCCATCTTATTACGGTAAGCGAACTCTTTTGGGCTTGCTTTTACCCCCTCAAATTCATAATCTTCCAAAATGGCGGCATCCAATATTTCTTTTACCTGATCACCTTTCATTTTCATCTGTTCCTCGTAAGACATCGTCTGGTACATACAGCCTCCACAGGCAGGGAAAATGCTGCACACAGGTTCTCTTGTCTCCAAAGGTGATTTTTCAAGAACTTCCAAAAGCCTTCCTTCCGCTTTCCCTTTTCGTATTTTGTTTACACAGAATTTTACCTTCTGACCTGGAATACCATTTTTTACAATCACTGATTTTTCCTCGCCCTCGACAGTCACCAGTCCTTTGTTCGGAAATGCTACTTTTTGAATAATGCCTTCATATACTTCTCTCTTTTTCATCTATATAAAATCCTCTCTATACTTTTCATTTATTGTTTTATTCTATCAGTTTCCAACTTTTTTGCCAACCAAAAGTGAACAATCTTTCCAAAATGTATTGAGTTCTTGCCTTTTTCCATCTATAATTTTAGTAATACAGATTGAGGAGGGATTTCATGAATTGGAAAGAACAATGGATTGCCGCTTTAGACAAAGAACATCTATTCGAGAACTCAAGCCACCGGACACGTTTCAAAGAGCTTTTAGACTGTTTCGCCGATTATCCATTTTTCACCAAAGGGCTCTGTAAATGTATGTATCTGTCCGCTTGGGATGAAGAGCATTTCTGCATTATGCTCTCGATGCTGACTGAGATGAGTCTTGAGCATGAAAAAAATACAGATGAGATGCGTACTCAGGGGGATGTTCTGATTGCAGAACAACCTGAAGAAGAGGCATATATTTACCGGCTTTCAAATGCGTTTTTAGACGATATGCCATTTCAGCTTGACGATCCGCAAAAAGTGCAGCCTGATATTCTGCATATTATCCAAAAGGCATTGCACGCATCTGACATCATTGATCGGCTCTAATAAGCACTGCAGATCACATGAAAAAAAGAGTTCGATTTGCTTTCGCATACCGAACTCTTTTTTACATGAAATTATGCTTCGCTCAATATTTTTTTGTACACCGGAATATACAGTATAAATGACATCAAAAGCAGAAAACCGCTCAATACAATCAACATATTCGCAATTTGCTCCTGAATATTCGGCGCCAGAATCAAAATAAACATCACAACATAAAGCACTGCTGTCGATACTTTTCCGAACCACTTCGCACCGTTTAACATTTTCCCTTTTTTCAGAAGAATCACGCCCATAATTCCCATAACCCCTTCTTTGATGACAAACAGCACCACAACCGGAATCAGCCATTGGAAACGGAACGACAAAGAAAATACAATCGCTGCCTGTGTTAATTTATCTGCAACCGGGTCAACAATCTTTCCCAGGTTAGTAATCATATTGAATTTTCTTGCAATAAATCCATCTAAAAAATCGGTAATTCCTGAAATTCCAATAATAACTGCCGCCATATGGAACTCTGCAATCGAATCTGCTGTCACATATCTCCATACGATCAGCGGAAGTAACAATATCCGAAAATATCCAAGTATATTCGGGATAGAAAAAATCTGCTTTCTAAGCGGCATATCACTTGTTATCATATGTATCCTCCCCCTTATTGAATTGAGGACGGCAGTAATTGTCACATTACCACCGCCCTCAACTAATTAAACTTCATCATCATCACTGAAAAAATCGTCGTCGAAATCGTCTTCAAAGTCCTCTTCGAAGTCTTCCAAATAGTCTGGTGTAAAGAACTTATATACTGCGTAAGCGATTCCTGCAATTGCTGCCACTGCACCTACAATCGCCAAAACCCAAAGCAATGTGTTTTTCGCTTTTTCATCATCTTTTTTGTGCAGTAACTCATTTAATTTTGATGCTGCAATCATATCTTCTAATTTATTCATATGTCCACGTCCTTTCCGACTTTCCTCAGAAGTCACTGTTCTCTTTTTCACATTATAACACTTACATACTGATATTACCATATGTAGATTCTATCATTTTATGCAAATCCTTATACTTTTTGTAATTTTGCAAATGTAGCAAACATCTTTTTCACACCGGCTGTATCAAACTGTACCGTGACTTCATAGTCACGTCCGCCTTCTGTAATTCCAGTCACCAGTCCTTCTCCGAACTTCATATGTCTGACCCTGTCCCCCACATCATAAGACAGACCTTCCCCTTGCGTAACTGTAAACTGCTGCTTCGGTTTCTGCATAGCAAATGCCTGTGTGCGGAATGCTTGTTTTGCCTGCATATATGCATTCTGCTTTGGAACTTCTTTCTCATCTTTTTCGATGAGATTGCCTGTGCTTAAAAGATTCACCGGAATCTCCTTTAAAAATCGAGACATCTTATTGTACTGCGTCTCTCCGCGCACCATTCTTCTTCTCGCACAAGTCAGCGTCAGATTTTCTCTTGCTCTTGTAATTCCAACATAACAGAGTCTTCGCTCTTCCTCCACCTCAGTCGGATCATCGGATGTGATTGTCATATAGCTTGGGAAAAGACCATCTTCCATTCCTGCAAGATACACTTCCGGAAATTCAAGACCTTTTGCACTGTGCAGTGTCATCAGGACCACATAATCACTGTCCTCATCCAAACTGTCGATATCTGCGACAAGTGCAACTTCCTCTAAAAATCCGCTCAATGTCGGCATTTCATCTTCACAGGATTCCTCATAAGCTGCGATTTTATTCATCAATTCATCGATATTTTCGATTCTTGTCTCCGCTTCAATATCGCCCTCCGATTTCAGATCTTCGATATATCCTGTCATATCCAGAATTTCCTGCATAAGATCGCAGATAGACATGTTTTTTGCCTCACTTTTAAAATGTTCAATCAACGCCACAAATGACTCTAATTTACTCACACTTCTCCCAATATTTGGAATCAGATCCGCTGCTCGGAGTGTCTCGTAAAAACTTACTCCGCGCTCCAGTGCATTTTCCTGCACTCGGTTGATTGTCGTAAGCCCAATGCCACGTTTTGGCACATTGATAATTCTTCGGACCGCCAAATCATCTTTCCCATTGTCGATTGTTTTCAAATATGCAAGTAAATCTTTGATCTCTTTTCTTGCATAGAAATTAATGCCGCCCACAATTTTATACGGAATGTTGGCTGTTACAAATTTTTCTTCAAACATACGTGACTGCGCATTGGTGCGATACAAAACAGCATGATCATTGTATGTGCGTATTCCGTTATTCACATGCTCTTTGATATCTCCCACAATGTATTCTGCCTCATCATATCCACTGTCGAACTGACTAAATGCAATCTTATCCCCCTCACCATTTTCTGTCCAGAGTGATTTCTCCTTACGTCCAAAATTATTCTTGATCACCGCATTCGCCGCATTCAAAATATTACCTGTAGAACGATAATTCTGCTCCAGTTTGATCACTTTTGCATCTTCAAACACATGCTCAAAATTCAAAATATTTTTGATATTTGCCCCGCGGAATTTGTAAATAGACTGGTCATCATCTCCTACCACGCAGAGATTTCTATATTTCTTTGCCAAAATCCGAATCAGCTCAAACTGCACCGTATTCGTATCCTGATACTCATCTACCATAATATAGCGGAACCGCTCCTGATAATAATCGAGTACCTCCGGCTGTGTCTGAAACAGTTGTACTGTCTTCACGAGAAGATCATCAAAATCCAGTGCATTGTTTGCCCGCAGTTGTTTTTCATATTCTTTATATACCTTTGCGATCTTCTGCTTTCCGAAGTCCCCCGCCGCATTCAGTTCATATTCTTCCGGCGTGATCAGCTCATCCTTCGCCGAAGAAATCGCCGCCAAAAGGTTCCGCTCCTTATAGACTTTTGTATCAATCTGTAAATATTTGCAGACATCTTTCATAAGCGTCTTTTGATCATCCGCATCATAAATCGTAAAGCTAGTATCATATCCAAGTAAGTCAATATGTCTTCTCAATATCCGCACGCAGGTCGAATGAAACGTGCTCACCCAGATGCTCTCCGAGCCGAATCAGACCTTGAAGACGGAGAACAGCAGTCTCCGCACGCTCACGCATCTCCCCTGCTGCTTTGTTCGTAAATGTAATCGCCAAAATGTTCCATGGATTGACTCCCTTTTCATCAATCAAATATGCGATGCGGTGTGTCAGCACTCTTGTCTTTCCCGAACCTGCTCCCGCGAGAATGAGAAGCGGCCCCTCTGTATGATAGACCGCTTCACGTTGTTCTTTATTCAATGTATCGTAAATGCTCATAAACTCTCCTTCTTTATGTTCTGAATTCCCATTCTTTTTTCCACTTCTCTTAAAAATTCATCTCTTTTTACCGGCGAAATCAACATGATTTCATGCCGTCCGTTTACCGTGTAATCAATCTGAATCCTGCGAAGTGACATTGCTGCCGAAGACAATGGATTCCACGTCTTCTTTATACTGGTAATGCTCTCATATGGAATCCGTTCCGTTCCAAAAATATAGCACTGCACAAGTATGTAATCATTATAGAGGGTATACCGCATAAAAACAAGAGGAATAAATATAAGCAATATCAATGGCAAAACAATTGATGCAAATGCAATTCCCACCGTCACATATTGAATCTTTTGAAATATTTTCATTTTTTCGCTCATACGTTCTTCCCTCCTGCCAAAAATGGAATGTACTCTCGCACATTCCATTTTAAACATTATTCAAATTACATTATGAAAGATGCTAACTGGAATAACCAGTTTGCTGCGATACCTGCCACAATACCACCGATTGTATGGCTGATGATTGCTTTTCCTGTAAGTTTGCTGCACTTCAAACTTGACATCATCGCAACATGAGTACTTAAGTATCCGCTCCAGCACATACACATTGCTGTAAATACTGCAACGTCATTCGCATGTGCTACACCGTCTGCTACCATCTTAGGTATCAATCCAACAGCTGCTCCGGCCGCTCCTAATGCTGTGATTGGAACAGAGATTGCTGATGGTGAAGAGAAACCAAATAATGGAGATAAGATAAACTGCAATTTTTCTCCAATCCATGGCAACAATGCAACTCCCTCATAAGCAGCACCTGTGTAAACACCGTCTGCGGAAGGTCCATTTGTAAGCATCATTACAACTGTACAAATCGCAAGTACACCAGGAATAATTGCAAGACCTACATCCACACCATTCTTACCGCCGTCCAACAGTGCTTCCAATGCTCTCGCTCCAATTCCGCCATCTCTTATTTCTCTCTGCTCAAAGACATCTTTTTCACTTCCTTCTTCAAGCGGAATACAATATTCTGTCGTACCATATTCTTTCTTCGTAAACCAAATCATCATTCTTACACTGACAACACTACCGATAATTGCACCGATATTACCGATCAGAGCTGCAAATCCAAGATTCTCACCTGTTGGAGATGTAATACCGATCATTGATGTTGTAACAATAAGACCCATACCGAATGCTGTACCTAAATTTGTCAGTGCCGGTAATTGATATTTTTTGAAATATTTTTTAAAGTTTGTGTCCTCTGCAAGTCCTAAAATTGCCGGGTTATCTGACAAGTACGTAGTCAAGACTCCCATTGAAGCTGCTCCAGGTAAATCATACACTGGTTTCATTAGGGGAGAAATTATTTTATTGATTAATGCAATCAAACCAAATTCTGAAAATAACCCAGATACGGCTCCTGCTATAACCGCAATCGCCATGATATAAAATACTGTTTCAAGAAGTAACTGATAGGCTGTGTTCATCATCGTCTGCATCATGTTTACACCGCCCATTTTCGCCCCTATCAATCCAAAGAATGCAATAATCACTGCAAGAAAGATAAAGACTTCAAGGCTTACTGCCTTTTTCGTTTTTGTCGCTTTACTCATATTTTATCCTCTCTTATTATATTATTTTTTCTATAGTTTTCTCCCTTACTATAGATGTAACCCTATAATAACATAGAGGTTATCTATAGTCAACAGGAACAATACGTTTTGTCAAAAAAATATCAATCCTTCCTTTTTTCTCCTTTTTTGCCAAAAGTTTTTTCAAAATACTTGTCATATAGTTTCTATTACTATATAATGCAATTATCGAGGTGATAAAATGACAATTGATACGAATGATTTATTAAACAGTATTTTGGAAAGTATTTCCAGAATTGATTATGTAAAATCTATTGATATTCCTAATATCGATTTATATATGGATCAGGTTACCACTTTTATGGATAAGCAGATGGCTTCTTCCAAGCGCTATGAGGATGACAAGGTTCTTACTAAGACAATGATCAACAATTATGCCAAGAACAATCTGCTTCCTTCTCCGGAAAAGAAAAAGTATACAAAAGAACATCTTCTCGTTCTTACTTTTATCTATTATTTTAAAAGTTTCTTATCTATCAAAGATATCGAGATGCTTTTGAGACCGGTTACCGATCGGTACTTCCATACCGACAGCAAGCTGAACCTGACGCATATTTACGATGAGGTCTGTTCATTTGAAAAAGATCGCATTGATACTTTAAAAGAAGAGCTCAAGGCAATGTATGCTTCCTCTTCTGAGACATTTTCAGAAGAGAACGAACAGGATCGTGAATTTTTACAATTGTTTTCTTTCATTTGCACACTCAGTTTCGATGTGTATGTCAAGAAACAAATTATTGAAAAACTCATTGATTCTCTTCCTGAAAAATTTCCTAACTATTATGAGAAAAAAAAGTAGAAGCTTCACACTTCTACTTTTTTTACTGCATAATTCTTTGATATCCAAGCATCAGATCTACTACTTTCCCATAGCTTTTTACGCCGTCAATTTGTCTGTTTGCCTTTAAGTAAATGTCATTTACTCTGTCAGCCACTTCTGCTGTTATGCCATCGTACTTATCCCAAAATGAATTATTCGCCTGTAAATCTTTCAGCGCATTTATATTCAGGCGTTCACACAGTTCCTCATATTTTTCTGTATTTTCCCCGTAAAGGGCGTTTATCACATACAGCCATCCTGACAAAAATCCACTATATCTGAACTCTTCTGACTCCGATTTGATACAACTTAAATATGCAATAAAGTTCGCCTCATCCTCTGACATAAACCCTCTCAGATGAGACAATTCATGACACATCGTAAACGGGATATTATAGTCTGTCATATCCGCATTATAATTTGCCTCAATTGTAAATGGTGAATACACTCCTGTCAGATGCTGATATGACAAAATTTCCGATATCCAGACAGGTTTGGGATTTGGATAATATCCTTCCAACACCGAATAGGTCTCTGCAAGATGTTCCATCGACCTTACCGCTTCTTTTTTCGTGTTCCCTTTCAACACAAAGATTCCCTCTTTCGTCCGCGGAACCGTATCTGCCAATTCATTGACTTCTTCCGTAAGATACTCAGCCAACTGAACCAATTCTTCCTGTGAGTATTCCGCATCCGTTATGCCCGCCTCCTCAGCAAAAGATGTTCTGTGATAATTGATCCCACAGGTCATTGTGTAGATAAAAAACAATCCTCCTACTAACAAGCATACCCACGAACTCCCTTTCAAAGCAATCGTGGATGCCTTTTCTGTTTTTCTGCAGATTCTGTAGATTCCCCTCATCACCCCAGCCGCCAGAACTACGAGCAGCACATAAAGCAAAATCTCAACAATCGAAAACGGAAACACAGAGCAGACTCTGCTGATAATTGTTACAAGTATTCTGTATATTGAAGTCGCATACCACTGCGCAAATCCATTCACATTTCTTGCCAAAAACTGAAAGAATACTGCAAGTATAAGCAATAACAGCCCTGCTTTTAACCTTTCCACTGTGGAAAAAAGTGCATCACTTGACCTGATGCACTTTTTCTTACTTCTCTTATTCTTCATCTTCATCCAGACTGATTCGTTCAAATACCATATCATATCCGTCATTTCCATAGTTTAAAGAACGATTCACACGGCTGATTGTGGCTGTCGATGCCCCTGTCTTTTCTGCAATCTCCAAATATGTCTTCTGTTCTCTGAGCATTTTGGCAACCTCAAACCGCTGTGACAACGACAACAGCTCATTGATGGTACATATATCTTCAAAAAAAGTATAACATTCTTCCTTATCTTTTAAGCTCAAAATTGCTTCAAACAGATAATCGACTGCTTCTGTTCTAATTTTTTTACTCATTTTAAGTCTCCTTTATAGTGTTGTACTATTTTTATATTTTAGCACAGTAAACTCTTAAAGTCTAGTTTTTTTTGTATCGATTCACATATGGTTTCAATTTTTCTAATGATGTTGTGACGATCAATTCTTCCGGAAAATGACATTCCGTCAAAATTTGTTCTGCTAAATTCAGTTTTCCCGCATCCAGATCCAAATGCGAATCACTTCCTGTTGTGATTGGAACCTCATATTTTTTACAATACTCCAACATAACTCGGATATTCTCATCCGCATTTTCTCTTTTATTATCTTCCCGCAGCGAGGAATTATTGACCTCTAGAAGTGTCCCTGTCTCCTTTGCAGTCTTGACAAGCACTTCATAGTCAATCGGAAAACGAGAATCATCCGGATGACCGATAATATTGATATACGGATTTTTCATCACATTTACATAGGCTCTCGTCACCGCTTCTTTTGTTCTTTCTCCACAAAAGCATGGCGTATGAATACTCGCAATGACAATATCAAGATGTTTTAAAAGCCCATCGCGCATATCTACTGTTCCCTCGCTGTCCATAATATTGAGCTCTGTTCCAAAAAGCATTTTGATCCCGTAACGCTCTCTTGGCACAATTTTCAAATTTTCAAAATAAAATATTCCGCAAGTTCCCGGCATCTTTGGCGCATGCTCCGTAAATGCAATCGCTTCCATCCCATGTTCTCTCGCCATCTTCGCCATCTCTTGTATTGTGCTATATGCATGTCCACTTACAAGTGTATGGGAATGTGTATCTACTTTTATATTCATCTCAATCTTCCTTCTTTCTGCATAGAATCTTTGTATTTACATATCCTAAGCTTATATCTTACCACATTTTTTATAAAAAGGAGACTTATTATGGCTGATAATAAAAAAAATCAAAAAATCATTGATTCTTACGACTATCTGGCAAACGCCGCTTCTACACAGGACTGTACCGGTCTTATTCCCGCAGCTCCGACAAGTAAAGCTGAGTTGGAATCCTATGAGGATATCTATCACTACGAACCGCCAAAGGTAAAAGTAAAGACACCGGATTCCGAACAGCCACCAAAATAGTCATTGTTCTCTGCTAATGGTACACATTCTGATTTTTCTCATATATTTATAGAAGAATCAGATTTGATCATCAGGAGGATATTATGAAAAAGCGTTTTCTTACTCTCGCATTAGTGACAGCAATATCTGTCACTTCTCTGCTTGCATGCTCTTCAAAAGAAGAAAGCAAACCTGCCAAACCACAAAAAGAAAAATCAACAGAAATTCTTCCGGACTCTACTAAAGTTGTTCTCAACGAAGTAGCTCACTCCATCTTTTATGCACCAATGTATGTAGCCATCGAAGAAGGATACTTTGAAGACGAGGGCATTAATCTCGAACTCGTCACTGGATTTGGAGCCGATAAATCAATGACCGCCGTGCTCTCCGGCGAAGCAGATATCGGATTCATGGGGTCAGAAGCATCTATTTATACCTATAATGAAGGTGCAAACGACTATGTTGTAAATTTTGCCCAGCTTACACAACGTGCCGGTAATTTTCTTGTAGCTCGAGAAGAAATGCCTGATTTTTCATGGACGGATCTAAAAGGGAAAACAGTGCTCGGCGGACGAAAAGGCGGCATGCCTGAAATGGTATTTGAGTATATCTTAAAACAAAAGGGAATCGACATCGAAAAAGATCTGACAATCAACCAAAATATTGACTTTGGCTCTACTGCCGCCGCTTTCTCAGAAGGTCAGGCGGATTTTACAGTTGAATTTGAGCCGGGAGCTACCACTTTGGAAAAAGGCGGAAAGGGCTATGTTGTCGCTTCTCTCGGCGAGGATAGTGGATATGTCCCTTACACCGCATTTTCTGCAAAGAAAAGCTATATCGAAAAAAATAAAGACGTCATTCAGGGATTCACGGATGCGCTGCAAAAAGGAATGGACTACGTGCAGACACATACTCCGGAAGAAATTGCAAAAATCATTGCACCACAGTTCAAAGAGACAGACTTAGCCACTATCACAACGATTGTGACCCGTTACTATGAGCAGGAGACTTGGAAAGAAAATCTAATTTTTGAAAAAGAAAGCTTTGAACTTTTGCAAAACATTTTGGAATCTGCTGACGAACTCACTAAGCGGGCACCTTACGAAGACCTTGTAACAACTGATTTTGCCAAAAAGGCTGCAAAATAAAAATGCGTGAACGGGGAATCTTCCCCGTTCACACATTACATGTTCCATCTTCTGTTATTCTATATACACTATGATGTAGGCTCCGTCGCTGTCCCGTCAGAAGGTGTCGCTTGAGTATCCTGTGTCTTATCATCACTACTTTCCGGTGTACTGCTTCCATTGTCCCCTTGTGTTTGATCTACCGGCTCAGTTTGATTCTGCGGTTCATCCGTTGTGTCTGAATCAGGCGTGGCAGTATTATTATTATCACCGGAATCTATGTTCAAATCCTCATTCTTTGAATCTTCCGGTTGATTTTCTTCTGTTTGATTCATATACTTGTCATACATCTGCTGTGCGAATTTTGCAATTGGATGCCGATAGGTATATGCTGCAAATCCAAGTACCGCAACAACGATCAGAAAGAGTAAGAACTTGAGCAATCCGCCGCCTCGTCTTTCTTTCCTCGTTTTCGTCTTTCCTCTTCCGCCTCGTCTTTTCGGAAACGAAACAGAAGGAAGCTTTTTCCCTCTCTTTTTCTTTCTCTTTGTTTTTGTCTCTACCACATCTTCTGCCGTCGCTTTTTTCTGCGTGTCTCTTTCTTTTTGCTTGTCCAGATTCACCTTTATCTTGCAGTCATAGCAAAATGCATATCGTGTAAAAACAGGCTCCCCACTTTCGTCCGTACCGGACTGCACCGGCTTAATCGTCATCTCTTTACCGCATCTTGTACATTTCATACTGCTTCCTCCTTACTAATCAAATGTGAAACTTTTTATTTAATTCCTCCCCTAATTCCCGTCTTCTAAAAATGACCTGCGCCATAAAGAACAGGAAACTAAATCCCACACAGATAACCGATGGAAATGTAACTCCAAGCACTCCCGTCAATAATAAAACCAATGGTATCACAAATCCATATCCCGCCGCCATCACAAAATAAATCATGTATTCATTCGCAGCCAATCTCTGCAGCTTTGTAATCATCAGCATGGATATCATTATTATAACACTAATTCCCGGAAAAACAAAATCAATTGACCATTTATGCCATCCGGTTCCAAGATCCCAGATGAGACATCCAACCGTGATCAGAATCAACTGCCACATTGCATTTTTCAAAAGATTATATCTCTTTACAAACCCGATTGCCAACGCTGTCCACATACTTAAGATTCCGCCTGATACGATGAGCGCCCAATATTTTCCCGGTGTCAGTGTAATATTCACCACTGCCGCAATCACCGCAAAAGCAATACAGACAAATGAGAACCACTCGAAAAATTTTACAGCCGCCGCACTCGCAAGTCTCTCCTCCGGATAGTCTGGTTCTTCCACTTTCGAATGTATTCCAAGCTCTGACAATATCTGAAAAAAATTCCTCTTAATATTCATGCTGTCATACCTCGATGTAAACCCAAGGGAAAGTTTGTCTTCAAATGAGCACATACAAAGTTCCGTCTTCGGTGTACTTGTATACACGCCAAACCGCTCTATATACGGGACATACGCTTCCGGCATTTTTACAACGCTCATATTAGAGAAAATTGCAGTCACATCACTTGCCGCCATCTTTGCTCCCGCCAAAATCCCCAAATTTTTCAACTCCAACGGCGCCACCCGCAGAATTGGGTTCATCTCCAGCGCGATCAGCTCATTCATGCGCATCGAAAGTCTTTCCTTCGTAAGCTCCTCCTGAAAATATGTTTTCACCTGTGCAAGTACCTGCTCAAAAGTGTCCCCTTCTCGAAAACGATACCCAGGTTCAATATATCCGAAGAAATTCAGCATCGAATCTGAAGGAAAAAAATTGCGAAGATTCACCGGGACCATCAGAACAACCGGATGCTTTTCCTGTCTTTTCGGCATCTCCCTGTGGATCGCACAAAGGAATACTGCCGTCAAAAAAACAGTCATCGACACCTGATATTCCCGCGCCTTTGCCAGCACTTCTTTTACCGACAGCACCGCTTCTGTCACCTGCAGCGGTCCTCTCGCCTTCCGAAGAGTCTTAATCTGATATGCTTTTACCTTTTCCTTCTTCTCTCGCCGTAAATCAGAATAATATTTTCGAAAACTGTCTGATTCCTGATCCTGAATTGTGATATGCTCCTTATCAAGTGGAATATCGGCTTCACCATATGCCAGCACAATATAGTGTTTGACAATCTCCTTTAAAAAACATGTCGCACCTGTTCCGTCCGTCAGCACATGAAATACTTCAAAATTAATCCGCCTTTTATAGTACGTGACTTCGAATAACAGGCTTTTCTTGTCACGCACATACAGATTGCTGCAAGGCTCTTTAAATTCCTCTGTGACAACCGGTTTTAAATTACTCTTTTCCAAATAATGCCAGAACAAGCCTTTTCGCATGACCGACAAAAAAAGCGGATATTTTTCAAGCGCTTTTTCCACTGCCTGCTGCAAAATCTCTTCTTTTACATCTTCTTTCATAATACAATAAAAACGAAAGACTCGAGTGTCCTTTTTGTTACTTGTCGCCGGAAATAATTTTGCGGCATTGTCAAGCTTTCTCCAATATGACCTTTTCGAATGAAACATCTCTTACACCTCCCCTAAAAAATGATTCATAATTTCAAAACTCTCCTGCACATGAAAATATTTGATCCCCAGTGCAAAAAATCCATGCAGCGCATCTTTGATACGATGAACCTCCACTTCATTTCCGGCTTCCTCAAGCGCCTTACCATAAGCCTCTCCTTCATCTCGAAGCGGGTCAAATTCCGCGGTGATAATCAGTGTCCTCGGCTGTCCTGTGAGATCTTTCTGCAAAATCGGAGCAAAATACGGACTCTGTTTGTCCGATTCATCTCTCGCATATAAATCAATATAATCCTGCATCTTTCCAGCCGTCAACAGGAAATCTTTTCCATTTTCATGGACGGACGGAAATCTAGAAGTCTCCGTATAGTCGTTATTCACCGCCGGATAGATCAAAATCTGCTGTCTTGGCATAAACTCTCCCCTCTCTTTTGCAAGAAGAGAGACTGCAGCCGCCAGATTACCGCCGGCACTGTCTCCGATGATCGTGATATCGTCCGGATGCACATTTAAAATAAATTCATTCGTATAGACCGCCTTCGCTGCGGCGTAGCAATCCTCCAATCCTGTCGGGAACGGATACTCGGGAGCGTAACTTCGGATCCTCCACCTGTTCACAAATCGCCACTTTATAGCCCTTGCCCACCAATTTGTCAATATAAATATCTGCAGAATGAAAAGGAACACCACACATAGGAGCGCGTTCCTCTAGGCCACAGCTTTTGCCGGTTAATGTCAGATCTAATTCTTGCGAACAGGTCTTGGCATCTTCAAAAAACATCTCATAAAAATCCCCTAAACGATAAAAGAGAATACAATCTTTGTATTCTTCTTTGGTTTCCATATATTTCTGCATCATTGGTGTAAGTGGCATGATATCCTCCGTTTATCTGTCTATTATGGTCTGCGCTTCAAAGTCCGCAGCACGAATCCTGCAGCTTACAGGCATCTTCCCCGTTCGACTCTATTTGAAATAATGAGCAGCACGATAAGCCGAGTTCTGTATTTGACAATCATCTATCTAGACCTGCTGTTGCCAACAGGTTCAAGCAACCTACCCGGAACACGACGGGCCGCCGTATCATCCCTGTTCGGTCTTGCTTCGGATGGGGTTTACATCTGCCATTTTTGTTACCAAAAATGCGGTGAGCTCTTACCTCGCCGTTTCACCCTTACCTATAAAGGCGGTTATTTTCTGTTGCACTTGCCTG
>OGXH01001891.1_pt1 | contig 15071 bp, 15 predicted proteins | sample 1576241 | NCBI WGS metagenome assembly OGXH01 (sample SAMEA3541529, study PRJEB24748) | human gut metagenome | biome: human gut; feature: human-associated habitat; material: faeces | place: China | collected 2012
GTGCGGCGGAGTTTTTTGCAGCTGCGCTGCAGGAGTATGACTGGGCGACCATCGTCGGCCAGAACACGACCGGCAAGGGCCGCAGTCAGACGACCATTGCGCTTCCGGACGGCAGCGCCGTGCACATCTCGAGCCGGAAATATCTCACGCCCAACCGCGTGGACCTGTCCGAGCAGGGCGGCCTTGTGCCGGACGTTGTCGTGGCCCCGGCCGCGGACAGCGATGTCGATGCGCAGCTTGAGGCAGCGATCGCTGCGCTGCGCTGAATCAACGGAGATATACTGAAATTTCAATGATATAAGGAGACGGATTATGGCGATCGACAGCAGATATAAGATGAGTCAGGAGCGTCTGGACACGCTCAAGGAAGAACTGCATTACCTCGAGACGACCCGCGAGAAAGAAGTCGCGGAGCTCATCAAGGAGGCGCGCTCGTTCGGCGACCTGTCGGAGAACAGCGAGTATGACGAGGCCAAAAACGAGCAGGGCAAGCTCTACTCCCGCATTGCCGAGCTGGAGAACATCCTGCTCCACGCCGTCATCGTGGACGAGACGGACATGGATTCCGACAAGGTATCCATCGGCTGCCGTGTCACCGTGACCAATCTGGATAACGGCAAGACGCTGCCGGAGTACACCATCGTGGGCTCTCAGGAGGCCAACGTCATGGAGCGGAAGGTGTCGGAGGATTCCCCCTTCGGCAAGGCCCTGATGGGCAGCAAGGCCGGCAGTGAGATCACCGTGGAGGCCCCCAAGGGCGTCATCCGCTACCGGGTGGACAAGATCGAACGATAAGGAGACCATATCTATGGCACAGCAGAATCAGAATCAACAGGACCTGCGGGAAATTCTCCAGATCCGCCGGGATAAGCTGGCAGCCCTGCAGGAGGCGGGTATGAACCCCTTCGAGATCACCCGCTATGACGTGACCCATCACGCACAGGAGGTCAAGGATCAGTTCGACCAGCTGGAGGGGCAGACCGTCTCTCTGGCGGGCCGTCTTATGAGCAAGCGGGGCATGGGCAAGGTGTCCTTCTGCGATCTGAAGGATAAGTCCGGCCGCATCCAGATCTACGCCCGGAAGGACGAGATGGACGAGGAGGCCTATGACCGCTTCAGGAAATATGACATCGGTGATATCGTAGGCGTCAAGGTCGTTAAAAATTTTTCCAAGTTTATTCATCTTCATTCTCCTGCTTGTCTTCTGAATTAACTTCAACTTTATTAAGCAGAATATCTGCATCGTTTGTGTGTATTCCAAACTGAATTTCTTTCCATTCTTCCGGAATTCTAACTACAAAACCTGCATTCTTATAATTTCTCATTAATTCATCTAAAATATACAGTTGTTTTTTACACTTGTAGCGGTCTGTTTTTATTTTTTCGTCTCCGTTTTGTACAAAAATATAATCATCCTTCTTCATAGCATATAAAGGAGTGCTGAATCTTCCACGCAGCATTCCTTCATATCCGGGCTTGTCCATAATTCCAATAACTCTTACATTACGTTCTGATAATCTTGCTAATTGTTTTTCTCCATATTGGAAAACCATATCATTATCCGTAATTGTCTTCTTAGCTCTGACTTTCTTTTTGTACTTTAATGACAATTCCATTTCTATTACAGGAAGTGCTGTGTTCATTGAACAAATAACTTCATCACTTACCTTTTGCAATACATCACTTAACCTGTCTTTAAACGCCTGCATTTCTTTCTCTGGAACCATTTCCATTACAACTTCTCTGTTACCTTCCAATAAGAATAATCTTAAATGGTAAGCAACTACATACTGAATGTATGGAACAATTTTAAACTTTCTTAACAGGCTGCATTTCATAAGACGCTTATATCCGTCTTCCAAAAAAGTAGTATATCTTTCTTTTTTTCTCCACGCCTTATCAACAAGCGATGATTCGTTTTCCATCTTTCTGTAATAATAAATGGCACCCTTAGCCAGACCATATTTGCCCAGCTTTAAAATAACCTTGTTTATTGCCATTGCATCTTCCCAAAAATCCATATTAACGTCAAACTTAAGTGAACGTAACGCCTTGTCTTTTAAGAACACGCCACCAATATAGTATTGAGGATAATTAAAATCCTCTTTTATGTTTACAACTTCTCTTTCTTCAAATCTCCAATTGGATTTATGTTCATCATTTCTTGCTCCAAAATGATATATTTCTGAGCTTACAAGCTGTATGTCCTTATGATTTTCAAAGAAATTCCATACTGTTTCCAAAGCTTTGTTATCCAAATAATCATCAGAATCAACAAACCCTACAATTACATTTTTCTCGTGTTTACACATCTTTATTCCGTAGTTTCTCACTGCCGAAACGCCCTGATTTTCTTCAAAATGTGTAACAATAAAATTATCCGGATATTGTTCTTTGTATTTATTGCATAATTCTAAAGAGCCGTCACTGCTTGAATCATCTATTAAATGTATTACCACATTGTCCTTAAATGATAATGTTTGGTTTATTATACTGTCTACCGCTTTTTCAAGATATTCTTCTGCGTTATAAACAGGCATTATTATTTTAAACATAAGCCTTTCCCCCTATCATTTTTTATTTATCCCACATCATAATTGTTTTTCCGAAAGCTTTCTGAATGTCCATTTCAAATGCCTTCTTCATATCTTCTATTGTTCTTACAGGAACGACTGCTCCTACAATATTAGATAAGTAATTTATTATTTCAGGATTAGACTTGTAAAGTGCAACTGTCTTTTCAAAGTCTGCCACACCACTTCTGCTGCTTCCAAAAATTCTAAGTCCCTTTTCAAGTACCATTCTTGTATTAATAGGTACAGGATACTCTGATACTCCAAGAATTGATATTGTTCCTTCAGGATTAATATAATCAATAATCTGATTAATAGCTTTACCTGAACCTGCCCCACCAACACACTCAAACGCATGGTCAATCTTAACATCTTCAGGAATGTGCTCTACTGTAAATGTTGCATCTGCAAAAGTAAAATCCTGTAACTTATCAGGGTTAACTCCGAAAATATACAACTTAGTTTCAGGGAACATAGTCTTAAAGAACACTGCTGTTATATATCCAAGGTTTCCGTCACCCCAGATTCCAACAACATTTCTTCTCTTGTGAGCAATCTTATCAAATCTTCCAATTGCATGAACACTAACACTGACTATTTCAGTAAATGCTGCAACTGTTCTGTCGATATTCTGTGGCAATCTAACAAGTCTATCTGGAGTGATTTCAACATATTCCTGCATAAAACCGTCAAATCCGCTTGCTCTAAACTTGCTCGATCTTAAATAATTCTCTGCTATTATGTCATCTTCTTCAACAGGTGTGTTTGGCACCATAACAACCAATTCGCCTGTTTTAAAATTGCCTGAAGGATCTCTTACTACTTCTCCGATTGCTTCATGTATAAGAGCCATAGGTAATTTCTTTCTTAAAATTTCCGCATCTCTTAATCCCTGATAATAACGCTGGTCTGCATTACATATTGATAAATATGTTGGTCGTACAATGACCTTGTTATTATTTAAGTCTATGTCACTATACTTAATTTCAAATCTTCTGGGTGCTACTAACTGGTATACTGTATTTATCATAATTATTTAACCTCCGACAAACTTCCACGAGTATTATTTCTCGCTTATTAATGTTTCAGCCACACGTAAATCATATGGATAAGTAATTTTTGTGTTAGAAACTTCCCCTTCTACCAAATGAACTTTTTCACCCTTTATAACAAAAATCTTTGCTGCGTCCGTAAGAATTGTTTTTTCTTCTTCGCTTAAACCTTCATATAATGATTTTAATTTTTTAATCTTAAATGACTGTGGTGTCTGTCCCTGATACATTTTACTTCTGTCAGGAATTTCTGATATAATTTCGTTATCCATACTCTTTACAATTGTATCTGTTGCAGGAACTACAGTATCACATGCACCATATTCCTGAGCATATTTAATATTTTCTTCAATAATTCTATGTGTTACAAATGGTCTTACTGAATCATGTGTGACAATAACAGAATCATCGTCTATTGTATAGTGTTCTTCAATGTATGCAATTGCATTCATAATAGTTTCATTTCTTGTGGAACCACCACTGATTACAACTATCTTGTCATTCTCGCCAATATATTTCTTAATTAAGTTTTCTGTGTGATTAACCCACTGGTTAGGACACAAAACAATAATCTTTTCGAATTTATCATTTACATAAAATTTTTCTAATGTATGAATGATAATAGGCTTTCCTGCAATGTTAAGATACTGTTTTGGCTTCTCTACATTTCCCATTCTGCTACCAATTCCACCTGCTAAAACTGCTCCAAATATCATAATCTTGTTCTCCTTACATACTGTATAAAATTTCTTTATATAAACTTCATTAAGTATAACATATTTTCTTTCTTTTACAAAGTTTTAGTGTTTTTATCATTCTTTGCTCAATTTTTCTAAAATATACTTAATATACATTTCCGCAATATCAATATCCGACACCTGATATAGCATTCTTGCCCCAACTGCATCTTCGATTTCGTTAAAAACCGCCTTGCCATTGTGGAAAGTAAAATCTATTCCTGCATAGTCCAGTGGCAACTTATCTACTATTCTCTCCACCATTGCTTTTTCTTCATTATTAAGGGTATATTCCTGAACCTTTCCCCCTAAACTATAGTTACTTTTAAAGCTTTCCGTTGAAGTTCTAAGAACTGCCTTAATAATTTTATTTCCTATTATGTATACCCTGACATCACGACCAAGATCAGAGCAGCACTGCTGCACAACATATTCCTGACCGTTCATTGCCTTAACAGCCTGTTCTTCTTCCTTTCTGTTATTTACAAGAAATACCTGACTTCCGCCATGACCACTGCAACTTTTTATTACATAAGGATATTCAAATCCTTTATTTTCTATTTTGCTCTCTATTATTTCATTTCCATATTTAACTGCCAAAAAAGGAACCACATCTTTCAAAAACTCATACGTGATTCCTTTATTATTAGCTATTCTTGTAACTGAACTGCTGTTAAAGACTCTCACTCCTTTTTGTTCCAAGAGTTCTCCCATAATGTGATTTCTACTTCTGTTAATTGCAAAATCAACCTTATTACATTTCACGTATTGCTCCATGTTTTCAAGTTCTTCCACAATTACAAGCTTAATCTCTATGAAATGTTCTTTAAACTTGTCCTTATACATTTGAATATAATATTTATTTTTTTCAACATCTACAGCCGAATATATTAGCCACCCTATCATACCTAATCTCCATCTTTTTGATAGTCTGCATAATTGTCATCTGCTAACAATCATACATCGGGCTATATTTTAAAACTCTTCATATATAAATGTTGGTGCTGCCGAATCCTTTGACAGAATGAAATATAGCCACAACACCATAAATATACCATAAAAAAGAAAAATTTTCCCTATAAACATTGCTTTTTCGCTATTTCGAAGGTTGTTTATAAAAATCATAAATTTTTTCATTAAACGTTACCAGTCCTTTCAATGCCAGATGACTTTCGTCTTCAAAGTAATATTTTTCATATTCTCCGTCAGTCATGTCGGCAAGCTGTACATCATACTCTTTTGCTATTTTTCTGATTTTATTATAAATTGCATTTCGCTTTTTCTTAGGCCATCTGATATAGTCATTATACAAACCGTTAAAAGGCTGAAGAACCACCATAACCTGTAGATTTTCCTCTTTGCAGATTTGAAGCAGGCAAGCCAAATCCTTTCCTTCAACGGATTTTTCTGTGTAAGTAGGTTTCCATCTTATATTTTGATCTACAAGTTTTTTGTATTTTTTATTATAAACATTATCAAGCATACCCATTTGGTTTTTTGATGTTTTCTTTATGCCCTTTTTCTCGGCTTTCTTATAGTACTTTTTCCATTTAATCTTTTTGTTTGTAGTACCGTCTGCTTTTTCGTCACTACTTTTACCCAGCATACCTGACTTCCATGCATTCAAGAAAAGCTTAATGTCCGCTTTATCTTCCACCAGCCTTGTGTGAATACTTTTTCTAAAAATATCCCACGGATTCTTACTGTTATCCCTATACCATCTTACATCATCCTTTATTCTATTACACATTGCAGGATTGTTTTTTGTAAGGTCAATGGCTCTGCTTATAACATAATCCTTAGCGCTATCGCTAATGTCTTTATTTTTTAGAAACTCAATAAAATTGCTTTCCGAATAAGTTGCTCCAAATGCGTCCTCTTTAACACCGGTATTTTTAAACCACTGTGGCGACACACTTATGACAATCTTTCTTCCCTTTAATGTTTCTCCTATACTTCCAACTGCAATGGCATGATACAAACTCTGATAGCCACCTTTTCCTATAAAAACAGGCTTCATATCAGTATTCTGAAAAATAGTATTGCCGTGAAATCCTGAGTTCTGGCAATGCTTCAGTTCAGAAGAGCCAAATACTGCAATTGAATTTTTATCCTTTAGCAAATTTTTCAAGCCCTTATTACTTGAAAATTTAGACGGATCAATCCATGTTCCATACTTTACACTATACTTTGGCATTTCTTTAGTAGCTACAAATTTAACTGCTGTAACCGTAACCGCAAACATAAGAAATGCTATAAGTATTGCTTTTATGTTTTTCATCTGATTTATTACCCCTGTTTTTTGCTTTTAACTAATTCCAAAATCTTGTTAACCGTATTAATGTCATCTCTAACAACTTCTGAAGGTGAAATAATAACTCCTGTTTCCTCTTCAATTCTTGTCAAAAGTTCTGCAAACCCTAATGAATCCAAAATATCTTCTTCAAAAAGGTCCATGTCTCTTTCTTCTCTAATAATATCATCCTCACAAATTTCTTCTAATAAATCTAAAATCTTCTCTTCCATTTTTAGTATCTCCTTTTCATTTACACATTTAATTATTTATTTTGGTTACATTATCTCACCATTATGCAAGCACCGGCGAGATAATGCCTTTTGCACTACAATCTTATATGATATGTCCTGAGAATATCAGAAAACCAAACATTACAAAATTCATTGTTATTGCCCATGATACAATTTTATACCATCTTTTTTTCTTATTTTTCTTATAGAATTTGGACTTCTTCTGGTATATTTCAGTTAACGCCAGCAACACACCGTGATACAGACCATACACCAGATACTGTATTGCAAGTCCGTGCCAGATTCCCATTACAAACATATTGATAATGAAACCAACTGACGCTGTTGTAAGTCGTGTCTTAAACCTTTTCTTCTTCATTGAGGACATTATAAATCTGGTAAAGATAAAATCCCTAAACCATTCTGATAACGATATGTGCCATCTTGCCCAGAAGTCTTTCATATCAGTGCTGATAAAAGGTTTGTTAAAGTTTTCCGGAACTTTTATGCCAAGCATGTATCCGGTTCCAATCGCCATAAGACTGTATCCTGCAAAGTCAAAGAACATATATATTCCATATGCATAAGAATATGCCAAAACCTGCAGTATTGTTTTTGCCATTACAAGACTCATAACTTTATAAGCAAGGTTTGCAAGAACAAATTTATACAACAACCCCCATGCCATCTTTTCAATCCCCGTTCCGAAAAGTTCTAAGTATTCACTTCTCTTATAAGCCTTCCCTGAATCAGCCATAAATCTTCGGCTTCTGTCTATCGGTCCACAACTGAAAGTCGGGAAGAATATTAGAAACTCTGCAAAATCAGAAGGGCTTATGCTCTCAATAACCCCGTCGTACATTTCAATAATAATCTGTACCACTCTAAAGGTTAAATATGATATTCCTATAAACTGGAACCATCCCATATTTTTAAATGTTTCAAGTTCGCACAGCTTACAGAATATTAATGGTGTTATTGAAAATAAAACAAAAAGCCTGTATATCCATAATTGCCTTCCATTAGTCCTTCTAAGCCATTCATATATTTTTACAATTGCAAGCTCTATTGCAAAATATGCAAGGAAATATACAATTTTAACAGGTTCACCACCTAAAACAAGAACTATAACTAATATGGAAACTGTTATGTTGTACCATTTAAGAGGCTTTTCCAAAACACCAAGTATAAGAGCACCTGCCAGAACCAATATAAGTACCGTAAAAAAATATTCTCCTGAAAAAAAGCTCATTACAACAATCCTCCTAAATATTTTCGGTCTGCCTTTCCATTGCTATTCATAGGAATGTTATCAACATATTTTATCTTTTTAGGCACCATATACGCCGGAATTATTTCCTTAAGTTCCGTCTTTATTTGTCTGCTAAATTCCAAATCAGACTTTTCACCTTTATCACCTGTCACAAAAGCTGTAAGACTTTTCACCTTTCCGTCTTTCATATTTGGTAAAACAACCGCGTGACTTATTTGCGGAAGCCTTAGCATATTATTTTCAATATCCTCCACTTCAATACGGTAGCCGTGAAGTTTAACCTGTAAGTCAATTCGTCCGTTATAGAAAAGTTGCCCCTCTTTTAGATATCCTGCATCTCCTGTATGGTATGCTCTGTATTTTATTCCATTACGTTCACACTGAAAGAATGCCTTCTTTGTTAAATCATCTCTTTTATAATATCCGGTACTTACCGTGTCACCGATTATAATAATTTCACCCTGTTGTCCTTCTTCTAATATTTCACCCTGCTCACCGTGAATTTCAATAATTGTTCCTTTTTTCTCGTGTCCAACAGGCAATGACTTGCCCTGACTTATTATGTTTTCAAGTAGTTCAGGTGTAATCTCAACATCTGTTACTGCAACTGTAGACTCTGTTGGTCCATATGTATTAATAACCTTAGCTTTCGGAAATCTCTGGTGAAGCTTTGAAACTGTTGCCGTTGTAAGTACCTCACCGCAAAAAAGAAATACTTCCAAATTAGGAATTAACTCTCCTGAAAACTTTCTGTCTGACAAACACATATCTGCAAAAGACGGTGTTGATACCCACACATTAATGTCTGACTGTTTAAAGTGTTCAAACATAGCATTGTAATCTTCCTGCATCTTCTTCGTCATTGTGTGAAGTGTTCCACCACATGCAAGACTTGTATACAAATCCATCACCGACAAATCAAAAGAAAATGGTGCCTGATTGACAAAATTCTTTCCTTCCTTGTCCTGCTTTGAACTTCCCAAATTAACTGACCAATCCAAATAATTGTTTAAACAGTCAAAAGTAATCTTTACTCCTTTCGGCTTTCCTGTGCTTCCTGACGTAAACAGAATATAGTATACATCTTCCGGTTTAGTAGCCCATTCCGGACAATATTCTTCCTGTTCCTCTTCTATTATCTTTTTAATGCTGTCAAGATTTTTCACATTATAGCCATCAAAATCCATATCGCCTTCTACTTTAAAAATCACTTCAGGATTAACACACTCTGCCGTATCCATAACTCTTGTATCCGGTATGGATATGTCCTGTGGACAATAAGCCCTTCCTGACTTAACGCACGCTAAAAAGCACACAACCATATATGGATTCTTATGCCCATATACAACAATAGGAACCTTGTTGCTACTAAGGTTCCTATTAATCCACGCAGCAAGCCTGTTAGAATATTCCTCCAACTGTTTATAAGTTAGAACACTATCTCCACTTTTAATAGCAATCCTAGATTCACTGGTTGCTGCATAATATTTAATATTTTCTAATATATTCATACTCTTACCCCTTTATCTTGTCATTAACTGTATTGAATGTCTGATTGTGATACAATATTGTCGTTTTTTCTTTCCTACACATCATATCATCATATATTTTTATTTTCAATACAATTTTCAACAATTAACTTTTTCTTTACCCTATCTTTAGAATTTCTTTCGTTTTTCATAAAGCTTTTCGTAATTTGTCATCAGATTATATGCCTGACAGATATTTTCTGTGTTATCTAAACTTTATTAAGTATATACTCCATAATTTCATCTGCCACATTTACTCCCGTGCAGTCATATATGTTCTTAAAATGTGCATTAGAATTAACTTCGCACAATACAGGTTCACCCTGCTTTCCAAACATAATGTCCACTCCGGCAAAATCAAGCTTTAACTCTCTGCAGACCTTAAGTGCCATTTCACACTGTTCCTCTGTAGGCGTGTATTTCTTCATCTTTCCGCCATTTGTAATGTTGGCGCGGAAGTCATCTTCGTTAACACGTTCCATTGCAGTAACTATCTTGTCTCCCACAATATGGATTCGCACATCCCTGCCTTTTGAACTTTCAATGTACTCCTGCATTATAAAATCACAATGACCTATAGCTTTTATTTTTTCAACAGCTTCATAATAATTATTAACAAGGTAAACCTGTTCACCGAAAGAGCCTTTGTTCTCCTTAATTACCATTGGATATCCAAGGCTGCCTTCAATTTGAAGCACAAATGTATAATCTTTATATTCCTTATCGAAAGTCATTGGTGCCATATAAGTTGCAGGCATCTTAATATCCGTGTTCTTTAATTTAATAAAAGTAAGTGCTTTATCATCACATGTTTCTATTGCCTCTGCACTGTTAAACACTTTGAAACCTTCTGCCTCTAAAGTTTTTGCAAGCTTAACATCCTTATCCCAAAATAACACAAAATCAGGCTTCTGCTTCCAGTTCGTGCTGCCGGAACTAATTTTCAATACTGAATCAACCTGGTCGTTTGGAAGCTTTCTTAACTTGCAATCTCTCTTTTCTGCTGCTTCAATTAACCAGTTATATATTTCATCAAACTTTTCACTTTCCAAATATCCGTTTACTATTAACCAACCTGTCTTCATAATTCCTCCATATAACGTAAAGAACGGTTAAGGCCCCCTTGCCATTAACCGTTCCGGACTGAAAAATATGTTAGTATACTTGTGAGTCTTAGGAGAGACTCATCTTTTAATTAAAATTAAAAGATTTAAGTATTAGGTACTACGTCTACATTATAACAAATAATATTCAGTTATTCAATATTCATTTTTTATTATCCGAAACTAAATGTTTTTTGTGTAAATTGCACACATTAAAGTGATGTTGGATAAGATGCAATTGCTCCGTTTTCCAGTACACTTTTTGCGCAATAACCATTAGATTTCTTTAAGTATTCTTCTAATTTATCTTCTGTCAAATCAGCAATGCTGTCTGTTGTAACACCGTCTTCTGCCAACTGATATAATAATGAGCCAATAAAGGCATCTCCGGCACCTGTTGTGTCTATTGCATTAACCTTTTCTGCCGGTGCACTTGCACTTACACTCTTAGTATATGCCTCTGCCCCTTCAGAACCTTTAGTATAAATAACTAATTTAACTCTGCCTGTAAATAACTGTGGCAAAGCATCTTCAATGCTATCTTTTCCTGTAATAAATTCAAGTTCCTCATCAGAAATCTTAACAATATCTGCCTTCGGAATAAATTCATTAATTCTCTTTCTAAGTAAATCAATGTCATCCCAAAGTGCCAATCTTACGTTAGGGTCAAAACTAATAATTGCTCCACTGTTTGCAGCATATTCAATCGCTTTCTCATGAGCATCCTTCATTGGAAAATCTCCAATTGACACTGAACAAAAATGTAATGCGAAAGCATCCTTAAACCAATCTTCTTTTATTGTTTCAGGCTTAAGAAGCATATCTGCACCTGGTTTTCTGTAGAAAGAAAACTCTCTGTTACCATCATCTTTTAACGCAACAAAAGCTAATGAAGTATTGGCATCATTAATTCTTGAAACATATTCACATCCAATGCCATAATATTCAAATTCATCAACAATTTTGTCACCAAAAGGATCATTACCTAACTGAGTTATTAACTTAGACTCTCCTCCAAGTTTAGTAAATGCTCCACAAACATTGGCAGGTGCTCCACCTACAGCCGGCTTAAAAGATTCCACCTGTTTAATTGGAACTCCTGTATTCCGGGGAATAAAATCTATTAACGCTTCTCCAATAGCTAAAAGTTTCTTCATGTTTACATCCCTTCCTGTTTTTTCTTTTGTATAATTCAATACGATGATACCACATTTTTTACTTTTTGTAACTTTATTGTCTTTATATTAGCTGTTATTTGTGATAAAATTGTTTCAACACAAATATGGAGGTTTTTTATGAGCGAGAGAAAAAACAAGACTCCCGGCACTGCTAAAGATAACAATGCTTTATACATTCTTATTTTTACCGTGGTGGTAGTTATAGGCATTGCTGTTTTCATTTTCAGCAAAAACAATAGTTCAAAAAATAACACTAACAACGCCGGTGCTGTTGCAAATAACAATGCGGGCACAACCGCTTTAAGCGTAGTTGAAACAAATGGCTCATTAGACGGAGAAATTGGCGAAGACGAAACAATTGATAATTATGTAAACTTCTTTGGAGATTCTTCTAAGAAAGCTACTGCCAAAGATTCAATCTTTGGTAAAAACATTAACCAGGTTAAAAAGTTTGAATCAAAACGTAGCATAACACTGGACAATCCAAGCGAAGCTTCAGCAGATTCAAGTGACAAGGGTGATACATACACTTACCTAACTTACAAGTTCAACGGTGAAAAATCCCCAGCAGTCCTTGGAATTCCTGTTAACACTGATTCTAACGCGTGTATGCTTGTATACGTATTTAAGAATAAAGAATTAACAGAAATAAGAGTTCAGTATGGCGAAGTGGGGATGGACCAGTACAACAACATGATCAACACGCTTACAAACACATACGGACAGGCTTCATTCTCAAGAAGCTGGTCTGACGGTTCAAAAGAATCATGGTGGAAATCAAAGGCATACACACTTGATGCCGTGTGCCAGAAAGATGCCATAACACTTTATTATAAAGTTAATTAGTAAACGAAAACAATAAAAGGACTGTCGCTTTTGTAAATTTATCACCAATGCGACAATCCTTTTTTGTTTTATTCCACAAATATATCTTTCATATTTTTATTACTTGGCTTACTCTTAAAATTAACCACTATCTTTTTTAAATCTTCACCTTTTTGCCATCTGCTAAACAAATCAATCTTCATTTCGTATCCACGCATAATTTCTTCAATGCGATTTTCACTAATATTAGAATCCAATTCATATAATTCTCTGATAAATTCAGCCGATGGTAATTTATCAACATCTACTAAACTTCTATCTTTTACTAATCCTAAAAGCTTAAGTTCTGTATTTTGAAAACTTTCTGTTGCAATTTTAAGCATATCTTTATTATTCGCAGGTACGCTATCATTTACAAATAAAGATTTACCGCTGTCATATATAGGTGCAGGTTTTACAAATTCCAAAGTATTGGCATCCCTTAGCACTGATATATTAGCCAAATGTCTATCTCGTCCTGATATTATAAAGTCAGTCATAATTTGATATTCCAAAAAAGGTCGAAGAACAGATTCATCCAGTCCATACATTCCGCACACTTTAATAAAATGCTCGTATGAATTAATATTTTGAGGTTGTTTTTTTGATACTACAACATCGTATGCACTAATAAGTTCAAGACTTTCTGACGTAAAAAGTTCTGAAAAACAACCATACTGATATTCCTGCCCATGTATTTCGATTAATTTATATGGAGTATAATTATCAAACTGTTGCAATTCATGCATCTTTGTTGCAAAAACCTCATTAAAACTTTCAGCAGAAAAATAATCTCTGTTCCCCTTTATCATTCCTCTTTTTCCATTACGAATAGTCCAACATTTTCCTAAAGTTCCCTGCAAAGAACTATTAGGTGTATAATGTGGAACAATATGCGAATCTCTTTGAGTTTCTCCTGCAATATTAATATCATCATGAAATTCATTTACAAACAGATTTACATCTTTCCATTTAAGGCCTGAATCCACTGGAGAAATCCAATAATAATCTGTTAATGACAATCCCAAATTCTTCACCAAAAAATCTTCCGGACTTAACAAACCTTTCTTTTCCAGCATTGTCTTTATATGTCCCTGTTCAATAGGAACTGCTCTACGTTTCCACCACTCCTTTAGCCAATTAGTACTACCTTCTGTGTGCAATGGTGCCAATTCTTCATTTTTTGAATTAAGTTTGTAATTTACTATTGAACCATCCTCAGTCAAATTTATTATTGCAATAGGTTCATCTTTTCTTTTAAAAATGTAAGGATTCATATGCAGCCTCCAATTCCAACTTGCTTAACTCTTCATCCAATTTCCATTGAGCAAGTATATCAATATATAATGTGGATTCATGTTTTACAGGCATAACTTCTCTAGTATATTTTTTCCCAGATTGGCAAAAAACTATATAAAATGATTTCTGTCTTATAAGCACATCGCCATATACATTATATCTCTCTGAAAAAACTTTTTTTCTATATATACATAAATTATATAATTCGTCCATTTCAACATCCAATGCATCTGCTATACTTTTAAGCTGTCCTGCACGTATGTTTTCAACAGGCAATTTCAAATTAACCAAATCATTTAATGTGCTATAGGGCACATCACTTTTTTTAGAAAGCTTATACACTGATATGTTATTTTTCTGCAAATATTCTTTAAGCATAACCTGTCACCTCATTGTTTTCTATAGAAATTAATATACCGTAATTGCGGTATATTATCAATATAAAAATAATAAGTTAATACTTATTGATAACTAATGTTGTTTACTCAATATCTATTAACTTATTACTTTACATCTATATTTGCGAGAACGTTCCGACCCCAATTAATTTTTCTTTTTCTTTGCAATATCCAATGTACATAAAATAGTTGGTATATTTAGCACTATAAAATCTCCTAACAAATCTATTGCAAACAAGCTTTTATGTGTAGATACTTTTTTATCATTGATAAAATCATTCTCAGCACTTATAGAAGAATCGCTTTCAAATCCACTTTCTTCTATTGCAACAGGCTGTATTTCATCTGCCGCATATTCATTTTCTTTTTGAACAATCTGAAAAATACTTATACCGATAATGACACTTAACTCTCACTACTTTAATGAGTCACATACAGCTCTATTACGCTTCGCTTCATTTCGCTGATGCGGCATTCGCCGCATTAAAAAAAGAGAGAATGTTCTTTTCGAAATAACACGACCGAATTTGTAGCCACTG
>OGXH01001894.1_pt1 | contig 15051 bp, 15 predicted proteins | sample 1576241 | NCBI WGS metagenome assembly OGXH01 (sample SAMEA3541529, study PRJEB24748) | human gut metagenome | biome: human gut; feature: human-associated habitat; material: faeces | place: China | collected 2012
CGTGGCTGATCCAACTGTCCCACAAAAGAAGTAGAAGTTGCCATACCACAGGTGGGAGTTACCGAGAAATCAGAAAAATGTCCCACGCCGATTTCTGCACTGTAAGTCTGCAGATCAGGACCGTAAAGCGCCATATTTACCAGAAGCTGATCCCAGTCTTTTATAAAATAGCAGCGTTTCTGTGTTCCGTGTGAGAGAGATTCATCCCTGAATTCTATCAGCCCGGCTTCGGCCAGAAGATTAAGGTGAGGGGACAGGGTTGTAACGGGAATTTTCAGGTTTTGTGCAATTTGTTTAATATTCAGACCTTCTCTTTCTTGGATCAGACGCAAAATTTGTACACGGACAGGGGAACCGAGAGCTTTGAAGATGGCAAGACCATCGGAAACAGAACAGGATTTCATGTAAAAACCTCCTTTTGACTGTATTTACAGGTATATAACACTAAATAAGAATTTTTAGAAAAATACGTTTTGATTAGTTATTTTACCATAAAATTGGTTAAAAAAATATAGGGAAATAGCAAAAAAATAGATAGATTGATGAATAAATAACGGGCATTTATTTTAGATAAAACTAAAATAATAAAAATAAATCAAAAATATATTGACATTTACAGGAAAGAATTATATAATATCAACATAAACCGGAGCTGAAAATAAAAAAGTTGTGCAAAATGACCATAACAAAAAGATGGACTATATATTTTAAAAAAATACGAAATGATTATGGGGTTTGTACAATGGCATCATTGAAACCGGAAGAGCGCAAAGATATCATTGAGAAATTGGCAGCCGCCAATATTGTCCCTACTTCTATGATGGACATTTCCGACGGCCTGTCATCAGAACTGATGCATATCTGCAAACAAAGCAATGCTGGTTGCCGCGTTTACGAGGAGCATATCCCAATCGATTATCAGACAGCTGTTATGGCCGAAGAGTTTAACATGAATCTTACGACTTGTGCCTTGAATGGTGGAGAAGATTATGAACTACTCTTTACTGTTTCCATCGCCGATCATGAGAAAATTTCACAAATGGAAGGAGTTCGTCTCATCGGACATATTACCAAACCCGAACTTGGCTGTGCATTGATTACCCGTGATGGACAAGAATTCGAACTAAAAGCACAGGGATGGAATCCATTAAAAGAAGATAAGCAATAGATTTCATCACATACCTGAAATATTTTTTATCTTATACAACACTGATAATAAGCCGACTAACTTTTTATCAGTGTTTTTTATTTCCAGAAGACTTGCAGAATCCAAAAGTTTCACTACCTTTGCAACCGCAAAAGAGATATTACCGGACCGAACAAGCACGAGGTGCCATAGCTCAGTTGGTAGAGCAAAGGACTGAAAATCCTTGTGTCCCCGGTTCGATTCCTGGTGGCACCACTAACGATTCGGTAATAAAAAAATCCCTTGAACTTTTGAAGTTCAAGGGATTTTTTTATTCCTCGTATTGCAATTTGCAACCGCCTATACTTTAGAACTATGCAGTTTTTTATAAATCTCCACACGAGCATCTATTTCTGCTTGAGTCAAATGCGCAGGAAGTTCAATGGTAGTCCGCGGAGTTATTGCTACCAATACCATATCCCCCAAACCCTTTTTATACTCTTTAATAACATTTTCAGTAAACTGACTGGATGAAATAACATCACGCATTATATTACCTTTTTTCATATCTCTAATTATTTTGTTTTTTATTTTACACACAAGCAGAATATACACTTCCCTATACAGGTTTAGATTGAGCTAAATCTTCCGATGTAGATTTGTTTTCCAAAGAGATATTGATCGCATTCATGCCTTTCACTCCACGCTCAAGGTCAAATGTTACGATATTATTTTCTGCAATATTGCCAATGACATTGTTTACATGAAAAAAGTATTTCTCAACACCTGAAAGGTCTTTAATAAAGCCAAATCCTCTTGACTCATTAAAAAACTCAACCCGTCCTCTCAAGATCGTCGGCTCCTCTTCTTCCTTTTTAGGAGTTGCTATAATTATTTCATCCGGATTAATTTCTTCCTTCTTTATATCCTCTGTCGGAGGAGTCGAAGTTATCATTCCGTTCTCATCTACATAGGCAATCATATCCTCAAAGCTATTTGAGCTGCCCGATAATTTCTTGCTTTCTTTCTTTTTCAGTTTTTCTTCTCGTTTAGCGAGTCTTTTCTTTTCATTTTCACGTTTACCAACTGTCATGGATTTTGCCATAGAATTTATATTTAGTTTTATATTAATTTTAAAGAGATTGTTATTTGTTGATTTCAAATAGTATAACTGGCTTTATTCAGCTTCTTACCCGTCAGTTTCTGAATATCATTAACGAGTTTACGCTCTTCCTGCGAGCAGAATGTCAGTGCTGTCCCTGTATTCCCGGCTCTTCCGGTACGTCCGATACGATGCACATACGTTTCCGGCACATCAGGAAGATCATAGTTGATAACTAAAGGAAGTTCGTTAATATCGATACCTCTGGCTGCAATATCAGTAGCCACCATCACACGTGTTTTGCCCGACTTGAAATTGCCCAAAGCCAACTGCCGCGCTGCCTGACTTTTATTTCCATGAATCGCCTGGCTACCAATTCCCGCCTTGCCCAGTATCTTTACGATCTTATCAGCATTATGCTTCGTACGTGAAAATACCAACACCGACTGATCTTCTGATTTTTGCAAAATCGAAACCAGTAAAAGACTCTTTTCCTTTTTCTCTACGAAATAAACCATCTGTTCAATAGCATCCACAGTCGATGATTTCGGAGTTATGCTGATTCGTACAGGATTCTTCAACAAAGAATTCGTTAAAGAAATAATTGTATCAGGCATTGTAGCGGAGAAGAATAAAGTCTGTTTTTCTTTCGGAAGTTTTGGTAATATCCGCTTGATATCATGAATAAATCCCATATCAAGCATACGGTCTGCTTCATCAAGTACAAAATATTGTATCTTATCCAGATGGATATGTCCCTGATTCATCAAGTCAAGCAAACGTCCCGGTGTAGCAACCAGGATATCAATTCCTTTGTGTAACATGTCAACTTGAGGACGTTGATTTACTCCGCCAAAAATAACCCCATGCCGCACTTGGGTATATTTGGCATAATCATTAATGCATTCACTTATTTGCAAGGCAAGTTCACGGGTGGGCATCAAAATCAACGCTTTAATCCCCCGGCACTTGGCTGCCTCTTTATTCATTTGCAAATGTTGTATAATGGGAATAGCAAACGAAGCAGTTTTACCTGTTCCCGTTTGCGCACAGCCTAATATATCTCTTTTTGCTAATGCAGCCGGAATTGCCTCTCCCTGAATGGGAGTGGGCACTGCATATCCTTTTTCTTCAATAGCTTTTAAAATCGGTTCGGTTATATTTAATTCTTTAAATGTCATAATTGTTGTTTTTGCTGTATCAAAACAGCTATTAATTTATATTGTAAAGGGACTGACAAACTCCATCATGGGAATGAAAATCCCGTAGGTTAAGCCAGTTTATGGGTTGCCAAGAAAAACTCGCGCTCCAGTGTACTCATTACTTCTTTTACACTACTGATTTTTTCAGCGAGAAAAGCATTGCTACCGGCAAAAGCATAGCCTTTTTTCATATTTCCTTTGGCTGCATTATATAAAGCCTTAATAATGCAATAAGGGCTTTTTGTATAATCACATGTTTTGATACAATGGAATGAGCAACTCTTAGGCCTCTCCAGTCCACTATTCACATTGTGAATAAATTCCCCGTCAATAGCTCGTCCTGGCATTCCCACAGGACTTTCAATAATAAGAACATCTTCGGACTTGGAGTGAATATATACTTCCTTGAACGTCTCGGACGCGTCACATTCCTGGGTGGTAACAAATATACTTCCCATTTGTACCCCTGCAGCTCCCAGTTCCATAAAATGTGCAATATCTTCACCTGTCGAAATGCCGCCGGCGGCAATCACCGGAATCTGTTTCTGTTCTTTATAGCTGGATGCAATCATTACCACTTCCGGAATCAAAGCTTCCAAAGCATAATGCTGATCCTGTAATTGTTCTTTTTTGAATCCTAAATGTCCACCGGCTTTAGGCCCCTCCACCACGATTGCATCGGGCAGATAATTATAGTTCTTCTGCCATTTATCGCAGATGATTTTGGCTGCTCGTGAAGAAGATACAATAGGCACTAGCTTGGTTGTACTCTCCGGAGTCAGATATGAAGGCAGGTCGAGTGGAAGCCCGGCACCGGAAAATACCACATCAATCTTTTCCTCGATTGCGGTGCGCACCATATCCGCATAATTCGATAAAGCAACCATGACGTTTACGCCAATAATACCTTTTGTTTTCGCACGTGCTTTCCGGATTTCCTCTTTCAGCCCGTTAATACATTTTTCAGGATAAGTACCTTTCCCTTTGGGGTATAACAAACCTAAACCTGCGCATGATATAACGCCTACTCCTCCTTCGTTTGCTACTGCCGAAGCCAAACCCGAGAGCGAGATACCTACTCCCATTCCACCTTGTATTACAGGTGTTTTTATCTCAATATTTCCTATAAAGAATGATTTCATATGTTTTATTTTGCTTTAGAGCAATTGAACAAGATAAACAGTGTGAGCACACTTTATTCAAGCGCTCAAGATTGGCCCTGTCATTGACTATTTGCCTTGTTGGGTGTAATTTATTAAACCTTTACTCCTGACTTCTTCAAGAGTATTGTGTATTACAAAAAAGTCTAATAAATCTATTTTCAGAATGGAAAGTGCAGGAGTAGATATTCCTGATATTGCACAGAAAAAGAGCCAGAATTAGCAGAACTTAAATGTAATATGATTTTTTGTCTTCCCCTGTGTCAATCAGAAGATTCCTCCGTTGAATCATGAAACGGAAATAACTTATTAAATAAAAGCAGAAGATATTATCTTCTGCTTTTATTCGGATATTAATATCTTCTAGAGTTATTATAACCACCACGACCACCACCGTTAGACGGTCTTTCAGTACGAGGACGTGCCACGCTTACTGAAATAACTTTCTGGTCGTATTCAACTCCATTCAGTTCGTCAATTGCTTTTTGTCCTTCTGTATCATTCGGCATTTCTACGAAAGCAAATCCTCTGGATCTACCAGTTTCTCTGTCAAAAATTACTTTAGCTGAAGAAACTTCTCCAAACTCTGCAAATAAATTTGTTAAGTCAGCATCATTAGTGCCATAGCTTAAACCTGAAATGTAAATGTTCATTTAAAATTTTATTAAAATAAATACTAATTTGGAGTGAGGAGGATAATTAAAGACAAGGACTGCTTGCTAATAAAATATTATAAAGAAGAACTATACGATAATGATTCGTAACTCAAACTCTTGGTACAAAGGTAACACAATAAATCAGAATAATACATTTATACCCGTTCTTTTTCGGAAGAAAGACGATAATTATCATTTATTAGCACACAATTCATCCTAAATCGGCGAGATACACAATTTTGCCTATCATTCTTGATATTCTCTTGTAATATATCTACTTTTGCCATTACATAAATTATCAAGTCCCACTTTATGGATGTCAGAATAGAACCAAGTTGGAAACAACAATTACAAGAAGAATTTGACAAACCATACTTCGAAAAGTTGGTTACATTCGTCAAAGATGAATACAAACGGGCACACGTCCTCCCTCTCGGACATCAGATTTTTCATATATTCAATTCCTGTCCCTTCGAAAAGGTAAAAGTAGTTATCCTTGGACAAGACCCCTATCCCAATCCCGGACAATATTATGGAGTCTGTTTTTCTGTGCCTGATGGAGTAGCTATCCCAGGTTCACTAAGCAACATCTTCAAAGAAATACACCAAGATTTGGGAAAGCCAATTCCAACTTCTGGTAATTTGGATCGTTGGGTAGCTCAAGGTGTATTCCCGCTAAACTCTGTTCTTACTGTACGTGCGCACGAAACCGGTTCTCATCGAAATATGGGTTGGGAAATCTTCACAGACGCAGTTATCAGGAAACTAAGTGAAAAACGGGAGAATTTGATATTTATGCTTTGGGGAAGTTATGCGAAAGAGAAACGATCTTTGATAGATACCAACAAACATCTGGTACTAACCACTGTTCATCCCTCTCCCCGCTCTGCCGAATATGGTTTCTTCGGTTGTAAACACTTCAGTAAAGCCAATGCTTTCTTGCATAGCAAGGGAATAGAAGAAATTGATTGGTAAATAAACGATTTCTCAAAACAGATTATCAGTACCCAAAAACATTCGCTATGAATAAATCAAACAATATCACTCGGGAAGAAATGTGGGCAAAGCAATGCTTGTCTGCTACCGATATTGATTACGCTGTGTGGGAACGGGATAAATCCATACTTCACCAACTTTCAAAAATCTGTCACAACTGCACATTTGTTGTCGATGTTTACAAATGCAATTACACGTATGCATCCTCGAATTTCGTTGATTTACTGGGGTATGACAGTCACAAGATAGAAACTTTGGAAAAGCAGGGAGATTATTTAGAATCACGTATTCATCCGGACGACCGTGCGCAACTGGCAGCATTACAGGTCACGTTAAGCCAGTTCATTTACAGTCTGCCCCTCGAACAGCGAAACGACTATTCCAACATTTACAGTTTCCGTATACTCAACGCCAAGCAGCAATATATACGTGTCACTAGCCGACATCAAGTTTTGGAACAAGACCGTAACGGCAAAGCATGGCTCGTAATAGGCAATATGGATATTTCACCCGACCAAAAACATTCCGAAACAGTAGACTGCACTGTCCTAAATCTGAAGAACGGGGAATTCTTCTCTCCTTCCTCTTTGATAATGCCTTCTTCGCTCAACCTCACTAATCGGGAAATAGAGATATTACGGCTTATTCAAAAAGGGTTGTTAAGTAAAGAGATTGCAGACAAGCTATGTATCAGTATTCACACTGTCAATATTCACCGGCAGAACCTGTTACGCAAATTAGGTGTGCAAAATTCTATCGAAGCCATTCGTTTGGGACAGGAAACCGGACTACTAAGTTAATTAACCCATACGCACTCTTCCTGAAGCTACCAGTCTGTCTAAGGCACCCATTCCACCACACCCACCGCCGGATGCAATCTTCTCCATTCCTCAAATTCCGGATAACTACGTACACCATCCTGAATCACAGCTTGATAATACTCCACTCCCATAATTTTTTCCGTATCAGGCGTTTCGTATTTTAATTTCAGGATAGCCAGTCTCATTTCATCTGTCAATACCGCAGAAATGCGTTCGGCCACCCTTTCAAAGTAGCCATCATACCGAGAGCCTTCTTGGATATGAATCATATCCATTTGCCAAAGTTCTCCCTCCATATCCTGATACCATGCATGCCACTCTATACACGCTTCTGCTGTATGTAATAAATTCGTATATTCAATCTTCTTTACGGACGTATTTTCCGCCAATTCAGCCATCGCCCGAAAGCTGGCAGACAAATCCAAAGGAGAAGTATAAATATGAAAATCAATATCCCTATGTTTCATCAATAATCCTGTACGCAACGAACCTACCAGATTCACTTTGGCACCAATCCCCTCCCATATCCGAACAATACGGGTATCCTCTATAATCTCCCAAGCTTTCTGCTGGTTACGTTTTGCCAATTCAAGAATATCCATCTTTTTCCTTATTAAGTAAGTATGCAAAAATACGAAAAAGGATACATATATAGCTATAAATAACTATTTAATCCCTTGATGGGTTGAGCTAACTTTGTCCGCAAATTCAATTCTTCACCATACAACTAAAAAGAGATTATGATATTCAATCAAACAGAGAAACAGGAAAAAGAGTATTTACAGCAAGTCATAACCACTATCCATGATACGATTAACACCACCAGTACTTCCGTCAAAGAGCATATAGACACCCTGCAGGAGTACAAGGATTATCTATGGTCGAACAAAGATATCGATCCCCACGAAATCCGTTCCATGCGCGAAAGCATATTAAATCATTTTGCATTAGGTGAAAATGTAATTGACAAACGCAGGCGACTAAGCAAAATACTGGATATCCCCTATTTCGGACGAATCGACTTTCAGGAAAAGAAAGACAAAAGCCAAGTTAGTCCGATCTATATAGGAATACATACTTTCTATGACCTCAATCAAAAAAAGAATCTGATTTACGATTGGCGAGCTCCTATTTCAAGCATGTTCTACGATCATGAATTAGGCGAGGCGTTCTACTCCTCTCCGGCAGGCAAAATTAACGGGACGATCTCACTCAAACGCCAATATCGTATTCGCAAAGGAAAAATGGAGTACATGATTGAAAGTTCCGTAACTGTTCATGACGATATTCTGCAAAAAGAACTATGTTCCAATGCCGACAATAAAATGAAAAATATCGTCACGACAATTCAGAGGGAACAGAATCAGATCATCCGTAATGAAAACGCTTCTGTACTTATTATACAAGGTGTTGCCGGTTCAGGAAAAACCTCTATCGCCCTCCATCGTATTGCCTACCTGCTTTATACACAGAAAGGACAGATTTCTTCCAAAGACATATTAATCATCTCCCCCAATAAAGTATTTGCCGATTACATTTCTAATGTACTTCCGGAACTTGGCGAAGAGACCGTTCCCGAAACCAGCATGGGGCAAATTCTGTCGGACGTAATTGACAACAAATATAAACACCAGAATTTCTTCGAACAGGTGACGGAACTATTAGAAAACCCGACACCCGACTTTATCGAACGGATACAATACAAAGCCTCCTTCGAGTTTATATCACTACTTGACAAATTCATCCTTTACATGGAAAACAACTATTTCAAAGCAACAGACATAAAACTCACCAAATACATCACCATTCCTGCCGAATTTATTAACGAACAATTCAAACGATTCCACCGCTATCCCATACGTCAACGATTTGAGACTATGACAGATTACATTCTGGAAATGATGCAACTACAATATAATCTCACAGTTAGCACTCCAGAGAAAAACCAACTAAAGAAAGAGATAAAAAAGATGTTCGCGGGAAATAACGATCTCCAAATCTATAAAGACTTTTTTGAATGGATCGGAAGACCGGAGATGTTCAAGACACGCAAAAACCGCATACTGGAGTATGCGGACTTAGCCCCTTTGGCTTATCTGCATATCGCATTAAATGGGAACAACGTCCAATCTTATGTCAAACACCTTCTGATAGACGAAATGCAAGACTATTCTCCCATACAATACAAAGTGATTCAAAAACTTTATCCGTGTCGAAAAACAATTCTTGGAGACACTTCCCAATCCGTCAATCCTTATGGTTCTTCCACTGCCGATATGATTCAGAAAGCATTTGCAACAGGAGAAATAATGAAACTTTGCAAAAGCTATCGTTCTACTTTTGAGATCACCAGTTTTGCACAAAAAATTCAACCGAACAATGAATTAGAACCGATTATGAGACATGGGGAACACCCCAAGATTCTTCCATTCAAAAATACAGAAGAAGAGATCCAAGGTATTGCGGATTTAGTAAACTCCTTCAGGAACTCCCATTATACCTCATTAGGGATCATCTGCAAAACAGAATCCCAAGCAAAAAAACTTGTTCAAAAGCTCCAGATATATGCAAACGACATCTCACTTTTGTCCAATCAAAGTTCTGCTTATGTAAGAGGAATTATCATCACTTCCGCCCATATGGCGAAAGGACTGGAATTTGACGAAGTAATCATTCCGCAAACAGATGATAAGAACTATCATTCCAATATTGATAAAAGTATGCTTTATGTGGCAGCCACAAGGGCTATGCACAAGCTAACTTTGACTTATTCTGTTTCTTCACCCAGTTGTCGATTCCTGTAATAGAATATAACATCGAAAATTAAAAGAACTACCCGCAAAACAAGAGCCGCTTGAACAATCTCAAACGGCTCCGTAACTCCTTTAACAACATGGTTATCGAGCTAATACAACCACCGGTCTATATTCCTTTTTTCTGCACTGAACTCCACTCCAACTTTAACCAACTCACGCCCGTCTACCTGATAAGGTATCAGATAGCCTTTTTCATCAATCTGCTGCAAAGCCTGTTCGGCAGTACCATTCAGTTTAAATTCAAATACATAAATATACTTCGGAGTTTTCACCACTGCATCCGCCCGTCCGCGGGCACTACGAACCTCTGCTCCGGTAAATTGTCCCATCAATTTGAATACTAAGTAAAATACAACCTGATAATGTCGTTCGGTCTTTTCATTCAGTTCATAAGGGAAATCTGCGAAGAAAGCCTGCAAGCGAGTAAGAAAAGCATCAACATCACCACTCTCCAATTCACGTACAAATTTACCTAGATAAAAGCCCCGTTCATCATCTACCACTGATGTGTAATAAGGAACCAAAAAATCCATAAATCCATATCGTACTTCATCATTGGGAAATTTCAGCAGGTAGTTTCCAAAACGCTTGTCATACCCCTTTATAGTCAAATAGCCACTCTGATAAATCAACGGAATCGGATTATTAGCATCTACCCTATATTCCATAAACGAAGAAGCACTGGCTTCTACCCCATCAATCAACGTACGCAAATCATACTCACTCTTTTTAAGCAGTTCAACTAAAAAAGTAGGAGTACCGGTTTGGAACCAATAGTTACTAAACTTATACCCGTCAAAAACGTTAAGCACACTGAATGGATTGAATACTCCTTCCGCAAACTCGCAAAAATGATAACCGTCATATAAAGCCGTCATCTTGTTCAATGTTTCTTCATAAGTCAGTTCATTTGTTTCTGCCAATCGATTCAGTTCAGGAATAAAAGTATCCTCCAATTCTTGTCGTGTAATACCACAAATCGTGGCATACTGCGGCTTCATACTGATATCATTCAGTTGATTCAAATCACTGAACACACTGACTTGCGCAAACTTAGTCACACCGGTAAGGAAAACAAAACGAAGATAACGGTCTGAACTTTTCAGCACACCATAGAACGCCTTCAATGTCTTACGATAGTCATCAAGTAAAGTGCCATCATCCAACGCCTGTAACAAAGGCTTATCATATTCATCAACCAAGACTACAACTCCACGACCAGACTGTTCACAGGCACGACGAATTACACCTGCAAAACGTCCCGAAAGAGTTTCCTCATCCTCTCCTTTACCATATTTCAGTTCCCATTGCGTCAACTGCCTGCTAAGAATTTCGACTAAAGCCTGGGGAGAATCATATTTTTCCGCGTTTAAATCCAAATGAAATACCGGATATGTCTTCCATTCCTTTTCCATATCAGCTATGGCCAACCCTTCAAATAATTCTTTCTTACCTTCGAAATAAGCTTCAAAAGTAGAAAGAAGAAGACTCTTACCAAAACGACGAGGACGACTTAAAAAATAAGGAGTCTCCGTTGAAGCAATTCTCCATACAAGAGCAGTCTTATCCACATAAAGATAATCTCCTTCGCGAAGTTTCTCAAAAGTCTGTATTCCAATAGGAAGTTTACGTAATATCCCGTCCATGATTTTTTCTCTATTTTGATTATTCAAAGATACGCATTTCCATGGGAATACACATACAAACTCCACAAAAAAGTACACAGTTTCACAGACAGCACTACCATGACTCCATTTTTCATCAAAACTAACTTTGTACCAGACAAACAACATCTCACTTCCTCTTCACTTTGCAAATCCAACACACAATAACCAGAACCAGCAAAATAATTCCATACCAATACCAACCTCCGGTTGTCCTATTAGTAGTTTTCTCAACTCCCGTTTTATGAATCTCTGTCTTAGCACTCATATCCGATAAGCTCACAGACTGTAAATCTACTTCTTGAAGCAGTTGTTTCTCATTAACATTTTTCCTATCCACCACAGTCTTCACCACCATCCCAGCCTTCAATCTAAGCGTATCCACAGGAAATACAAACAACACCTGCTCGATATGCTCCTCCACCACCTCCGAATCCTTTTCTAAAGCAACCTTATTTTTAACAAGACTTTTCCCGGAGCTACTATTTAAACTTGAATCAACCCTAACTTCACTCTCCCTGTTTATCACCTCTTTCTTACTCCTACATCCCGACAGCAATACAGGCACAACCAAAGCCCCCAACAACACAAACAGTAACTCCCTCCCACTCCTCAAAAACTCCTTCACATCAAAACAGGGACAAGCCTTCACATATTCATAAGGTTCAATCACTCCGTCACCATTCAAATCCGGTGAAGTATCCCGATGTCCCAACACTTGGAGAATATTATATTCCCGCTGCAAATCCATAATAATCTGATAAAGCACCCGTTTTTGAACATTCGTCCGGGTATCTGCCGGACGCCCGTTCTCATCCAATCCGCCGATATAACATATCCCGACACTTCGCTCATTCCAACCCTTACAATGAGCACCGGCCAAAGTGACATCCCGCCCCTTTTCCAATTTCCCATCCAAACGGATCACATAGTGATACCCGATACCGTTGAACCCACGTTCCCGGTGCCAACGGTCAATATCTGTGGCAGTAAAATCCAGTCCGGCTTTCGTAGCCGAACAATGTACTATGATAGAATCTATATTTCTCATGATTATTCATTATTAGTTCAAACGCACCAGTTAATAATCCGAAGGTGGCATACGCTTCACACACCCTCTAATCTCACACTTCTTCACTTCCGACTCCTTCTGTATCAACTCCACTTCATGACATTTATGTATCCAGTCAATCTTCTCTTCCTGCTCCTTGCGAAGTTCAATATAAAGCCCGTCTATCTTCTCGTCACGTTGAGTCAGCCGTTCTTCCAGCCAGTCCACCTTTTTACGGCGATTTTCTTCTTCCATACTGTTCACGGATGCTTCCTCTTTCCGTGCATCCGTCTTGCGACAAGTGATATACCTCACTAACCATTTCACAGCTTCCAAACCACCCATAGCGGTAATAAAAGCAAGGATTGTAGTTATTTGCATATTTATATTTTTACGTAGTTATAAAGAAAGAATGAGGCCAAAGCCCCATTCCATACAAACCAAACAGTTCTCAACGATCTATGAATCAAGCTGCCGGATCCGGTGCTTCACCATTACCACCCGAACCACCATCCGGATCCGGAGTTTCACCCCCATCATCCGAACCGTCACCAACACTACCCAAATCATTAATATGATCCAAATCCTTGAACTTCAATCCATCCGAACGAGTAGTCGTCCCGGTAAACAGACGAATATCCGAGTTGGCACGAAAACAGATACGAAGCCCTGAAATATTAGCGATCGTAAAATCTTCCGCCTTCTCCGTCCCTTTGCTTTGGGCAGAAAGGTAAAAATATCCCAGACCGGCGATATTTACCGAACGACCACCCAGCAATGTCTTTCTCAATAACGTACGGAAATCCTTCAATACACTAATCGTTTCACCCTCGCTGACACCGGAAGCAGACGCAATCTCCTTTGCAAACTCATCCAACGTTGCACTCGTATCATACTGATAAGAAATCACCGGATACACTTTCTTTCCTGCTTCTTTATTTGTAGGGTCACACAGGCGAGACACCCTTCTAAATCTAAGCCGCGAGACGCTCAGCGATTTCGGCGTCACGGACCCGGAGGTCATCCTCGCGTCCGACCCCGCGCTCACGCTGCAGGCCGCCGAGCGCGGCCGCATCGACCGCATCCTGCGTGAGCATGATATGGATCCGGAGGGCAAGTATATCGGCTTCGTGCTGCGCAAGTGGCCCGGCATTGAGGAAAAGGCCACCGTGTTCGCCGCCGGCGCTGTGTACGCCTACCTGAAATACAGCCTGACGCCGGTGTTCCTCAGCATCAATTTCCGCACCGACGGCGAGGCCAGCCAGCTCGTCACGGAGCACCTGAGCATCCCGTTTCATGTGCTCGGCGAGCAGATGTCCACGGGCGAGGTGATCGGCGTGCTCTCGCGCATGACGACGGTCGTATCCATGCGGCTGCACGGACTGATTTTTGCCGCCGGACAGGGCGTGCCGCTCATCGGCGTTGCCTATGACCCAAAGGTCACGGCGTTTCTCGACTATGTCGAGCAGACAAACTATATGCAGTTCGAGGCAGTCAACGAAGAGGACCTGTCCGATCAGATTGATGCGGCTGTCGCGCTTGCCGGCAGAGGCGAGGAGCTGCGTCGCCGCACCGAGCTGCTCAACCGTCAGGAGGACAATAACCGCGCCACGGCCGCACGGCTGCTTGGGAAGGAGTAAACGAGCAAAATGATCCGCAGTGCTGTTCTGGTTTCCGGCAAGGGAACAAAATTGCAAAGTCTGCTGGACTCCGTGTTCTTCGGCGAGATCCCGGAGCTGCAGCTCGTCGCCGTCATCTCGTCCGACGCCAATGCCTACGCGCTCAAGCGCGCGCGCAACGCCGGCATCGAGACCGTCGTCGTCGAGCCGGCCATGTTCCCGAACGATACGTCGTACGACATGGCCATCCGCAACAAGCTCAAGGATATGGACATCGAGCTCGTCATCAACGCGGGGTTTTATCCCGGCGTCGGCCGCGAGACGGCGAAGAGCTTTCGCAACAAGGTCATTGCGGTGCAGCCGTCGCTCGTCCCGGCGTTCGAGACGCTGCGCGGCGACGCGGTGCATGAGGCGGTGCTCGCCCGCGGCCTGAAGGTCACGGGGGCGACGGCGTACCTCGTGGACGAGAACGGCGGCGTCGGCCCGGTGCTGCTGCAAAAGGCTGTGCCCGTGCTTGAGGACGATGATGTCACGACGCTCAAGCGCCGCGTGCTCACCGATGCGGAGTGGAAGCTCCTGCCCGAGGCGGTCAAGCGCTTCTGCGCCGGGAAGATCCGCCTGCACGGCGGCCGCGCGCAGCTGCTCGAGTGAAAAGATAAATCGATATGAAGCGAAAACAGCCCCGGACCGTAATTGGCCCGGGGCTGTAAAACTGTTGGAACCTGCGCGCAAGTGCAAAGCGGACAGAGCAGAGGGGGAGCTCGAGGGGGCAAGGCCCGCCTCGAATCCGATTTTGCTTTTTCGTTTGCTTTTTTTTCAGCCGGCCATGAGGTGCACG
>OGXH01001896.1_pt1 | contig 15050 bp, 15 predicted proteins | sample 1576241 | NCBI WGS metagenome assembly OGXH01 (sample SAMEA3541529, study PRJEB24748) | human gut metagenome | biome: human gut; feature: human-associated habitat; material: faeces | place: China | collected 2012
AAATATAGTAGAATTGCTTTTAGGATTTTTGGTTGCACTTGCGATGTCTTTTTTACGCCGCGCGGGTTCTGGATGCCGAGGATCAGCATGTGCTCGGCCATCCAGCCTTCCTTGTAGCCCTGGTAGCTGGCGATGCGCAGTGCGAAGCATTTTTTGCCCAGCAGCACGTTTCCGCCGTAGCCGGAGTTGATGGACCAGATGGCGTTGTCCTCGGGGAACTGGACGATGTAGCGGTTCTCCGGGTCGATGTCCGCACGGGCATGCTGGCCGCGCACGAAATCGTTGGAATCGCCCAGCTGACGCAGGGCCTTCACACCCACGCGGGTCATGATATCCATGTTCAGCACAACGTAGATGGAGTCGGTCACTTCAACGCCGACCTTGGAGAACGGGCTGCCGATGGGGCCCATGCAGTAAGGAATGACGTACATGGTGCGGCCCTTCATGGCGCCGGTGTAAAGCTTTTTCAGCTTGGCGTACATCTCCTGGGGGTCCATCCAGTGGTTGGTGGGGCCGGCGTCCTCCTGCTTTTTGCAGCAGATGAAGGTGTGCGCCTTTTCCCTTCTGACTTTCGGTCGTTCTACTGAGCGTAGTGCTGCTGCGCCGCGTTTCACGCCCGTTCGCCAGAATAAAAAATTCGCTTCACATCTTGGCGCATTCTTATTTGGAAATAGTATTACGCTCCCGGATTTTCGTGATGAATCAAAAAACCGCGCCCTACTCTGGAACATCTCCGGAGCAGGGCGCTTTTCTATGCAATTATCCAGTTGTGCTCTTTCTAAATTCATCCGTGCCATCTGTCCGTGCTTTTCCATTCTGGCGCGTTCTCATGATGGAAATAGTATCACCGCACGATGTAACGTTCCCGGCTTTCCGTGAGGAAACGTTATTTCTCCCATTCCACCCCGTTCCCCCGCAGCCCCTGCACAAATTCCTCCGGCAGCGGCGCGGTGAACGTCATCCTTTCCCCCGTCCTTGGGTGCGTGAAGGACAGCGTGTACGCGTGGAGCATCAGCCGGGGAACTTTTACGCCCTTCCCTGAGCCGTAAATCGGGTCGCCGCAGACCGGATGCCCGATGGACTTCATGTGCACGCGGATTTGGTGCGTCCGCCCGGTCAGAATGTGGACGTCCAGCAGCGTCACGTTCCGCCCGCGCGCAAGCACCGTCCAGTCCGTAATCGACGGGCGGCCTTCGGGGTCAATCGCCATTTTCTTGCGGTCTTTCTTGCTCCGCGCGATGGGCTGGTCGATGCGCCCGCTGTCCTCCCGCAGATTCCCTTCAACCAGCGCGCGGTAGTGCTTCTCCATCTGCCGCTCCTGCAACTGGCGGCTGAGGGCGAGTTGGCTCTGGTCGTTCTTCGCCACGAGCAGCAGACCACTGGTGTCCTTGTCCAGCCGGTGGACGATGCCGGGGCGCAGTTCGCCGCCGATGCCGCTCAAGTGGTCAAGGTGGTGCAGGAGCGCGTTGACGAGCGTGCCGTCCTCGTTGCCGGCGGCGGGGTGAACGACCATGCCGCAGGGCTTCAGGACGACGGCGAGGTCGTCATCCTGATAGAGAATTGTGAGCGGGATTTCCTGCGCGGCGGGCACGGCGGGCTTCGGCGCGGGAATTGTCAGGATAACAATCTGACCCTGTTTTGCCTTTGCGCCGGATTTCGTCTCGACTTTCCCGTCCACCGTGACGTTTCCGTCCGCCATCAGCGCCGCCACCCGCGAGCGAGTCAGCCCGGCGGCTTCGGACAGGGCAACATCCAGCCGACGGCCGTCGCCGGGGATGGAGATAGTGCGCGATTCGAGTGCGTCAGGCATCATTTGCGTCATGATTGATTTTCCTCCAATCTTCCGTGCGGAACACGATGCAGTACGCCATCAGCACCGTGCCGACGACGAGCGCAGCGTCCGCAATATTGAACACTGCGAAGGGGAACAGGGTGATATCCAGCATATCGACGACATAGCCCAGCGCCAAGCGGTCGTAGGCGTTGCCAAGCGCGCCGCCGATCATCAGCGCCGCCGCGGTTCTGCTCCATCCGCTGAGCTGATAGCGGCGGAGGACGAGCCATCCGGCGATAACCGCGGTGACGGACACCACGCCCAGCATCCACGACTGTCCGCTGAACAGGCTGAACGCCATGCCCGTATTTTCAACATAAATCCAACGAAGAATGCCGGGGATGAGGGTGCGCTCATCCGGCAGCGCGACGGCGAGGGCTTTGGTGAAGCGGTCAAGCGCGAGGGTCAGGAGGATGAGCAGGAGAGGCAGCAGCCTTTGGGAAACGGGTTTGCGCATGGTGATGATAGCCCTTTCTGGTGATGATGATTTGGGAAGCGGCGGAATCAGGTCGCGCCCATTGACGCGACAATGTGGAAATGGCGGATAGAGCAGCTTGGGGCGCTTCTGCGGAAGCGCGAAGTTACGGGCGGGGACGCTTTAGCTGCCGCTGCCCTTGCCTTCCACGAGGTTCAGCAGCTGGGTCAGGAAATCCCCGATAATCGGCAGATTCCTTTGCACCAGTCCTTGCAGCAGCCACACCACCAGCGCACCCAGAAGCGTAAACCCAACCGCTGTCCCTAATCCTCTTGCAATTCCGCCTACAAACTGCATCAGAAGACGCTTCTTCCAGTTCTTCTCATATGCAACAAATTCACTGAGCCGCAGCTGCTCCATCCGCAGCAATTGCTCCTCCATCTTGTTCGCCATCCAGACCGCCCATTCCTTCATTCTCGCACCTCTTTTTTGCGGTTTTCATTTTCTGATAGAATCGCATGATCATGCAGGGGATTTCGCCTCTGCGGAGGTGACAAAGGGGCTTTCTGCTTGCTCCCTTCGGCACTTTAAGCCATAGTGGTGATAATCAGAAGTTTTTGATAGGGGGTGGCTTAAGGCAACACCACACAATTCGGCGGCGCGTCTGACGATGTCTTTTCCGCCATCTGCGGCATGCAAATTCCTCGATTTACCTCCAGTAAATCTTCGAAATTTGCATTTGCATCTGACGAAAAATCCATTCGCCAGCCGACCACCTCATTTGTGCGGTGTTACCTTAATTTTGTTCGGAAAAGTATCTGATTTCCCTGCAAAGCAGAGCTGCCCTTTGTTTTTGCTGGTCAGCATTCCCCCGAATGGGGCAAACGATGCAAAGACCAGAAAAAAGGTGGACAAAAAACAAAAAAACACGCGAAAAACGCTTGACATAGCCTATTAGTTATGCTAAACTAACGCTTGCGAATCGCCGGATTAGTTGGAATAAACTATCCGCAAAAGGACTGACACAAGGAGGTCATGGAACATGATGCCGTTGGGCATGGTGGAAATTGGCGAGTCTGGCGTGATTGGCAAAATCACCGGACAGGATGAGGTGCGTCAGCATCTGGCGGAGCTGGGCTTCGTGATGGGCGAAAGAGTGACGGTCGTCAGCAAAATGGGCGGCAATCTGATTTGCGCTGTCAAGGATAGCCGTGTTGCGTTGAGCCAATCCATGGCTATGCGTGTGCTGGTGAACTGAGGAAAAGGAGGCAGAAGGCATGAAAACCCTGAAGGATGTCAAGGTCGGGGAAACCGCGGTGGTTGTCCGCCTGCATGGTGAAGGTGCCGTCAAGCGCCGCATCATGGACATGGGACTGACCCGCGGGACGGAAGTCCATGTGCGCAAGGTTGCGCCGCTGGGCGATCCGATGGAGCTGACCGTGCGCGGCTATGAGCTGAGCGTGCGCAAGGCGGATGCGGAAATGATCGAGGTTCAGTAATTCTGTTTCCCTTACGATAAAACCTGATTTCGCGTCGTTCCAAGCCTTGCACGCGCATACAGTATGGAAGCGCGCTCAACGCAATCGCGAAAAAGGGTCAAGGGGCAATGCCCCTTGCAGAGTCAAGGGACAGAGTCCCTTGCGGAGTCCAGAGGCGGAGCCTCTGGTGGGGTTAGTTAAGACAAATTCGCATAAGGAGGCGCCGAAAATGGCGATTACGATTGCGCTCGCAGGCAACCCGAACTGCGGCAAAACGACCATGTTCAACGCGCTGACGGGTTCTCGTCAGTTCGTCGGCAACTGGCCGGGTGTTACGGTTGAAAAGAAGGAAGGCAAGCTCAAGGGCAATGACGATGTGGTCATTCAGGACTTGCCCGGCATTTACTCCCTGTCTCCCTACACGCTGGAGGAAGTCGTCGCCCGCAACTACCTGGTGAACGACAAGCCTGATGCCATCCTGAATATCGTGGACTCCACCTCCATCGAACGCAACCTTTACCTGACCACGCAGCTGCTCGAACTCGGCACGCCGATGGTCATCGCGATGAACATGATCGACGTGTCCCGCAAGAACGGCGACAAGATCGACATGAAGAAGCTGAGCGCAGCGCTGGGTGTGGAAATTGTCGAGACTTCCGCGCTGAAGGGCGAAGGCAGCGTGAAGGCGGCTGAAAAGGCTGCCGCTGCTGCCAAGAACCGCACGATGGGCGAGCATCCGCACGTATTCACTGGCTCGGTGGAACACGCGCTGGCGCATATTGAAGATCTCATCGGCGGCAAGGTTGATCCCCGCTTCCTGCGCTGGTACGCCGTGAAGCTGTTCGAGCGCGACGAGAAGGTTGTTGCGGAACTGAAGCTGTCCGAAGATGTCAAGAAGGGCATTGAGGAAGCTGTCTCCTCCTGCGAAAAGGAAATGGACGACGACGCCGAGTCCATCATCACCAACCAGCGTTACGCCTACATCAACACCTTGATGCAGAACGCGGTGAAGAAGGGCAAGGCAAAGGGCAGCCTGAGCGTTTCGGACAAGATTGACCGCGTGGTGACCAACCGCGTGCTGGCGCTGCCGATTTTCGCGCTTATCATGTTCCTTGTGTATTACATTTCCGTGACGACGATTGGTAGCCTGCTGACGGACTGGACGAATGATGTGTTCGTTGCGGAAATCGTGCAGGGCAACCTTCAGACGTGGCTGGATGGCGTTGGCTGCGCGGGCTGGCTGAGCGGTCTGATTGTTGATGGTATCGTCGGCGGCTGCGGCGCGGTGCTGGGCTTCGTGCCGCAGATGCTGGTGCTGTTCCTCCTGCTGGCTATCCTTGAAGACGTTGGCTACATGGCTCGTATCGCCTTCATCATGGACCGTATCTTCCGGAAATTCGGTCTGTCCGGCAAGAGCTTCATCCCGATGCTGATTGGTTCTGGCTGTGGCGTTCCCGGCATCATGGCTTCTCGTACCATCGAGAGCGACCGTGACCGCAAGATGACCATCATGACCACGACCTTCATCCCCTGCGGCGCGAAGATGCCGATTATCGGTCTGATTGCCGCGGCGGTCTTCGGCGGCAGCGCGTGGATTGCGACGTCCGCATACTTCATCGGCGTGGCGGCGATTGTTATCTCCGGCATCATGCTGAAGAAGACGAAGATGTTCGCGGGCGACCCGGCTCCCTTCGTCATGGAGCTGCCGGCGTATCACTTCCCGTCTGGCCGCAACGTGTTCCACAGCGTGTGGGAGCGCGGCTGGAGCTTCATCAAGCGCGCTGGCACGGTCATCCTCCTGTCCTCTATTGTGATTTGGTTTGCGAAGACCTACGGCTGGGCGCCCGCGGCGGACGTGCAGCTTGAAGCGCAGCAGACCTACCAGACGGAACTGGCTGATTACAACGCGAAGGCGGAAGCTGGAACGCTGGAAGAAGACGAGGAAGAACCGCAACTTGCGCCCGAAATGGATCGCGCGGCTGGCTCTTGGGGCGCTGTGGCGGATATGGACAACTCCATCCTTGGCAAGATCGGCAACCCGGTCAGCGTGGTGTTCAAGCCGCTGGGCTTCGGCAATATGCCGTCTACGGTCGCTACGGTCATGGGTCTGGTTGCGAAGGAAGAAGTCGTTGGCGTTCTGGGCGTGCTGTATGGCGCGGATGACGCGGCGGACGTTGTTGACGACGAGGACATGACCGAGGAAGAGAAGGCGGAAGCCCTCAGCCCGATTGCGACGGCGTTCAACGAGTCCTCCAACGGTCACGGCCGTCTGGCGGCGTATGCCTTCATGATTTTCAACCTCCTGTGCGCTCCCTGCTTCGCGGCCATCGGCGCGATGAAGCGTGAGTTCAACAATGCCAAGTGGACGCTGGCTGCGGTTGGCTATCAGTGCGCGTTCGCTTACGTCGTCGCCCTGATCGTCTATCAGCTTGGCCTGCTCTTCAGCGGCGCTGGCTTCACCGTTGCGACGGCGATTGCCATCCTGCTGCTGGCTGGCCTGGTGTATCTGGTCGTTCGTAAGAATCCTTACAACGACAACCACCTCACCCAGAAGGTTTCCGCCTGATTTTCCATCGGGCTTAACCGAGGAAAGCGCCGCTGCATCCGGTGCTTTCTGAAACCCCTCTTGTGAACGCTGGAGGGCGGCGCGGGTTCTGCATCATCCGCGCTTCCCCTCCGGCATATGTTCTATCGCGCAAAAGCGGTTTTCCTCCATCCGCACAGGCGCAGAAAGGAACGAATCATGGCAACGTGGATTGTTGGCGGTGTACTTCTGGTGATTGTTGGCGCAGTCATTTGGAAGATGATCAAGGACAAGAAAAGCGGCAATTCTGCTTGCAGCTGCGGCGGCGACTGCGGCAAATGCAAGGGCTGCCACTGATTTTTCTCAAAACTTGTCAGACAAAAGCGCGCTTCCCGGAAACTTCGGGAGGCGCGTTTTTGATAGGTAGATGTGTTCCGCTGTTCTTTTCCTGTCGCCATCCTATGCAGCGTGCGGCGGATGTGGTATAATACTATTTCCAAATTCACCTGCGCCATCTGCTTGCGCCTTTTCCCTTCTGGCATCCGCTCATTCCACTTAGCGTAGCGCTGCTACGCTGCGTTTCATTCACGTTAGCCAGAATGAAAAATTCGCGGCGCATTCTTATCTGGAAATAGTATAATCGGCATGGAAGCATTACAAAACCCGATGAATCACGTCTCGAAATCCACAAAATCCATTTATATGCTGATAAGGAGGACACCCCTCATGAGCAACGCTCTTACCGCCCGCCGTTCCATTCGCAAGTTCCAGCCAACGCCCGTGTCGCCCGACACCATCCGCGCTATCGTCGCCGTCGCCGCGTATGCGCCCAGCTGGAAGAACTCCCAGACCACCCGCTATACCCTGCTGACCAAGCGCGAGGAAATTGACCGCGTAGCGGACGAATGCACGATGGGCTTTCAAAAGAACATCGATACCCTGCACGGCGCGCCCGCGCTGGTTGTCCTCACGACCGTGAACGGCCGCAGCGGCTACGAACGCGACGGCTCGTTTAGCACCAGCAAAGGGACGCACTGGCAGTCCTTCGATGCAGGGCTGGCGGCGGAAGCTTTCTGCGTCGCCGCGCATGATGCCGGGCTTGGCACGGTCATCCTCGGCATTTATGACGAAGGGAAGGTCAAGGCCGTGCTGAATCTGCCGGAAACGGAGAGCGTGTCGGCGCTGATTCCGATTGGCGTGCCTGCGGAATCTCCTGCCGCCCCCAAGCGCAAGGATGTTTCGGAACTTCTGCGCATTCGATAACCGTTTGACAAAAACCAGCCAATTCGCGCTTGTACTCAACTGCCCGTTGTGCTATGATAAAGGAAATGAATGACCCGCCTGGGGTCACAGGGAAAGGAGTCCCCATGATGAATTTGAACGAAACTGCGGCGCGTCACGGCTTTTGCGTTGACCGTGTGCGTGAAAGCGAAGAGCTGCACGGAAAGATGGTGGAAATGCACCACGAAAAGACCGGCGCACAGCTGGTTTGGGTGGATAACGGCGAGGTGAACAAGACGTTCTGCGTCGCGTTTAAGACCCTGCCGGAGGATTCGACTGGCGTATTCCACATTCTGGAACATTCTGTCCTCTGCGGCAGCGCCAAGTATCCCGTTCGTGAACCGTTCGTCGAGCTGCTGAAGAGCAGCATGGCGACGTTCCTGAACGCGATGACTTTCCCTGACAAGACGATTTACCCCGTCTCCAGCCGCAACGAGCAGGACTTCCTGAACTTGGCGGAAGTGTATCTGGATGCTGTGTTCGCGCCGCGCATCCTGCAAGACCCGAACATCTTCTATCAGGAAGGATGGCACATCGAGCTGGACGAAAACGGCGCGCCGCTGTACAAGGGCGTTGTGTTCAACGAGATGAAGGGCGCCATGAGCGATGTGGACGAGCAGATTTACCAGAAGACGCTGGATGTCCTCTTCCCGGACAACTGCTACGGCTGGAATTCCGGCGGCGACCCGAAGCACATCCCCGACCTGACTTACGAGCAGTTCCTGCGCATGTACCGCCGCTATTATCACCCGTCGAATGCGCGTATTTTCCTTGATGGCGCGATTCCGCTGGACAAGGTGCTGACGCTGGCGGAGGAGTACTTGAGCCGCTTCGACCGCCTGGACGAGAAGCACGAAATTCCCATGCAGAAGCCCTTCGCCGCTGAAGCGGAACAGGCGTATGAAATCGGCGCCGAGGAGGATACTGCCGACAAGACCATGCTGACGCTGGCGAAGATTGTCGCGCCGTGGTCGGATACGGTGCGCGTCACGGCGACGGAAATCCTCTTTGATGTGCTGACGGGCAGCAACGACGCGCCGCTGAAGAAGGCGCTGCTGGCGACGGGCAAGTGTCAGGATGTAGGCATGTCTCTGGACAACGCGATGGCGCAGCCGTACATGATGCTGACCCTGCGCAACATTGCCGATGGCAGTGAGCAGGAACTGCGTCAGATGATCCGCGATACCGTGCAGCAGCTGGTCAAAACCGGGCTGGACAAGCACGCGCTGACTGCCTCCATCAACAGCAGCGAGTTTTCCGCCCGCCAGCCGGGCGAACCGTCGGGGCTGCTCCGCTGCATCCATGCGCTTGACGCGTGGCTTTACGGCGGCGACCCGATGCAGCCGCTCCTGTCCGAAGAGCGTTATCAAAAGCTGCGGGAAATGGCAGCGGGCGACGGCTTTGACCGCCTGATGGCAGAACTTCTGCTGGATGAAAGCACGATGAGCATCATCCGCACCGTGCCGTCCCACACGCAGGGCGACGAACTCCGCGCGGAGGAAACGGTGCGCCTGCAGGCGATTCAGGCATCGTGGACGGACGCGGACAAAGAAGCGCTGCGCGTGCAGAACGAGAAGCTGACCGCGTGGCAGCAGACCCCCGACACCGCCGAGCAGCTGGCAACGCTGCCCGTGCTGTCCTTGAGCGAAATCAGCGCAGACCCGCTGCTGATTCCCGCGGCGGAAGCGCAGTGCGGCGCGGCAAAGGTTATCACGCATGATTTGCCCATGAACGGCGTTACCATCATGCACTGGTATATCTCCCTGACCGATTTCACCTTGGATGAACTCAAGTGCCTGTCGATACTGCCCGAACTGCTGGGCAAGCTGCCGACGAAGCGTCACGATTCGCTATCCCTCTTCCAAGCCATCAAGCGCGATATCGGCAAGCTGACGTTCCAGCTGCGCGTCATGTCCCGCTGTGCGGAAATGGCGACGCCCGTGCTGGACGTGAGCTGCTCCGTGCTGGATGCGAACGTGGACAAGGCAGCCGCGCTCGTGCGGGAAATTCTGACCGAAACGTGCTTTGACGACAGGGCGCGTGTGCAGACGCTGATTCTCCAGTTGAGCGAGATGGCGAAGCAAAAGGTCATCAGCGACGGCCACAGGATGGCAATGTACGCCGCATCGGCGACGATGAGCGCGGCCTCGGCAGCGCGGGAAGCCTTGAACGGTCTGAGTGCCTGCATGGTGCAGAAGGCGCTGGCGGAGAATTTCGACGCGCAGTACGCGGATTTCCTTGCCCTCTGCGAGCGGTTCAGCAAGGACAGCGCGGTGCAGTCCCGCGTCACGTTCAGCCTGTCCACGAATAAGGCGCTTGCCCCCGCCGCGATTCTCTCCGCCTACCCGGTCGGCACGCCCATCCCGGATGCCGCGCCGTATGTCAGCGACCTGCCTGCCAAGTGCGCCTACCGCATCCCGGCGCAGATCAGCTTTGCGTCGCTGGGCTATGATTACCGCCGTGCGGGCAAGGTGTACAGCGGTATTGCGCGCGTGATGAGCAACATCCTGTCCCTAAGCTACCTGTGGAACGAAGTCCGCGTGCAGGGTGGCGCATACGGCGCAGGGCTGAACACCAGCGAGACGGGGCGCATGGTCACTTACTCCTACCGCGACCCCTCCCCGGCGCGTACGCTGGGCATTGACCGCAGCATGTCGAAGGGTCTGCGCGACTTCGTGGCGGGCGACGAACGGATTGACAAGTACATCATTTCCACCGTCGGTGAAAGCGAACCGCCGCTGGGTTCGGAGAACCAGATTCTTGTCAGCGACGAAAATCGGCTGTGCGGCATCACGCCGGAGGATCTCTGCCGCGAGCGCGCGGAAATGCTCTCTGCCACCAAGGACGCGCTGCTGACGTGGTGCGGCGTGCTTGAGCAGATGGCAAAGGACGGCGGCGTGTGCGTCGTCGGACATGACGGCGCGATTGCCGCTTGCGAGAAGGAAGATTTGACGGTTCTGTAAGGGATATAACGTAAAAAGACCCGCTGTTCACCCCCCATGCAGGGATGGACAGCGGGTTCTCGTATGCTATACTATTTTCACTTTCCCCATTCCACCCGAATCTCAAACGGCATCTGCGCATCCGTCGCTTCGTCATTGTCCCAAACGTGCACCTGATAGCTTTCCGGCGCGCCCAGCACGACGAAGTACAGATACTGCGTTTCCTCCGGAATATCGAAGGACACCGCGCCCTCCTGCGCCGCAGAGGAATCGCTGTACGCGCGCGTGCCGTCCGTCAAGTATGCCACGAAACCGTAGCGCCAGCCCGGCGCGGCATCCACCGCGTTGTAAATGCGTGTGTGACCCGTCAGGTTCTCCGGGGTGTATAGTACAGACCGGGGTCGTCCGCCGCCAGCGCCGCGGTCATCAGCGTCATCGGCACCAGTGTGAGTGCCAACATTCGCCTGAGCTTCATGCAAATCCTCCGTTTACGGAATGCGGAATTCTGTAAACAGCGTCACAATACGCTGATTCATCAGCTTGACGCACTCCCATCTCGTTTTGGCATCCACATCCATGCGCACCCGCGCGCCGCCCTCCTGCCAGAGATTAACCCGCAGCATCCATTTATTTTCCGCATCCGGACTCGATTTGCGGATATTGAGATAGCCCGTCGCCACAGACACGGGGGTATCCGCATCATTCTCTGATCCATTCAGCCAAATGTAGCAGGTGCTGTCCGGGCGCACATCGTAATAATCCGACGAAAACAGCTGGTCATTCGCCCGAAAGCCGTTTTCCAACAGTTCGGCGGTGTGCGCCCGCAGCGCTTGGAAATCAACCGCTTGAAGTGCCTCGTTCGAGATGCGTTCCGTGTAGAAATGGTAGAAGAGCGCGCCGCAGAGCAGCACGAAAAGTGCCAGTACAGCAACATGCCAGCGCTTGATTTTCATTTATTCAAACCATCCCTTCGGCAGCACATCCCGCTGATGCAGCAGCATGTCGTCGAAGAGCTTCTGACCGTCCTCCAGCGTCACGCCGCCCAATTGCGGGTCGTTCATGAACGTGGAGAGGCCCAGCTTGCGGTCGCAGTGCAGCGCCGCCTGCAAGGTGTTTTCCTGATTGTAGACGTGGCGCGCTACCAGCGGCAGGATGTTCGCCGGCATGTCGCCCGCGCAGATCGGGTCGATGCGCCCGCGCGAGAACAGCGCGTTCGTCTCCACCACCGCGCCAATCGGCAGGTTCGGAATCTGCCCCTGATTCGGCACGTTCACGTTGCTGACCATGTTCCCCAGCCCCAGCAGCGCCTTGAGCAGCAAATGCCCTTCCTCACCCGACGGCGTGAGGTCAAGCGGCTCTTTTCCGCTGAGCAGGTCGTCCGAGCGCTGCATCCGCTTCTTCAGGTCGTCCTCGCGCCATGACACAGGCGTCAGGTCGAATTTCCAATGGTGCGCCGTCTCCGGACTGTGCAGATACCACTGCGGCAGGAACTCCACCAGATGGCGGTCGCCCGCCGCCGCAATCGCCCCGTAGCGCTGGAACAGGTCGAACTTAACCTTGTGCGCGCACGCGAAGTGGCTGTTCATCCAGTTGTCTGACCCCAGCTGAATGCCTTCGGGATGCTCCTCCACAAAGCGGGCGTACAGCGGCATCAAATCCATGCCCTGATAGCTGGCAGAGGTAATCCAAGTGAAGTGGTTAATGCCGGTGACAGTGGTGTACAAGTCCTGCCGCTTCACGCCGGGAATGTGCTCCTGCTCATCCAGCATCGCGCACAGCACCTTCTGCGTGCCGAACACCTCGTGGCAGCAGCCGAACGCCTTTACCTGCGGGAATACCTCGTACAGCGTCCGCACGCAAAGCGTCATAGGGTTCGTATAGTTGATGACGAACGCGTTCGGCGCGAAGTCGCGAATCGCTTCGGCAATCTCGACAAACATCGGAATTGTGCGCATTGCCCGCATGAAGCCGCCCGCGCCCACCGTGTCGCCCACGGACTGATATACGCCGACCCGCTCCGGCAGGTGTACATCGCCGCGCATATGCGCAAACGTTCCCGGCAGAATGCTGATGACGACGAAATCCGCGCCCGTGAGCGCCTCCTGCAAGGAACTGCTGACTTCAAACGTCCACTTGGATGCCGCGTCGGGATGCGCCGCCAGCATCGTGCCGATTTTCTGATTGCGCTCCGCCGCCTCGCGGTCAATGTCGTACAGCCGTACCGTGCCGCTGATTTGCCCGTCGGAAATAATGTCGCGCATGAAACCCCACGCCCATCCGCGCGAGCCGCCGCCGATGTAAGCCACCGTCAAGCCTGTCACCTTGTTGCCTTGATGCGTATACATTGCACTTTTCCTCCTTGCTGGCTGATTTTCAGCCTGTATCGACATGATAGCACAGATGCGCGGGTTTTGCAATGCGCGAAAGAGATTCATCTTTTCCATTAGTAGGCATTTATCTGCTGCAAAAACAGCTTCCCCTTTCAGGAAAGCTGCTATCATTTTATGCCTTAGTCCTGTCCAAGTAATTCTGTCGATTCATCTTCGAGAATGTCGCCCAAAGTCATTCCTTGAATGCGGCATTGCGCCAGCGCTTCCTGCGGCGTGGCATATTCGCCAATCAGCGCATACGCCGAATCGCGCTTCACGCCCGTCAGGCAATACTGTGCTCACCGGGTGATACATCGAATCCGTCTGAAAACGATATTCCTGCCCTCGCCAGCAAAAATCCAAGCCGAACCAATGCCCGTCGGATGGCGACCATTCCCCGGTCTATTGGGAGAGAAACTGCTCACGGGTCATTTGATTCGACTTCCTCCGCCACTCCCGCTAAAATCCACTGAATCGTCTCATCATCCAGCAGCAGATACTGCGGCGTGACCCGCGGCTGCCACTCCGGGACGCACGCCGCCAGCGCGTCCGCGTGGTGGATTGCCAAAGTGTAGCGTTCTCCATTCACGCCGGGGAAGCCCACTTTTCCATCCGCGCTTTCCGAGTGCTGCGACCAAAGCTGTGTCAGCACCGCTTCCCATGCGTAATATGCTTCCATCTCTGGCGACGCTGCCGGAATCGCCGCATCCTCATCCTCCTGCCGCCACAGCACCTGATAATCCTCCGGCGTGCCCTGCCGGATTTCCGCATTCGTCGTCTGCCAGCCAGAATCGAGCGTGAAGCCGGTGTTTTGCATAGGCGTGCTTGCCGTCTGCGGCACGATATGCTTTTCGGCATAGAGATAGAGGATTTCGGCGCGGCTTCCGTCAGCTGCCGTCTCCGTCACCTGCTGCCACTTGACGTAGAGTGGGGTCATGCTTTCGTGATAGTCGAACGATGTGACAAGTCTGCCGTCTGCCAGCTTGGACAGCTGAATCCCGTATTCGCTCGTCGAAATCGGGCGCGTTTCGTTCATCAGCCAATCGAAGCAGTATAGATTTGCCAGCCCAAGGATGCACACAATCAGCGCACCCAGCAGGATATTGCGGAGGGTGCGGCGGCGCTTCTGCTTCCGCAGCGTCTGGGCGGCGGCGTCGAACGCGGCGCGCGAATCCAACGCGCCTTTTTGTCCGGCGGGCAGGTCAGCTTTGAGCTGATTCATGTATGCGGCACATTCCGCGCACGTCTGCACATGCGCCGACACCATATGCTTGCTCCCGTCGCTGGCGACATCATCCAGCACCAGCGGCATCAGGTCGCGGACGATTTCACATTCCTGCTTCATTCCTTGCATTCTCCTTTCATCGCGTCCAGCAGCATTTGCTTCGCCCGGTACACCGTTACGCGCGCCCAGCTTTCGGATTTCCCGAACAGCGCCGCAATCTCCTTGCTGGACAATTCGCAGAAGGTTTTCAGGGTGAACACCTCGCGATACGGTTCCGGCAGACGGTGGAGAGCTTGATGCGCACTCAGGGCGAGACTGTGTTCCGCGACCATCTCCGTGAAATCCGGGACGGACGCCTCCGGCACATCGTCGAGCGGCAGCGGCGACTGCCTGCGCATGATGCGCAGAAACTGATTCCGTGCAATCGCGCAGAGCCATGTGCCGACCGCCCTCGACCTGCGCAATGCCGGACACGACTTCTCTATGGACGATGGCTTCAATCTGCTGAAACTGCACGTGAAAGAGGCGGAAAAGGATGGAGCACTGAACTATATAGCCTCTACCTACGATCCTTACGACCAGATTATCCGCGATGGTCTGTATCCCGGTGGACGCAAGGTAATCACTTTCGCCAACATCCTGCAACATGACGTTTTCCCGTTGGCACGCATCCTGCAACTGGTATTGAAGTATGGTGAGCAGGAAATGCGCCGCCCCGTCGAGATAGAGTTTGCCGCCACCATGAGCCGCGAACAAGATAAATCGGGCACTTTCTACTTGTTGCAAATACGTCCTATCGTAGACACCAAAGAAATGCTGGATGAAGACCTCACCGCCATACCGGATGAGAAAACCTTGCTCCGCTCCAACAACTCGCTGGGTCATGGCATTATGAACGATATCTATGACGTCATCTACGTGAAGACGTATTTTGACCTGTTCACAAAGATGGCGGTACTCGCGCTCGTTCAGCCGCAACGGG
>OGXH01001898.1_pt1 | contig 15038 bp, 14 predicted proteins | sample 1576241 | NCBI WGS metagenome assembly OGXH01 (sample SAMEA3541529, study PRJEB24748) | human gut metagenome | biome: human gut; feature: human-associated habitat; material: faeces | place: China | collected 2012
AATTACAGCTTTGTCTATAATGCGCTTCTCTTTTGCGGAGGTTGAGGGACGGAGATACCGACAGGAGGTTCCGGGCCACCGTCACGATTGAACAAATTAGCGATTTTGGGTAATTTATCCTTATGCGCTTTCACCCAAGCTTGTGCTCCTAATAAGCCAAATTCCTCACCGGCGAATCCGATAAATAAGATCGTGCGCTTAGGCTTGGCTCCGGATTTGGCGATCATGCGAGCGTAATCCTTTTCCATCTGCAAGGTAACCACCTTCATATTGATTAGCTGCTGTTGCACCTCCCCATAAGAATTGATCTGATATTTTCATTTAAAAAGCCCTCCTTCTATGGTTATTAAAACATAGAAGAAAGGCTTTTATAATTGAATAGCTTTCGTTTTTAACAATGTTTAAAAATTTTAGAATTAAATATTTTTTATTATTTAACACTGTTTAGATTCATCCATTAATATTGGATTTGAAGAATGTCTTGTACTTTCTGATTTAGATGTAAGTTGTAATTTTTTATTAAAATTATTTTCATAATCTAAAGAAAAATAAGAAGCATACAATAAATCCAATAAAAAATAAATAGATAAATTACTATTAAAATTTGCAATATTATGCGTTAAATTTTCTCTTGTAGAAATATACAATTTAGCATCACTCATTTGACTTAACGTATTTTCTCCAAAAGAAGTTAAACTTAAAAAAGGAATATTTTTCTTTTGACATGTTTTTGCCATATTGATAAGTGTCTTGGTTTCCCCAGAATAAGAAATAAAAATCACACAATCCCCTTTAGGAATACAATTTACTTCATAACGTTGATAATTTAAATTATTAGTAATATATACATTCTTTCCTATTTTCATCATTTTTTCTTTAAATGATTCTGCTATATTTAAAGCTGTTCCATATGAATAAATATGAATATTGTTATTATTATTTAATAATTGAACAGCTTTTTGAAATAAATCATGATGTAATAAAGATAATGTATCTTTAATTGTTTCTTCATATAAAGAACCCATTTTATTAGCAATTTTAAAAATAGTATCTCCTTGATCAAAGGGTAAATTAGGATCAACTACTCCAAATTGTTGATTTAAATACTCAATTTCACTTAAATAAGCCTTCTTAAAGTTATCAAAACCTTCAATACCTATTTTCTTACATAAATTTAAAACAGTCGCTGGTGATGTATAAGTTTCTTTAGCAATACTTCTTGCTGAATAATTTTTTATCTTTTCTCCTAATTGAATAATAAAATCAGCAATTATAATTTCACTTTTAGAAAAATCAACTTTATTTGTTAGTTTATCAATTAATAACATACCATCACATCCTTTTTGATATCATAGCATATAATAAAAAAGAAAACAAAAACACAGTTTTTCTACAAAAAATCTTTTCATGTTATTATATAAAAACAAACACCCTCCATTAATTTATTTTATATAAGAATTATTTGCTTCTCTTATAAAACATTTCTAATTTTGAAATATTATCAAATCATATCTGATTTTCGCCAAAAAAGGCCTTCTGAACAAGCTATCTTTTGCATAAGTGCCTGTATTTCCTTTGATGGATTATACACTGTTAAATTTAAGTTATCCCACTCAAAAACCACAAGAACAGTTTCATCTGGAAGCAATATATTCAACCAACCTGAATGGTTATTCATGATTGTATTGATTGCATCCTCTAATATTTGTAAAGATGGTCGGTCAATCCAATCATCCAATTGTATGGATACATGATAATAACACATTAATTTTATAATGATATTTACAAATTTATCTTTCAGCAAAAAATGTTTATCACTATTGAGTAAATAACATTCCACATCAAAAAATTGTCCTCTTGAACTTGGTTTTACCTGTTCAGGAAGAAAATCTATCACATAGCATGGCTTCTCTAATAATTCTTCAATTTTACTTACTGTTTGTTCCACTTTAGTTCACCCATCCTCTTTTAAATATTCTTCTTATAATATAACACTTTATTCTAAAAACATCTTTTACACCTGTCCATTTATTAAATTTAATATCTTATTTGGTAAATATTGAGCAATCAAAAAAGATGCCTATTGAGCATCTCTTGATTGAACTAAAATAATATTTTCATTATTTTCAATAATTGTATATTCACCTTTAACTTCATTCGATACACATAATGGATCATCTCTTTTAAGCAAATAATGATCTAATGTATATTCAGCTTGACTAATAGAAAGAATACTTTCATTTAAAGCAAATAATGAAAAATAATAATATTCTTGATTATATATATGATGAATTCCAGGTTTTAATAATTGAATACAGTTTTGTTGATCAATAACCTTTATAGAAACATCTTGATATTTTTCAAGCAAACACATAACTGCAAAGAAATGATCTAAACGTCCTCCGGTAACACCATATAATTCAATTTCATCATAACCTTTAGAAATTGCATATTCGATAGCAGCATGCGTATCCGTAACATCTTTTCTTTCCGGTAAGATTTGAATATTTAAATCTTCTAATGATTTTCTATTTTGTAAAGAATCAAAATCGCCTATTGCAAACCTCGGTGTTATTCCTTGCTTTAATAATTCTTCTACCCCATGATCAACACCAATATAATCTCTATCTTGAGGTAATGTCATATTAAACAAATGTGTTGCACATAACGCTATTTTCATTTTAAAGAAGTAATCCTTTGTGTGTAATCATCACTATTAAATACATAACTTCCAGCAACTAAAACATCTACTCCTGCATTTTTACATTGTTTTCCAGTTGTAGCATTAATACCACCATCTACTTCAATTAAATAGTGTGTACTATTTTCTTTTCTTCTAGTAGCTAGATCTTTAATTTTATCAAGAGCAATTTCTTTAAATGATTGTCCACCAAACCCCGGTTCAACTGACATCACTAAAACAACATCTAATAAAGATAAATAATCTTGAATAGCATCAACCGGTGTATTTGGTTTAATACTTATTCCTACTTGTACATTATTTTCTTTAATATGATGAATAAGTGCTAAAGTATCTTCTTTATTTTCCATTGCTTCAATATGAAAAACAATTAAATTTGCTCCACTTTTAATAAATTCATCTACATACTTTTGAGGTTCACTGATCATTAAATGAACATCTAAAAATAAATTTGTTACTTTAGAAACATCTTTTAAAATACTATATCCAAAAGAAATATTAGGTACAAAATGTCCATCCATAACATCATAATGAAGCCAATCAGCTTTTCCATTTTCAATTTTTTCAATATCATCTTTCAAACAAGCAAAATTTGCTGAAAGAAGAGAAGGTGCAACTTTAATCATATCGTTTCTCCTTTTTTTCCTTTAATTCTTTTAACATTGTTAAATAATGTTCATAACGTTCTTTAGAAATCTTTCCTTCATCAACAGCCTCTTTAACAGCACAATGAGGTTCACTATCATGCAAACATCCTCTAAACTTACAATCAGTAGCATATTCATCAAAATCATGATATGCTCTCGCTGCTTCTATTGGTTCCATCTCTAATTCAAGAGATGAAAAACCAGGAGTATCTGCTACATAACCATCATATAAATTCATGAGTTCAACATGTCTTGTCGTATGTTTCCCTCTTCCAAGAGCTTTCGATATTTGATTTGTTTCTAAATTTAAAGAAATATCTAACGCATTTAAAAGCGTTGATTTACCAACACCACTTTGTCCAGTAATCACAGTCACTTGATCTTTAAAGATTTCCTTGATTTCATCTATTCCTTTATTTTGTTTAGAACTTGTTTCAATCACAGTATACCCTGCATTTCTATATTCTTGAATATATTGATAAATAGAGTCATCCCCTTCAATATCCATTTTAGAAATAACAATGATTGGTCTAATGTGATAGTGTTCTATCAATAATAAGAACTTATCTAATAATATTGTTGAAAAATCAGGCTCTTTTCTTGAAAAAACAAGTAATGCTTGATCAATATTTGCAATCGGTGGTCTTCTTAAAACATTTTTTCTCTCTAATATTTTGAGAAGGTAACCATCATCATGGTTACCTTTTTGAAATTCTACAAAATCACCAACAACTGGTTTTATATCTTGTTTTCTAAATTTTCCACGGGCACGACATTGATGAACTTCATGACCATCATCAATGTAATAAAAACCAGCTAATGCCTTGACAATACGCCCTTTATCTATGTTAGTCTTCATAATAATAGATTGTAATTGTTGTTCCTTTTTTATCTACTTTTGTTCCTGCAACTATACTTTGTTTATAAACTGCACCAATATAACGTTCATCTCCACCAGATTCTGGGAATTGTGTTCCTTCCATAGAAACGGTAAATCCCAAGTTTTCAAGATTCGACTTCGCACTATCAGGTGTTAAACCAACAACAGAAGGAACTGTTTGACTATATCCTGTAGAAACCGTTAAAGTAATATTTCTATTTGTATCTGTTGGATCTACTTTATAGCCTTTCGCTAAATTTTGATCAATAACGGTACCTGCCGGTTGATCAGAAGTTTGTTCACGTTTTGTAACATTGAATCCTAAACCACTCAATTTATTATAGGCATCATCATAGCTCATACCTGTATAATCATCTAAAATCACATAGGATCCTTTAGAAATCGTAAGTGTAATTGTACGATCTTTATCTGTAGGATCTTGTTTATAACCTTTTTCTAAACTTTGTTCTAAAACTGTTCCCGCCTTTTTATCAGAAACTTCACGTTTTATATCAACTTTAAAGCCAATCTTATTTAATTTCTTTTTAGCTTCATCATAACTTAATCCCGTATAATCATCTAAAACAATATATTTACCTTTTGAAACAGTAATTGTGATAACATCTCCTTCTTTAATAGAAGAACCTTTTTCTGGATCAGTTTTTGTAATTAAACCTTTTTTATAATCATCAGATAATTCTTTAAAAACTGTCTTATTAATTGTAACATCATAATCTTTTAATATTTTTTCTGCTTCACTTTGTTTCAATCCAACTAAATCTGGCATTACATTTGGTTGTTTATTTCCACCAAAAAGTAAGAAATAACAAATAATTCCAATAATCAAAACAACACCTGCAACGACTCCTGCAAGAACTTTAGGATTTTTTAATTTTTCTAAAATTTGTTTTCCTTTACCATTATTATTCTTCTTTTCAACAGCTCTTTCTTCAACTTCTTCTGGTTCTTCTTCATCAAAGATTTGTCGTGGATTTACAACAATCGTAGGATCATTCACTTCATCACTATGATCAAAAACAAGTTTTTCTTCATCTGTTCTAGATAAACATGTTTGTAAATCTTCTAACATTTCCGTAGCACTTTTATAACGATCATTTAAGTTTTTAGCAGTTGCTTTAATAATAATATTTTCTACTGATTGAGGAATAGATGGATTAAATTCTCTAAGTGATGGTAAATCTTCTTGCATATGTTTTAAAGCAATATTCACTGGAGATTCACCATTAAATGGTACTTGTCCTCTTAATAATTCATAAAAAACAATTCCTAAAGCATAAATATCACTTTGAACTGTCGCTTTTTCTCCTCGTGCTAATTCTGGTGCTAAATAATGAAGAGAACCCATAATCACATCTGTTTGTGTAAACTGTGTAAGTGATTGAATAGAAGCAATTCCAAAATCAGCAATCTTAGCTGTTCCTGTATCCGTTACTAAAATATTTTGTGGTTTTAAATCACGATGAATAATTCCCATTTGATGTGCTCTTGCTGTTCCTGAAAGTACTTGTTTCATAATGTCAATAGCTTCCATTACATGTAAAGCTCCTCTTTTAGCAATTAATTCTTTCAGTGTTCTACCAGGTACATATTCCATGACAATATAGTATTGATCATTATCTTCACCAACATCATAAATTTCAACAATATTTTTATGTGAAAGCGCAGCTGCTGCTGAAGCTTCTCTTTGAAATCTTGCAATATAAATTGGATCTTTCGCTAAAGATGTACGTAATATCTTGATAGCAATTGTACGATTTAAAATCGTATCATTTGCTAGATAAACATCTGCCATTCCTCCTTGACCAATAATATCAATCAATTCATAACGTTCAGCAATGATTTTATTCATTTTTTAACGTCCTCCTTCTATTAACACAGCAGCAATATTATCATGTCCACCATGTTCATTTGCTTGTTCAATCAATAGATGAACTTTATCTTTAACATTCATATTTTTTTTAACAATATTTAAAATTTCCTCATCTTCTAAAGAATTAAATAACCCATCACTACAAATCAAAATATTCTTCCCATTTAATTTATACTTTTGAATATCTGGTACAATATTCATTTCAACACCAATAGCTTGCATTAAAACATTCTTTTGACGATGATTCTTTCCTTCTTCTTCAGTAATCGCACCTCGTTGAATAAGTTCATTCACTAATGTATGATCTCTTGTCATTTGAATAATTTCTTGATCATCATAAACATAAATACGACTATCACCTACATGACAAAAGAAAGCATCATCACCATCAACCACCGCAATCGCTACAGTTGTTCCCATTCCTTTCGTATCTTCTTGCATATTAGCCATTCTTTTTACAATTTGGTGAGCTTCTAAAACAGTATCCATTAACCAATTTGTCACTTCTTCATCATCCAAAAAAGGTGGATTGGCTTTAAAACATGTAAGTACATGTTCTTCTACAACATGAGATGCAATTTCTCCTGCCTTATGTCCTCCCATACCATCACAAACAACACCTAAAACCTGATCTTTCAAATTAATTGCTGTTGCTGCCTGGTCCTGATTTTTTTCTCTGATTTTTCCAATATCAGTCAATGCATAATATTCCATTATATCACCCCACTACGTTTTGCTCTTAGCTGACCACATGCTCCATCTATATCTCTACCATGTTCTTTTCTAACCGTACAGTTAATATGTAATCTTAATAGTTCGTCTTTAAATTCCTCTACATGACTACTTGGTTTAAAACCATGTTCATCAACACTATTATAAGGAATTAAATTCACATACGCATTCAATCCTCTCATATAATGAGCAAGCTGTCTGGCATGTGCAAGTGAATCGTTGACATCATCTAATAAAATATATTCAAATGTCACTCTACGATTCGTTTTTTCGATATAATCTGCAACACTTTTTCTTAAAGCATCCATATTAAACGCTTTATTTACAGGCATTAATTGGTCTCTAATTTCATCATTAGGGGCATGTAAAGAAATAGCAAGGTTTGTTTGAATCCCTTCATTGCTATATCTTTCAATCATATTGACAAGTCCACATGTAGAAATCGTAATATGTCTTGCTCCAATAGCTAAACCATGAGGATGATTAATAATTCTAACGAATTTCATCACTTCATCATAGTTATCAAAAGGTTCACCTGTTCCCATGACAACAACATGTGAAACACGAATACCTGTATCTTTAGTGACTGCCATGACTTGATTCACCATTTCACCAGCTGTTAAGTTACGTTGTTTTTTTAAAAGTCCACTAGCACAGAATGCACATTGCATATTGCATCCTACTTGGCTTGTTACACATAATGATTGACCATAATCATGTCTCATTAAAACGGCTTCTATTAAGTTACCATCAATCATTTTAAATAAGTATTTGATAGTTCCATCACTTGATACTTGTTTTTCTTGTATTTCAAAGGTATCAATGATGCATTGTTTTTCCAATTTTTCTCTTAAATCTTTTGATATATTAGACATTTCTTGAAAATCAAAAGCATTTTTTTGATATAACCATTGAAAAACCTGCTTTGCTCTAAAAGGTTTTTCATTGATTGATTTAAAATATTCAGTTAATTCTTCTAAAGAATAATTATATAAATGTTCCATCTTCTATCCCTTTTTCATTTTACACATATAAAATCCATCTGTGTGATATTCATAATTTAAAATTGTACGTTGTTCAATAACTTTCATATCAGGATGTTTTTGAATAAAATGTTCAATCATCATTCCATTTTCCTTTTTATTGATTGTACATGTACTATAAACCATTGTACCATCATTTTTCAATAAATTATACGCATTTTCTAATAAAAGTGCTTGTAATGGGATTAAACCATCCATCACACTCGAATCATGATATTTAATTTCTGGTTTACGTTTTAAAACCCCAAATCCTGAACAAGGTGTATCTAATAAAATACGATCAAACGTTTCAGGAGGATAGTGTTCTATGAGCTTTGTAGAATCACCTGCTTGAACATGTACGTTTTTAACACCTAAACGTTTTAAATTATGTTCTATTAATTTTACTTTGTGCTTATATAAATCATAGGCTTCTATTTTTCCTTGATTTTCCATTAATGCTGCAAGATGTGTTGTTTTACTTCCTGGAGCACTACACATATCTAAAACGTAATCTGTTTTTTGAGGATCTAAAAGTCTTGCTACTAATTGACTTGATTCATCTTGAATCGTTACTTTACCTTCTTTGTAATAAGAAGTATAGGCTAGATTTCCTCTTTTATATAAAAGAGCATCTTGAGACAATGTTCCTTCTTCAAAACAGCTTTCTTTTAATAACTCTTCTTTTGTTGTTTTTAATGTATTGACTCTCCCACTTCTTGTAGGAGGCATGTTATCTTCTTCACAAATCATTTTTGTTTTTTCTAAGCCATATTGTTTATTAAACATTTTGACCATCCATAAAGGATGTGATGTCATAATCGAGATTTTTTCTAATTCATCTAATTCCTCTAATGATCTTCTTTCGTTTCTTGTAAAATTCCTCAATACCGCATTTACAAATTGACTTGTTTGATAACCTTCTTTTTTAGCTATTTTAACCGCTTCATTAATAATGGCATATTCAGGTATTTTATCTAAATATATCAATTGATATAAAGACATATAAAGAAGTGCCCTTATTTTTTTCTTTACTCTTTTTCCTTTAATATAAGGTTGAAGTTGATATTGAATATATAAAAGATTTTGAATTGTTCCATAAACAATGGTTGTACATAAATCTTTATCTTCTCTTTTTAAATTACTTTTCTTTAATTGTTCATTTAAAGCAATATTTAAAAAACTCTCATCTTCAAAATATTGATTTAAAATCATAAATGCATTTTCTCTTGCCATAACTATATCGTTGTGTATGGATTAAAATCACATATCACATTTACCTTTCTTCCTTTTTTATTATAATAATCACTCATTGCATGCAATACCTCATAAACATGTGTTGTATTCGTTATTTTAAGTGTCATTCTCTTTCGATAAATATCATTCATCTTATAAATCGTACAATTAGCAGGTCCTAAAACAATTGCCTTCGGTAATTGTTTTACTAAATATTCCTTTATTTGTTGACTACAAAAAGTCACATCATCTTCTTTTTTACCTTGCACTAAAATACTTATTAAATAACAATAAGGTGGATATTTCGCAAGTTTTCTCATTTCCATTTCTTTTTGATAAAAACTTTGATAATCATGATTTTTAACACATTGTAAAACAAAATGATCAGGGTTATACGTTTGAATCATCACTGTTCCTTGTTTCTTCCCTCGACCACTTCTACCAGAAACTTGTTCTAATAATTGAAATGTTCTTTCATTTGCTCTAAAATCAGGAATATTTAAAGAAAGATCTGCATTAATAACTCCTACAAAAGTCACATTTTCAAAATCTAATCCCTTAGCAATCATTTGTGTCCCAATTAAAATATTTGCTTCTTGATTTTCAAATTGTTTAAGCAATTGATGATGTCCTTGCTTCTTTCTTGTAGAATCAACATCATAACGAATCACTCTTGAATTTATAAAATTATTTTGTAAATATTCTTCTATCTTTTGGGTACCACTACCAATCAGTTTAATATTAGTACTTCCACAATGACTACATTTTTGCTGGTAAGGTACTTGAAAGTCACAATAATGACAACGCATTGTATGAGTATCTTTGTGATAAGTTAAAGATACATCACAATGAGGACATTTTAATACTTCATCGCAATCTAAACAACGAACATAACTTGAATAACCTCTTTTATTAAGCAATAAAATCACTTGTTCATTTTTATCGATTGTTTCTTGTATTTTAGCTTTCATCTTCCTTGATAATACTTCATAATGATGTGCTTTCATTTCTTCGACCATATCAATCAATTCAATTTGTGGTAAAGGTTTTTGATTGACCCTTTGAGAAAGTATACATAATTCATAGGCACCCTTTAAAGCACGACTATAGCTTTCAAGAGAAGGTGTGGCACTACCTAAAACAACTGGACATTGATGATAAGCACCCCTTTTTCTCGCTACTTGAGATGTTAAATAACGTGGTGGACTTTCTTGTTTGTAACTGGCATCATGTTCTTCATCCATAATAATCAAACCTATATTTTCCAGTGGTGCAAAAACAGCACTTCTTGCTCCAACGACGATTTTTACTTCATCATCAATGATTCGACGATATTCATCATATCTTTCTCCCGCTGATAATTTTGAATGTAAGATAGCGACACTTTTTCCAAAACGGCTTTTAAAAGCAGAGACCATCATTGGAGTCAAAGCAATTTCAGGGACAAGCATCAAGACAGTTTTTCCTTGTTCAATCACAAATCTAGAAAGGTGTAAATAAACTTCTGTTTTTCCTGAACCTGTGACTCCATAAAGTAAAAAGGTTTTAAATTGATGAAAAGATGCTAATATTTGATTAACAACTTTTTGTTGGCTAGTAGTCAAGGGATAATCTTCTTGTTGTAGATGTTCATTGTAAGGATTTCGATAAACTTCTACTTGTTTATAAATAATTGCTCCTTGTTTTTCTATATTATTTAAAAGAGCTGTTGAAAAAGGATAATCCTTTATGGGTAATAAATCGTGTTCTTTTATATAATTTAAAGCTTCTTGTTGTTTTGTTGTTTTAAGGGGAATATCTTTTACAAAGGAAACAACTTTTTGATATTTAATGCCAACACTATGATTGGTACTTGGTTTTAATTGAGGTGGTAGCATACATTGTAAACAACTGATTCTTGTAGAAAGCGTTTGTTTTGAAAGATAATTTGCAAGTTCTTGTAATTCTTGATTAAGTAATGGTTTTTGATCAATGACATCTTGGATAAAAGAATATTTAAAACCATTTTTTTCTTCTAATTGTTTTTGAGTAAAAAGTGTTTCTTGACATTCAACGACATAACCTACAAGTTGTTGATAACCAAAACGGATATGGACTCGACAACCTGCCAAAACTTGATATTTAGATAAATAGTCATAGGTCGTATCTAATTTATAGATTGCATGTTCCACAAGAACTTTAACAATATACATATTTCCACCTCTCTTTTGTTTGTATTTTACCACATCTATTGTAGCTTTATCAAAAAAACTGTCAGTTATAAAAACCAACAGTTACTTTTGATGTTCTTTAATAATTTTTGCTATTTTATCTTTTGCTAGATGAACATCGTCATTTTCTACAACATATTTATATTCATCTTTTGTTTGAATTTCTTTACGTGCTTTATCCAAACGTTCTTTTACGATATCTTCGCTTTCAGTACGTCTACCACGAATACGTCTTTCTAATTCTTCTAATGAAGGTGGTACCAAGAAAATAGTCAATGCATCAGGACATTTTTTCATGACTTGCAATGCTCCTTGAACTTCGATTTCTAAAACGACATTTTTACCCTCATCTAATAATCGATCTACATTATCCTTAGGGGTACCATAATAATTACCTACAAATCTTGCCCATTCTAATAAGCCACCTTGAGCAATCTTATCAACAAAGCTTTTTTCATCAACAAAAAAATAATCCACACCATCTGTTTCTGTAGGTCTAGGTTTTCTTGTTGTCATTGAAATAGAATAACTTAAATTTAAACTATCATCTTTGAACAATTCTTCTCTCACTGTTCCTTTTCCAACACCACTAGGCCCACTAAGAATGATTAACATTCCTCTTTTCAATTTTTCCACACCCCTTTTTTTATAAAAATAACTCTACAATAACAAAGAGATAATGTCAATTAAATTTCAAATATGTTATAGTATTTTGGGGTGATAACTATGGCATATGATGGCATTATGATGCATCAAGTAAAAAATTTATTGATAGAAACAATAAAAGGCGGTCGTATCAATAAAATTTATCAAATATCAAAATATGAACTTTTATTTCAAGTTCGTGCAAATAAGAAGAATTATCAGTTATTGATTTCAAGTCATCCAATGTATGCACGTGTTCAATTAACATCTTTATCTTATCCAACACCAGAATCTCCTAATCCGCTTACTATGCTTTATCGTAAGCTTTTAGAAGGTGGTTATATTAAAGATATTGAACAAATCGATTTGGATCGTATTTTTAAAATCACTTTTAGCTGTCATAATGAATTAGGTGATTATATTGAATATATTCTTTATGTAGAAGTGATGGGTAAACATTCAAATATTATCTTAGTAGGTCAAAACGATAAAATCATTGATTGTATTAAACATATTTCACCAAGTATGAATAGTGAAAGATTTTTACAACCCGGAGCCCTTTATCAATTACCACCAATGATAAAAAAACTTGATCCTTTTAGAAGCGAATTTGTAGAAGATAACCAACTTACTAAAATCTATCAAGGAATGTCTCCTATTTTATCTAAAGAAATCTTATATCGTATTGATCAAGATGAATCTTTTAAAGAGATTATGAAAGAAATAGAAAATTCTCAAAATCTCTATATTACTAAAGTGAATGATAAAGAATATTTTCATGTTATTGAACTGACACATTTACAAGGAGAAACTTCAAAATATTCTTTATTTGATGGTTTAGATACTCACTTTAATGAAATAGATCAAAAAGAAAGAATTAAACAACAAACAAGTAATCTTTTAAAATTTATACAAAATGAATATCAAAAAAATACTTCAAAATTAAAGAAATTAAAAGCAACCTTAGATGATTCACATAATAGTGATGATTATCGTATTAAAGGGGATTTATTATATGCTTCTTTACATTTAATACAAAAAGGAATGACTCATGTTGAAGTTGACAATTATTATGATAATACAAAATTAGATATTACTTTAGATCCTAAATTAGATCCAAAAGCCAATGCTCAAAAATATTATCAAAAATATCAAAAAGCTAAAAATTCAATCAATGTTCTTTTAGAACAAATTGATTTAACTGAAAAAGAAATTGAATATTTCGATTCTTTAATAACCGCTATGTCACAAGCAACATATTATGATGCTTTAGAAATCAAAGAAGAATTAGAAAACGAAGGATATTTAAAAAAGAAAAAACAAAAAAATACAATTCGTAAGAAAAAACGTCCTCAATTTCAACAATATCTTACAAAAGATGGAATTGAAATCGATATTGGTAAAAATAACTTACAAAACGATTATTTAACATTTAAATATGCGCATCGTTATGATATGTGGTTCCATGCAAAAGATATGCCGGGAAGCCATGTCATTGTTAAAGCACAAGATTTAGATGAATATACGATTCGTTTAGCTGCTAAAATTGCTGCATACTATTCAAAAGGAAAAAATTCAAGTAGTGTTCCGGTAAACTATACACTCGTCAAAACACTCAAAAAACCTGCAGGTAGTAAACCAGGAAAAGTAATTTTGGATAATTATAAAACAATCTATATTGATCCAGATGATGAGTTTTTACAAGAACTTACAAAAAAATAGATGCTAAGCATCTATTTTTAGTAACGATTTGTTTGTGTATAACATGTTTGTTCATAGCGAGGGTAATAACGTGGAACATAAACAATGTTATTAACGCGACGACATTCAATTGGACAAATAATAGGTTGTTCTACATATTGATTTTGAAATGTTGTACATACTTTCTTAGGAGCGATAATTGGTTGTGGAGTAAAACCATTTCCTATATTTGAATTAAAATAATTTGCATAACCGTTATTATCAAAGTTTCCATATTGTCCTTGACAGCATGTATTTTGTTGACAATTACAACTCATAATAACACCTCCTAATATAAGGTATGGTCATGTATTAAAAAGAATTGGACTTTTGTAAAGGAGAAACAAATGAAATTAATAAAATGGAATTTACATGAAGATGTAGAAGCATATACAACAACTAGGAAATTAGGGGATATTTCTTTAAATAATCCAAATTATTTAAAAGTATTAGAAAATAGACAAGAACTTGCTTCATTACTAAATACAGATTTAGAACATATGGTAGCCCCTAGACAAACACATTCTACCAATTTAAAACAAGTCTTTTTAATGAAAGATGGTGGTACCAATATGTTAAAACAAACAGATGACCTCTATGAAGTAGATGCAACTTATACGAAAGATAAAGATTTATTCTTACTGTCATTTCATGCTGATTGCACACCAATTTTAGTTTATTGCAAAGATCAAAAAATCGTTTGTGCTATTCATTCAGGATGGCTTGGTACAGTTAGACAAATTGTTGATCATACAATTCGTTATCTTATTGAAAAAGAAAATTGTAATCCAAAAGAAATGTATTGTTTAATAGGTCCTTGTCTTTCTAAAAAGCACTTAGAAGTGCAAGATGATGTGATTAATCAAGTTAAGAAAATGAACTTTGATACTTCACCTTTTTATCAAAAAACAGATGAAACTCATTATTTATTAGACAATAAAGGATTAAATAAACAACAATTATTAAATTTAGGGGTTTTAGAAGAAAATATTCAAGTTTCTTCTTATTGTACAAATGAAAATAATGATTTATTCTTTTCACATCGTGTCAATCATGATGGTCAAAGAAATGTAACAATCATTAAAAGAAAATAGGCGATATGAAATTCATATCGCCTATGATTTTAAGATTTAAAATATTCTTCAACATCTTTTCTTTCATCAGCTGTCAATTTTAAAACATCCATAGCTCTTTGCATGGAACATTGTAAACTTTCCGTCATATTTTTAATTAATGTAATTCTTTCCAACTTTTGTCCTTGTTCAAGCCCCATAGAATGTCCTTTTTCTATATTTTCTCTGGCTATCATTTCTCCTAAATTACACATCTTTTTA